>Ga0172375_10006456_pt1 | contig 16466 bp, 10 predicted proteins | sample LakKiv1m_FD_114537 | JGI IMG/M metagenome (GOLD analysis project Ga0172375, IMG submission 114537) | Freshwater microbial communities from Kabuno Bay, South-Kivu, Congo - kab_092012_11.1m | ecosystem: Environmental > Aquatic > Freshwater > Lake | place: Democratic Republic of the Congo...
AGAAATAGGAAGTTGAACAATTAAATGAGCATTTAAAACAGATAAATCTTGAGCCAAATATGTGAAATTTGTCTATTTTGGTAGACTTTTTTCCCTTTTACTTATTTTTTCAACACCCTCACACAACAAAAGTGAATATTGTAGAATTGATTTTAAAAGAAAAATTCTGTCCAAAATTAAATGTCGAAATCAAATTTTGTAAAATAAATATTTACTTGAATGGGTGATTTGAAATATGCTTGAAGAATTAAAAATAAGAGTCAGTAAGTTGCTGGCGGCGCTCCCGAAAAACAGACTCGTTTGTTCAACTGGGGGAAATGTCAGTGCTCGAGATACTGAAAGCGGACTGGTTGTGATAAAACCTAGCGGCATACCTTATTCAGATCTATCACCGGATACGCTCGTTGTTGTGGACGAGCAAGGAAAAAGAATTGAAGGTCAGTTCAAGCCTTCATCGGACACTGCCAGTCATCTTTTTATTTATCAAAACATGCCAGAAATCAACGGTATCGCCCACACACATTCCCCATACGCCACTGCCTTTGCGGCTGCTGAAAAATCCATTCCTGTTCTTTTCACTGAGACAGCAGAAGAATTTGGCGGAGAGATTCCTCTTTCTGAATTTGTGCTGATCGGAGACGAGGCGATCGGGGAGCAGGTTGTGAAATATGGGTCAAAAGCGAAGGCGGTGATATTGAGGAGGCATGGGATATTTACGATCGGCGTTTCCCCTGAAAAAGCGGTTGATCTGGCTGTCTTGGTCGAAAATTCAGCATTAACCGCCTGGCTGAGTATCCATCTTAGCCCTCCTATCCCCCTCTTGGAGAAAGATATTCAAGCGCTCTATTATCGACAGCAAAATGTATACGGCCAAGATTAGTTACTGATAGTTCTCATAAATATTCAGAACAATATCAGCGTAATCATATCCCATATCCATCGGGCCATAAGAAAAAAGCGCTTCTCGTTCTGAACCTTTTTTCGCAATCAAATCAGCCAAATAGCTGCTTCCATACCGGATATTATAAGTTGGGTCCAACAACTGTTCAATAGTTGGCCGGTTTATGAAGCATGGTGAATTTCCGCAAGTGAATTCGGACGCTAGCCCATCTTTTGGCATGACTTGCATCAACCCAACCGCACCGCTTATTGAATAGGCTTTTGGATCACCCCCACTTTCTTGAAGCATTACTGATGCGATAAGATCAGGGTCTAATCCAGTTTCAATAGCCGTTGATTCGATTATTGGTTTCCATTTTTGAATATTCTCAGGAAACCTAGGGCTTAATTCTCTGGATATTGTGGTTGCCTCAGAATTTTGGGTTATTTCTTGAGGATCTGCTTGTTGGGCGAAGCTTGTATTAACCCGGATTGATAATGCCGTTAGGCAAAAGCTCAATGTGAGAATTGCTGGAAATATCAGATTACGGGGGCTGATGGTCATCAGCCTTATTATAGCACAGTAGTTCTAATTAAGATAATTTAACGATTTTTGAAAATCCTTTTTTTAGGAAATCAAGTATCTCGCTTACTGTATGCCTGTAAGCATCCATAGGAAGGTTTACCGGATCATTTATGTCTTGATCCTGATCAGCCATTTCGCTTAGCAGATATACTTTATTCTTTGCAGTTGGGAAATCCTGTTTTATGGAATCTACATGATCTTTCTTCATACAGAGAATTAGATTAAATTCATTTATAAGCGATTCCGTTATTGGCCTAGATCTATGGTTAAGCAAATCTAATCCCATCTCTGACATAACAAGAATAGCCTCTCTTGTTGCTGGAAGGCCTGAAACACCCCGCACCCCGGCAGATCCGATCTGCCAATTATTTTCTTTCTCCTCACTCCTGGCAATCAAATCTTTGAATAAAACCATTGCCATGGGAGAGCGGCATTGGTTCGCAGTACAAACAAAGAGAACGCTTTTTGTCATTTCGGAATTTTTCTTATCCATTATTTGCCCATACTTATTACCTGGTGAATCCATTTGTGCCAGCTGCCGAATTTTTCTTCAATGATCTTTTGTCCTTCGCCTGGGCAATCCATACCCATCAAAACAAGGTCAGCATCGATCATGATACGAACCAACTCGTGAAATTTCACTTTGGGTTGCCACTTTAATTGACGGTTCGCTTTACTTGGATCTGAAAGAAGCAGATCAACTTCGGTGGGTCGGAAATAGCGTTCGTCGATCTTAACAAAGTCCTTGTAATTCAAACCGGCATATTCAAACGCTTCTTCAAGGAATTCACGCACCGAATGGGTTTCACCAGTGCCGATAACAAAATCATCCGATTTTTCCTGTTGAAGCATTATCCACATGGCTTCAGCATATTCGGGTGCATAACCCCAGTCGCGTTTGGCTTCGAGGTTACCAAGGAATAAGTCTTTTTGCCTGCCTGCTTTAATTGATGCCACAGCTCTGGTGATCTTGCGCGTAACGAAGGTCTCACCCCTTCGTGGGGACTCATGATTAAAAAGAATGCCATTACTTGCATAAATATTGTAGGCTTCTCGGTAATTTCGCGTGATCCAATAGGCATATACTTTTGCCGCTGCATAAGGGCTTCGGGGTTCAAATTCTGTCACCTCATTCTGGGGTGGTTTTGCACCGCCAAACATTTCGCTGGAGGAAGCCTGGTAGAAACGAGCTTCCACTCCGCTTTTCCTTACTGCTTCCAAAATCCGAATGGTACCAAGGCCGGTGACATCACCAGTGTATTCGGGCATATCAAAGGATACCCGGACATGACTTTGTGCGGCTAAATGATAAATTTCATCAGGTTTTATGTTATAGACCATATGCTGCAGCGTTTCACCAACAGCAATATCGCCATAGTGAAGATATAAATGGACTTTGTTTGCATTATGAGGATCATGATAAATGTGGTCGATCCGTTGGGTATTAAAGGTGCTTGCACGGCGGATAATGCCGTGAACTTCATAGCCTTTATGAAGAAGCAGTTCTGCTAGATAAGATCCATCCTGACCGGTTATGCCGGTAATAAGCGCTTTTTTCAATCACATCCTCCAAATAATATTTTCAACTCATTAATTTAGTATAACCACTGACAAAAGTCATGTCAAACCTTGAATTAAAAAAGGCTGAATTATCCATTCAGCCCTATTTATCAATCTTTTAAGTTTACTTTTTTGAAAATACTAATTTTGCTTCCGCTTCATTAAGATCAACGATCACTTTGTCGCCTTCCTTGAAATCTCCAGAAAGTAAGCTCACTGACAACGGGCTTTCGACATATTTCTGAAGGGTTCTCTTTAAGGGGCGAGCACCAAAGGATGGATCAAATCCTTCTTTTGCCAACCATTCGCGCGCTTTCTTGGTAAGCTCAACTTTCAAGCTGTGTTCAGCCAACCGTTGGCGGATCTCATCCATTTGCAGGTCAACTATCTCGTACATCTGCTCAAGAGAGAGAGGTGAGAATATGATCACTTCGTCGATCCGGTTTAGAAATTCAGGTCTGAAAGTCTCCTTCAAAGCCTTCTCGATCTTCTGGTTGGCCTCTTTATCTTCGGTTGAACCTTCATTATGAAGAAAGCCTAAAGTACCTCCGCGTCGGATGAACTCGGTACCCAGGTTGCTGGTCATGATCAATACAGTATTGCGGAAGTCAACGACTCTGCCCTGACCATCAGTTAACCTGCCATCATCCAATATTTGCAGAAGTGAGTTCCAAACCTCAGGATGAGCTTTTTCGATCTCGTCGAACAATATCACACGATATGGTCGCCGGCGAACAGCTTCAGTAAGTTGTCCACCTTCCTCATATCCCACATATCCTGGAGGAGCACCAAAAAGACGCGAAGCGGTATGCTGTTCACGGTACTCGCTCATGTCAAGACGAACAAGTGCGTCTTCATCATCAAATAAAAACCTCGCCAAAGCTTTTGCAAGCTCAGTTTTTCCAACACCTGATGGGCCGATGAAAATGAAAGAGCCAATTGGCCGGCGTGGATCTTTGAGGCCTGATCGTGCCCGACGGATAGCATCAGCGACTGCGACAATTGCTTCATCCTGACCAATGATGCGTTCGTGCAAGTTGTCTTCCATTTTTAGCAGCCGATCTGCTTCAGATTGCATCATCTGGTTTATTGGAATACCTGTCCATTGGGCTACAACTTGGGCAATATCTTCTTCATCTACGACTTCATCAAGCTTGTGCTCGGATTCCCAGGCGTCTCGTTTTTGAGAAAATTCTGATTCAAGGCGCAGGCGTTCGGCTTTTTTCCGCGCAGCATGCTCATAATCACGTTCGATCCCCGCCTGCTCCTCTTCGGCCATTAAGCGGTCAATATCACTTTTCATGGCTTTCAGGTCTGACGGCATTGAATAGAGGGCTACGCGTAATTTCGCTGCCGCTTCATCCATCAAATCGATCGCTTTATCCGGCAAGAACCTGTCCGTGACATACCTTGCCGAAAGTTTTGCTGCTGCACTTAATGCTTTATCTGTGAAGTGGACCTTGTGGTGCGCTTCATAACGATCGCGTAAGCCATGCAGCATTTGTATAGTTTCGTCAACAGTTGGCTCATCAACAAAAACCGGTGCAAATCTTCGTTCTAGTGCAGCATCTTTCTCAATATATTTTTGATACTCATTTAATGTTGTAGCGCCGATGCACTGAAGTTCACCGCGAGAAAGAGCGGGTTTAAGCAGGTTGGACGCGTCCATGGCTCCCTGCGCAGCGCCAGCTCCAACAACTGTATGCAGCTCATCAATGAAAAGGATGATCTCGCCGTTGGATTTCTGCACTTCTTCGATTGAAGATTTCAGTCGTTCCTCGAACTCGCCTCTGAATTTTGAGCCGGCGATCATAGCGCCAAGATCAAGGGAAATCACTTTTCGACCCATAAGAATTTCGGGGACATCATTATTAGCGATCTTTTGTGCCAAACCTTCTACAATAGCGGTCTTTCCAACACCTGCATCCCCGATTAAAACCGGGTTGTTCTTTGAGCGCCGGGAAAGGACTTGAATGACGCGTAAAATTTCTTCGTCACGTCCGATTACAGGATCGAGCTTGTTATCATGAGCTTGCTGGGTAAGATCACGTGAGAATTTCTCCAGTGTTCGATAACGTGATTCCGCTTTTCGATCGGTTACATTCTTGCCGCCTCTTATCTGCATAATGGCTTCAAGTACACGCTTGCGATCGACACCGCTTTCCTGAAGCAGCCGCGATGCCGGGGTATTTCTTTCACCCAGGATGGCAAGGAAGATATGTTCGGTCGAGATGAACTCATCTTTAATTTTAGTGGCTTCATCATTAGCCAATTCCATAATTCGCTTGACACGCGGAGTAATAAAGATCTGACCAGCACCGCCGCCGAAGATGCTTGCCTTCGGACTGCTCTTTAAAACCTCATCTAACTTGTTAGTAATTACATTTCGATCTACAGCAAGCATGTCAAGAATTTGAGTAACCATGCCCTCCTGTTGTTCGATCAATGCAAGCAGGATATGTTCAGTATCGATCTGGTTATGCCCATATCGTTGAATTATTTCTGCGGCTCTCTGGGCTGCTTCCTGAGCCCGTTCGGTAAATCGGTCAAATCGCATCATGATATTTTTTCCATGTTTTTAAATGATTTTATCATTCGAGGTTTTCTTATAGATCAGCGCAGTATATAAATTGTGTAATAAATGTGTTTGAAATTGCTGAATTTGGTCTTTGGTAAGTGCTAATTTACATTAAAAACCATTATCACGTTCATGGCAGCATCACTTACCCACAAATTCCCTTGAGAATCAAAATCAAGTCCATAAGGCCGGCTGATCACTTCTGGTGAAACGGAAAGGTCCTGCCACCCCTGAATTAATTCACCGGATAAGGAAAATTCAAGAATACGCCCGCCTTCGGGATCTGTAACAAAAAGTGTTCCCTTCGGGCTGAAGGCAAGGAAGGGTTTGTTTTCAAGGCTTTGTCCATACCAGGCATCTACTTCAAATTCGCCAGTCTGGGTATAGATCAATCCGCTTTCATCCGGGCTGAAGAGCTGGACCCTTCTATTCCACGTGTCCGCAACGGCAATCACCCCCGAATCGGATACATCGATCCCTACAGGTTCATCAAACTGTCCCGCTTCAAACCCGGCACCTCCAAATTGAGTAAGGTAATTTAGATCTTTATCGTAAATCACCACGCGCTTATTGCCCGTGTCTGCAATGATCACATTGCCCTTTTGATCAATAGTGATACCCCGGGGTCCCCAAATCGTGTCGGGACTGGTCCCCTGAGCAAATATGCCTAAAGATTTAATAAAAATCCCATTCGAAGAAAATTTTTGTATTCGATGGTTGAATGTATCCGCAATATAAATTGAACCATCTTTGCCTGTCACAACACCCCAGGGTTGATTCATGGTTCCACCGGGTGCTTCGCCTTCCAAAATACTGGCATGAGTACCCCGCGAATTTAAAAGGTCTCCGGTTTTTGAAAATTGCTGAATTCGATTGTTATTTGAATCTGCAACAAAGATAGATCCATCTTGAGCAATGTGAATGCCTCTGGGTTCATTAAGTTCACCCACGGCTGAACCGCTTTTACTGATGAAATAATCCGGCTGTCTTGAGATCATTTTTTCGGAGTAGGGATTAGTGATTTCGATTGTTTCAAGTGGCGCACCGGTATTCAGCTCCCACATCTGAGCTGCAATATCCTTACGTACATAGAATCGCATCCGCTCACTTGGCAGCCAATTTTCCAAGGTTAGAAATTGACTCCCTGTGGTCTTTGCGTATAGCGAGTAATCCCTGTTTAACCAGATATCTAATAATGACTGGCGCATATCCGGATTTACAAGCGCTGCCTTTATTCGGTCAAAAGTAAGGTCCCAATAATCCTGCATTGGCCACCAAAGGCGCATGTATTCAAATGCATAATAATTATTGCGTACGATCGCATCGATCTTTGCATATTTATCGGATCCGGCAATGATGAGCGGAGCTTCTTCTAAAGTACGGGTCGGATTCTCAAGGTAAACAATTTTATTGGGATAGTTCCGTAAGTACCACCAATATGGGTAAAGCCCATAATTGTCATAGGCAACTTTAATATCCAAACCTTTGGTTATCCTTTTTGAGATCTCCTCAATTTGCTTCAGTACGATCTTTGGCCCATCTGCAGCATGCGCATAGACGAGAAACTCATAAGGATAATCGTAATTGATAAATGAGGCACGATAAGAAGCCCGAGCAGTTAGGATCCCAAGCAAAAGAAAAACCGAAAGAATTGCGTTAGAAAAGGTCTTTTTCAAGGAAAAGTTTTGGTATTGATTAACAAGAAAATATCCGGATATTGCAACCATGATCATCAGGAAGAGGAAATAATTGGTGTCTTGTAATTGAATTTGAGTCTTGCCTTGAAAAGGAGCATGATTTCCCCATAACTGTAAAAATAGAAGTGAAATGAATATTATGAACACAACATGAGTAAAGAATTTCACCCATTTTTTCTTCGAACTATTTTCTTGAATGAGGAAAAGTTGGAAAGTTCTTTCAAATGACCAACCTGCAGCCAACAACATGGGAAATGCAATGTGAACGGTAAGCCAAGGCATTTTCTCACCAGCCAACGTATAAGCAATTAGACTGGTTATAGTAAAAAAAATAAAGATCGCAGGAACAGGCAGGCTTGGGTGAACTTTGGCAGATGGACTAACGAGTTCACCACTTGATAAATCATCAGATTTGCTCCAGAAGGAGCGCTGCTTGAATCCATAGTAAAAAGCTAAAATAGTCCCGAATGCCCCAAGGAATTCATAAATGGGAATGAGGATAAATGCAAAATAATAAGACGGTTGGCCTCCTCGGGCGACATCCTGTTGTGCAAGCCAGTGACCAAGAGACCCGATCATGCCGGTCAGGATACCGATGGTATTCGTAAAAAAAGTTGAGAATAAGGCGATGTATATTCCAAAAAAAACTGCTGCGTATTTCCACCAGTTTTTATCATCCCATACTGAACCAATGATGACCGATAACCCAAAAGCATAACCAAGATAGATGTAGTTGATCAAAATGGGAAAGGGTTCGTTATAAGCCACAGGATTTTGACCGCCAAATATCACCAGGAAAGGCACTAATAAAGGTAGGACAAAGGACAATATTAAGATAAAGACCGCAAAAGGTCTTGACTCCCTTAAAAACCCCCAATTTAAAAAAGGTTTGATATATACAAAGAAACCCAAAGAAAAAATTAGCGGTATAACGATCGGAAGAGCAAGTTTAATGACGGAAACGGCTAATCCGATAAAAGTATTGAAATCATACGACTGACCGGCATAGGCAAGGCTTAGAACCACCTGGCCAGTTAGGATCAGTTGTCCGGCATTTCTGACAAACAATACTGACAGGGCAATACAAGCAGAAATCACACAGGCAAGGATCACATTTGTTAGAACGAATTTCTGTCGTGTTTTTTGTTCTCCTGCAGACTTGAATATGTCCATAACAACCAAAATGAAAACAAAGATCATCAGCTGCGCTGAAAAAATATAGGCAGTTTCTTTGGTTGAAAAATTCAGGCTCAGAAGAACCACAAGCATTAAAAGGTACTTGGATAAACCTGATTCAAAATATCGCAGAAGAACATAAAAGGATGCAACTCCCCAAAAAGCGCAGATGGCGTCATTACGGGCATAACGGCCATAGAAGAGCAGGAAAGGGGAGATCATAAAAAATATTGCGGCAGCGATCATGCCATATTTTCCTAAATATCGTTTGTAAAAGGTAAGAATAAATACCACTGTAGCGATACTTAACATAGCATGCGGCAGACGTGATGTGAAATCATTATCACCAAAAAGAAAATACGAAAGCGCCATAAGAGGAAATTGGAATGGGCCATGTGTTACCGGGTCATGGCGGTATCCTCTGCCGGAAAAGAGATCAAATGCGGGGACCACATGGTTTACTTCATCATGGCTCATGACCCGAATTCCAAGGTTGGTCAGGCGTGTAAAAATTGTCAGAATGATGATCAAAGCAACTAAAATGTGAAAAAGGTTGATCTTTTTAACGTAATCAGCCAGTGGTTTTTCAAGGTCAATATGCATTCATTTCCTCTTTAATACTTTATACTTCGAGCAGTGGTAGAATAAACGGCCATTTTTGCTTTGATTATTTTAGCAGGGGTTTGATTATTGGAGAAATCCAGCTTGTTTTTGAATAAAAACAATCTTGACCAATATTGGCTTGATTGTTACAATATTAGTTTGCCAAACGCACGCTTTAATTAACCAAGTTCTAAAATTCAGGAGATGTAAATGAACTCTGAGATGCCGGTGAAATCATACGCGCAGATTAAATCTGTTTTAGAAATTCCAAATTTGATAGAAATCCAGAAAAAATCATTCCTAAGATTAAAAAATGAAATTCTCCCAGATCTTTTTACCGAGATCTCGCCCATTGAATCTTATAACAAAGGCATCAAGTTATATTTTCCGAGCAGTTCTTCTGAAGTAAAAGATTTTGAATTAAAACACAGATTTGAAAAACCCAAGTATTCCATTGAAGAATGTGTCGAGCGTGACTTAACCTACGCATCCCCGCTATATGTCACAGTTCTTCTGGCTGGTCCTGAAATACCTGAACCTATCTTGCAGGAAATATTTATGGGGGATTTTCCTGAAATGACCGAAAACGGAACCTTCATTATCAATGGTACCGAACGTGTTGTCGTTTCTCAGTTGATCCGCTCACCTGGCGTCTATTTCGACGAGGAAGTCAACCGGGCGACCGGTAAAAAATTGGCGAATGCCAAACTGATCCCGGACCGCGGTGCCTGGATGGAATTTGAAACCAGGAAAAATGATTACCTGATCTTAAAATTCAACCGCAAGCGTTCCATCCCGATTACGGTTTTCATGCGGGCTTTGGCAACCTTGGATGATGGTTATTCTGATGCGCCTTTAAAGATCGGATCAGACGAAGAATTGATGGAGCTTTTTCAGGACATTGATAAAGATCCTGACCGCCTCTTTATACCTAACACGATGCGCCAGGAACCTGAGTGGGACCTTTCATCCGGGATCTCGGTTGCTGAAGCGGCGCTGCTTGAATTCTTCAAGAAGATGCGCCCGGGTGACCCCGCGACCCTGGAAAATGCACGTGAGTTCCTCCAAGAGCAAGTTTTCGACCAACGCCATTATGACTTAAGAAGCGTCGGTAGATATAAGCTTAATCAAAAATTTGACCTGACTGCCAAAGTGCCAGTAAGCCACCGCACTTTAACAAAGTGGGATATCGTTCATCTTGTACGACGCATGATCATGATCAACAACGAGCTGGAAGAAAAAGATGATATTGACCACTTGGGAAACCGCAGAATAAAAACTGTCGGTGAATTAATTCAGAATAAGCTTCGCATTGGCATGCGCAGGATGGAACGTGTCATAAAAGAAAGAATGTCCATTCGCGATCAAGATCAAATTTCTCCGATTTCGCTTATCAATATCAGACCGCTTGTTGCGTCTTTACGAGAATTCTTCGGTTCATCGCAGTTATCCCAATTCATGGATCAGACGAATCCGCTTGCAGAGTTAAGACACAAACGCACACTTTCTGCCCTTGGTCCAGGTGGTTTACGGCGTGATCGTGCAGGCTTTGATGTACGCGATGTCCATAATTCCCACTACGGGCGCATTTGTCCTATTGAAACACCAGAAGGCCCGAACATCGGTCTTATCGGTCGACTTGCCTCATTTGCCAAGGTCAATGATTATGGCTTCTTGGAAACTCCTTATCGCAAAGTCTGTCGCCAATTAAGTACGGATGATGAAGCTTTAGTTGGCAAAGTTTTACGAGAAACCCTCGCAACTTCCTCAGGGACTGAAATAGGCAAGGAAGGTGAGCGAATCACTGGGGCTATGTTCAAAGAGATCAAGAAACTTCGCAAAGAAAAAGAATTCATTACGGTTGTTCCTTTTATTACTGATCAAGTTGAATTCCTGTCTGCTGATAGCGAGGATAAGTTTAATATCGCTCAGGCAAATACGCCAGTCAACGAGATGGATGAATTTGATACAAACCGCATTTCCTCTCGATACCACTCTGATTTCATTATGAGCACAGCTGACAGGATCGACTATATGGATGTTGCGCCGCACCAGATCGTTGGTATCAGTGCTTCCTTGATCCCATTCCTCGAGCATGATGATGCGAACCGTGCGCTAATGGGCTCAAACATGATGGCCCAGGCCGTGCCATTGATCGCTCCGGAATTACCCTTGGTCTCAACCGGCATGGAGAATTATGCGGCAATGGACTCGGGTCAGGTTGTTGCTGCTGATGAGGAAGGTGAAGTTCTTTCCGTGACCGGAAAGCAGATCACAGTCCGAAGTGAAAGCGGCATTAAAACCTACAACCTTAGAAAATACCAGCGCTCAAACCAAAGCACTTGTATCGATCAGCGCCCAACCGTAACCAAAGGCCAGCGTGTTCATAAAGGAATGGTCATTGCGGATTCATCATCTACCGTAAATGGCGAACTTGCCATCGGCCAAAATGCAACAATAGCCTTTCTGTCTTGGGAAGGCGGTAATTTCGAAGACGCTATCCTGATCTCAGAACGGCTTGTTCAGAAGGACCACTTCACCTCGGTTCATATCGAAAAATATGAGTTGGAAGCACGTGATACAAAGTTAGGTCCTGAAGAGATCACTCGTGATATTCCAAATGTTGGCGAGGAAGCGATCAAAGACCTTGATGAATTTGGCATTATTCGCATTGGTGCCGAGGTCAATCCGAACGATATTCTGGTTGGCAAGATCACACCGAAAGGTGAAAAGGAACTGACCCCTGAAGAGCGGCTTTTACGCGCTATCTTTGGTGAAAAATCACGTGATGTGAAAGACACTTCTTTGCGAATGCCGCATGGTGACAGAGGCAAGGTCGTTGATGTCAAGGTCTTCACCCGGGAAGAGAATACGGACCTTTCGGCTGGTGTTGAAAAAATGGTGCGTGTTTCTGTGGCTCAATTGCGCAAGCTAACCGAAGGCGACAAAATGGCAGGACGCCATGGCAACAAAGGCGTCGTATCCCGAGTCGTGCCTGTTGAGGATATGCCCATGCTCGATGATGGGACTCCAGTGGATATTATTCTGAATCCCTTGGGTGTTCCGGGCCGTATGAATATTGGCCAAATGCTTGAAACCCATTTAGGTTGGGCGGCCTCGCGCTTGGGTTTTAGAGCTATAACCCCGGTATTTGACGGCGCAGATGAAAATGAAATTGAAGCTGAACTTGCTAGGGCTTGGCTGATCGATGAAGCCTGGGACGAAATTGGCGATCGAGCCTGGGCCTGGCTTAAAGAACAGGAATATGACCCTGAACTGATCCGGGATGATGAAGAAGTCCGTTTACTCTATCTGGAGAATTGGCTGGGCGATAAAGGATACGAAGTTATGCGGTTCAATTCAGACCATAACTATGCCCGCCGTTCTACAATAATTGAGTGGCTCAGAGAAAAAGGATATAACCCGGATGAGGTCCTAACCTTTGAAAGCATGCGCGGCAGGAGAGCAGAATCGCTCGATCGGGATATGAAAGCAGTTCTCGCTTGTCTGAGAATTTGGATGGAAAAGCATGGTCATAAGGTCACCAATATTAAAGATGAAAATATCCGTATAAAAGCGGATGAGTTAATGGCTGAAAAACAGATACCAATGCCAATCCTCGGCAAAATGACACTTCGCGATGGAAAAACTGGTATGCCTTTCAATCAGCCTGTGGCAGTCGGTGTTATGACAATCCTCAAACTGCATCACCTGGTTGAAGATAAGGTCCATGCACGATCGACAGGCCCTTACAGCCTTGTCACACAACAGCCTTTAGGCGGTAAGGCACAGTTTGGCGGTCAGCGTTTTGGTGAAATGGAAGTATGGGCACTTGAAGCATACGGCGCAGCCTACACACTTCAGGAAATGCTGACAGTAAAATCGGATGATGTACAGGGACGCGTTTCTTCATATGAGGCGATCGTAAAAGGTGAACCGATTGAAGAACCAAGTCTTCCCGCGTCATTCAGGGTATTAGTGAAAGAATTGCAAAGTCTTGGTCTATCTGTTGAGGCCGAGATGGATAGCGGTGATGTGATCAAATTCGGAAAAGACGAAGCAAAATTAAAACCGCCTAAACTTGAAACTGGATTATTGGGTCTTGGGAAGAATATCGATAATCTCTTCAACTAATGTTGACGATGAAATATCTGTATGATATACTCAACCCTCGTGTCTGGAACAAGTAATTATTAAATTTGGAGGCTCAGAAGTGCCAACGATTAACCAATTGATCAAAAAAGGTCGACAAGGAAAACGAACAAAAAGCAAAGCACCCGCGTTGCTTTATACCTTTAATACCAATAAACTGCGAAGAGTGAAGCAGGCGAAGGGCGCACCCCAAAAGCGTGGTGTTTGCACAGTAGTTCGAACAATGACCCCCAAAAAGCCGAACTCAGCTTTAAGGAAAATTGCACGTGTGCGTTTGACCAATAATATTGAAGTCACCGCGTATATTCCTGGTGAAGGTCATCAATTGCAGGAGCACTCGGTTGTGATGGTACGCGGTGGTCGTGTAAAGGACCTGCCAGGTGTGCGTTATCACATTGTTCGCGGTACGCTTGATTCAACCGGCGTGACGGATAGAAATTCAAGCCGCTCGAAGTACGGATCCAAAAAACCGAAATAATCGTTTGTCAAATAAATAACGGAGTAGTTAATGCGAAGGACTAAACCAGAAAAAAGAATAATTGAACCTGACGTTCGATTCAATAACCTGAACATCCAGGTACTTATTCATCATGTTTTGAAGAAGGGTAAGAAGAGTACTGCCACCCGGATCGTTTATGATGCAATGGATATTATCGAGGACAAACTTAAAAAGAATCCCATCGAAGTTATGGAATTAGCTTTGAAAAATGTTGGCCCGGTAATGGAAGTCCGCCCTCGCAGAGTAGGCGGCGCAACTTATCAGGTTCCGATGGAAGTAGACCCGCAGCGCAGGTTAACCTTGGCTATTCGCTGGTTAATGTCCGCAACGCGCAGCCGTACAGGAAAATCATTCGCAGAAAAACTAGCCGCTGAATTAATGGAAGCAGCCGAAAATCAGGGTTCTGCTATCCGGAAGAAAGAAGAAACTCACAAGATGGCGGAAGCCAACAGAGCTTTCTCGCATTTCCGCTTCTAATTAGAATTTTTGCAGATCATTTAAATTATAGGCATCAGTATGACGCGCGAATATCCTCTTGAAAAATTACGAAATATTGGGATTATCGCCCATATTGATGCCGGTAAAACTACTACCACCGAGCGAATCCTTTACTATACCGGCAAAACCTATAAGATGGGTTCCGTCGATGACGGGACCACTGTTACTGATTGGATGGATCAGGAACGGGAACGCGGAATCACTATTGTTTCCGCAGCGATTTCCACAATATGGAAAGATTACCATATCAACCTGATCGATACACCAGGACATATTGACTTTACAGCAGAAGTTCAGCGGTCACTGCGCGTCTTGGACGGAGGGGTGGTTGTGTTTGACGGCGTACAAGGGGTTGAGCCGCAAAGCGAAACTGTTTGGCGTCAGGCTGACAGGTATAGTGTGCCGCGGATATGTTTTGTCAATAAACTTGACCGAACCGGAGCGTCGCTCAGTTATTCAATAAAAACCATCCGCGAAAAGTTGGGTGCAAATCCGATCCAGATGCAGCTGCCTATCGGAAAAGAATCCGATTTTAAAGGTGTGGTTGACTTGATGACAATGACGGCCACATACTGGGAAGATGATAAGGGCACTGAGACAGTAGTAGAAAAAGTCCCGGATGATTTGCTTGAAAAAGCCAAGATTCGTCGTTTTCAGATGGTCGAAAAGATCGCTGAGCTTGATGATGATCTGACCAATAAGTTCCTGGAAAATGAAGAGATCAGTATCGAAGAGCTAAAAGCCGCTCTTCGAAAGGCAGTACTTAACAACCTGGCATCTCCGGTTTTTTGTGGATCATCGCTTAAAAATAAAGGTGTTCAATTACTTTTAGATGCAGTAGTAGACTATTTACCTTCTCCTCTTGATATCCCATCTATAAAAGGGATCGATCTGAAAACCCAGGAAGAAATAATCCGTAAAACCTCTGATGATGAACCACTCTGTGCTTTGATCTTTAAGATTGTTTCTGACCCATATGCTGGCCGTATGGCTTACTTCCGAGTTTACTCGGGAAAAATGGTTCAGGGCGTTATGGCTTATAACGTTTCCAATGGCAAGAAAGAACGCATTGGACGTTTATTGCGGGTTTATGCTGACCATCGTGAAGATCTTCAGGAAATCGGCGCCGGTGATATTGGCGCAGTCCTGGGTTTAAAAGAGGCTTCAACAGGTGACACGATTTGCGGTCCAAATAACCAAATGCTTTTGGAAAGAATTAAATTTCCCGAGCCTGTTATTTCTGTTGCGATCGAACCCAAGACAGTTGTTGACCAGGATAAACTGGATAAGGCATTGACAAGCCTTTCAGAGGAAGATCCTACTTTCAAAGTCAAAGTTGATGAAAATACCGGACAAACCCTGATCTCTGGAATGGGCGAGCTTCATCTTGAGATCCTTGTTGACCGAATGATGCGTGAATTCAATGTTCAAGCCAATGTCGGCAAGCCGCTGGTTTCGTACCGCGAAACGATCTCCAATGCAGTTCCAAAAGTTGATTACAAATATGTTAAACAATCTGGCGGGCATGGGCAGTACGGCCATGTTGTTTTCTCTCTCGAACCTGTAGAGCGCGGAACCGGAATTTCTTTCGTAAATAAGATCACGAGTGGGGCAGTTCCGCGTGAGTATTTCAAAGCAGTTGAAAGCGGCGTAAAAGAAGCTGCAGAATCTGGAGTGGCTGCTGGTTTTCCGGTAACGGATATTAAGGTTACATTTTATGACGGCTCTTTCCATGAAGTGGATTCAAGTGAAATGGCTTTTAAGATGGCAGCAACTTTTGCATTCCGCGAAGGTGTCACCAAAGGCAAACCGATCCTGCTTGAGCCGATCATGAAAGTGGAAGCGCTGATCCCTGAGGAATATTTGGGAGATATTTTGGCGCAACTCAACAGCCGGCGCGCTGAAATTACCGGCATGGAACCAAGACCAGGTAGAGCGCATGCTGTTCACGCCAATGTACCGCTTTCAAATATGTTTGGTTATGCAACGGACCTCAGGTCAGCTTCGCAGGGAAGAGGCGTTTTTACTATGGAGTTTTCTCACTATGCTCCCGCTTCCAAAGAAGTAATGGAAAAATATATCTAATTCGTACCAGTAATTATAAGGAGACCAATTATGGCAAAGGAAATATTTGAACGAACCAAGTCGCACATGAACGTGGGCACCATGGGTCACATTGATCATGGCAAGACCACGCTGACCGCGGCCATCACAAAATTCAGCCACCTGCGTGGCATG
>Ga0172375_10006458_pt1 | contig 16460 bp, 14 predicted proteins | sample LakKiv1m_FD_114537 | JGI IMG/M metagenome (GOLD analysis project Ga0172375, IMG submission 114537) | Freshwater microbial communities from Kabuno Bay, South-Kivu, Congo - kab_092012_11.1m | ecosystem: Environmental > Aquatic > Freshwater > Lake | place: Democratic Republic of the Congo...
AAGCAGGCAAGGAACCTGCGCGCAATCAAATCATACAGGCGCATCTCCTTGTCGCCAACAGAGCCCATCATGCCGGTCGGATGTATTGCCGGGTGCGCCGGGTCCTCCTTCTTGCCTTCCGCAGGGGTCATCCTGCCCTCGGCAATCAGCCCCTTGGCGATTTTCTCATAAGCAGGATTCTTCGCAAGCGACTCGATGATGCGCTTCAGGTTCAGCTTCGCAGAAAGCTTCTGCGAGCTTGTCCTCGGGTAGGATATCATGGACGCCTCGTAAAGCGTCTGGGCAATCTCAAGCGTGCGGGCAGGCGCAATGCCAAGCGCGCGGTGCGCCTCCATCTGCAGGCTGGTCAGGTCAAACGGCGGAGGGGGCGGCTGCTCGAACTGCTTCCTCTCCATTTTCTCCACAGTTCCTGGCGTTCCCGAGCCTTTCATCGCGGCATCGGCTTCCTCCTTCCTCACAAACCTTCCGCTTGTGTGGTCAAACCTCACTCCCTTTGCCTTGCACCACAATTCCCAATATGGCGAGGATACGAACGCGGCGATTTCCTTTTCCTTCTTTGCAAGTATTGCAAGCGCAGGCCCCTGCACCCTGCCGATGCTCATGGTCTGCTTGTAGCTTGCGCCCGCGCTGCGGATGGATGCCATGAGCGCGCGGCTCAGGTTGATTCCGTAGAACCAGTCCAGCATGTGGCGCGCCTCGCCAGCAAGCGCGTTTTCCACATCCAGCTTTCCGCGCTCCACATATGCATCTTCCAAATCAGAATCAGTCAGCGCGGAGAACTTCATGCGGCTCCCCTCTTCGCTTCCGCAGGCAAACCTGATTGCATTGTAGCCAATCAGGCTTCCCTCAATGTCAAAGTCGCAGGCGCAAATGTATTCATCCGCGCCAGGCGAGAGCTTCTTTATCGCATCCAGGTATTTCTTGGTGTAGTTTGCGCCGTCCTCGACTTCCGAAGTTGGAGCCCATTCGATGTCATAAACAGGATAGCCCCGCTCGCCTTTTGTCTGCCTCAGGGTGTAAAGGTGGCCGACCGCAGAGACTACTGTGATTTTCTCGCCGTCGCGCTCCAGCTCATAGTAAGGCACTTCGCCAAAATGCCGTTTGGCTGCCTTGCCATGCGAAAGCGCATGCGCTATCTTCTCTGCAACTTTCGGCTTTTCGCAAATCAAGAGCTTCATCTGGCGCACCTTCCCATGCTCATTTTTTGGGAAAACCTTTTAACCAGCGCCTGCGATATCTTCAACGGGGTGGGGGGATGGGTATGAAAGGACAGCTTTCCGCCGAAATGCTCGTGGTTCTGGTGGTCATCTTGGGCTTAGCAGTAATACTTGCAAGCACCCTGATGAAAAGCGCCAGCAAGGCAGCCAATGCCGCAGACCAGAAAACTGCCGCAGTTCTCGAGGCATCTGAGAATGGCGCGGTGAAAGGCGCAAGCGGCGACTACTGCGCAAACAACATCGACTGCGAGTCAGGCAGCTGCGACACTTACACGCGAAAATGCATCTAAGGGCAAATGGCGCGCCTGCGATAAACAGGCGCACGGAAAAATGCCAGTAAGTGGAAGGCAATCGCATGCGCGTACAAATGCGTTTAAATTCCCATGCGCAAGCATCAATCGAGACCCTGCTTGTTTTCCTGATTTTCATCTCGGCATTCAGCATAGTCTATGTGGCTTCCTCGCGCCTTGCAGCAAGCGCGCAGTCGCGGCTTGACACGTCGCTTTCACAATCATCTTTCACTGAGTTTGCCGCAAAGCTGCAGTCTGCATGCTCAATGGGCAATGGCAACATCCGCACCGTCGAGGTGCGAGGTAACCCCGCATCGCTTTTTGCAGATGGAAATTCAATCGTTTTCACAGCTGGCAGCTTCTCAGCGCGCGCAAATTCATCGTGCGAGCTTTCGCTTGCAGCAAGCTCGCCCGCGCGCTTCTTCAGGATAGAGAACAACAACGGGACGCTCCTGGTCTCGCCCGAGGCTCAGCAATAAAAAATCTCAGTGCGAATGCTGGTCATGAAAGCCCAAGGCGCAACAGAATATTTGGTGCTGCTTGCGGTTGTGCTTATTGTCGCGCTTGTGAGCGTGGCGCTTTTGGGCTTTTTCCCGGGAATGACGTCAGACTCCCAAATCACACAATCGCAGGCTTATTGGCAGTCCGCGACGCCAATTGCCGTGATAGAAACGGCTGCCGCATATCGCACTGCCAACGCAGAAATTCAAACATATCTCCTTCTCAGGAACACAGGCACATATCCGATAAGAATAACTGGTGTGGTCGGAGCGGACGGAGGCACAGCAACGCAATTCTATGGTTGGGGTTGCGGATTTTCAAGCGCATACTATAATATCAGTGATTATTTCTACTTGGGGCCTGGAGAGCAAAAATACTTCAGTTCGTATCTCGGGTCGCCATGCTCGCTCCAATTGCTTGCAAGAACGAGCGCCACAAGCGGCATTGGGGTGAATGTCAATTCAATATGCCAAAACTCCACCGCAACGCCCGGCACCATTGTTGCAAGTTCATTCGGTTTCACATATATCCAATATATTGACGGGCAGCAGATAACAAAAAAGCAAATTGGCAAAACCTTGATTGTAAAATGCCTACCACCGGTTTAAATATGCGCATTTAGCCCAAAAATTCCTTCAGGAACTTCCCGCAAGCACCCCTGTCCGTCCCATCAAGCATTATCGAGCGCACGCCCGCGCCCCTGCCCGCCTGCATGTCCTCCAAATTGTCGCCGACAAAAACAGCCTCATCAGCGCGCACGCCGAGCTTCTCAAGCGCCTTTCTTATCATGGCTGAGTCGGGCTTTGGCGGTGAATCCTCGCTAGTCATGACTGCCTCAAAATGCCCCTCGATGCCAATCTGCATCAGCACCAATCTTGCGCTTGACTTCCTGTTGCTTGCTGCGGCGAGCCTGTAGCGCGCGGCAAGGGCAGGCGCCGACAACGCAATCGGCGCGGGTTTTACCATTTGCATATTTTCCTTGGTGAGCGCCGCAAGCCGTGCAAGCATTTTCCTCAAAAGCGCGCGGTCCTCAAAAAGCGAGGGCGCGAGGGCAATAAGGACGGACTCTGCGGAATGCGCAGATGACATGCTCTCCACGCGCGCGGCAGGCACGTCAAAGCCAAATTCCTTCATGAGGCAGATGGTGTTGTGTGCAATCGCTTCGCGCGAGTCGGCAAGCACGCCGTCAATGTCAAAAATAATTGCCTTTATTGCCATTTTATCATCCTATTTCTCTCAGTTCCCTCGTCCCTGCACAGCAACGCCACGCGCGAGGGCACATGCGTGTCGGTGAACCTATAGCCTGTCGCCTCTGCCAGCTTGTGCGCAATCCCCTCAACTTCATCCATTTTCAGCATGGATTCCAGCGTCAGTCCTCTCTCAGGCGAGCGCGCTCCCCCCACAAACACCATGCTCTTCACTTCAACATAATGCGGCTGCGCAACTTTTATCTGCTTTGCATAGCCATCGAGGTCGCAGTCGTTCACCCCGCGCGCAATAGTCATGCGCAGCACAGTCCTTGTCTTCTTCCCAATATCTGGCATCATCCCAAGCGTGCGCAAATACTTTTTCCAAAGCCCTGGTGCGGATGGGCGTATGAACTTGCGATAGATTTCCTCATTTGGCGCCACCATGGATACATAGAACTGTGTGGGCAGCGTTTTCCATTTTGCAACCGCTTCTGGCAGGGTGCCGTTTGTAACGACAAACGTGGTCATGCCTCTCGCGTGGAACTCGGCAAGCAGCTGGTCCATCTTCGGGTACATCGTAGGCTCGCCGGTCAGGGAAAGTGCAACGTGTTTTGGCGACAACGCCTCAACATAAAGCGCCTTCTTCACTTCAGGGTTGCCTCCAAAGCCAGCCACCAGAGTTTTCTGCCCTGCAACCAAGCCATCTGCGACAAACTTGGCATCATTCCATTCAAACCCCAACACACTCCCGTATGCGTCCCTTTCAGGCATCATTCTCCAGCAGAAAACGCACGCGTGGTTGCAGAACTGGAGAACAGGCGTGCACTGCAGGCAGCGGTGCGAGGAAATGCCGTAGAATCTCGACTTGTAGCACTCTCCCCTATCGCGAAGCGACTCGCCTGCCCAATGGCAGAGCTTGGCTGCCGAGTGCTCTCCCACCACCGCATACTTCTGGTTCACAAGCCTCGCAAGCATGCCGTCAGGCAGGCTGGCGTTCTTGCGCCGCAGTGCATCGTAATGCTTCCCAGTTCCCAGCTTCCTTCTCACGCGCGCCATCTTCATCCCTGCCGCGCATCCCACGCGCGATGCTTCCCTTCCATCTCGCTCACGTTTTAAACCTTGTGGGGCAATACACCTCAGCAATCTTCCGGGGATAATTTTTTCAAAATCCCCCAAGAGCGTGATAACATGGCAATAAAAATCGATTTTTCCCCCAAGAAAAAAACAGCAGTGGTCTCCGAGCCAGAGTCGGTCTCCTCGCTTGTGAACGGGCATTACGGCTACATGAAAAAAGGCCACATACACCTCTTTCCGGAAGAAGCGCTTTACCTGATGGACATACGGAATGGCCGCGCATTCGACTCCTCGCTCAACGAATACCGCTTCAACCACGTGGCAGCGGCATTTGAGCAGAAAAAGCAGATGGCGCGCTACTTCACCTACAAGGATTGGCGCGACCGCGGGCTGATTGCGCGCCAGGTGAGCGAAATCTGCGAGCGCTACGGAAGGAACAACGCAAAGAAATACCCTGGCGGCGCCCTTTCGCTTGACAAATTCGCAATCTCTGGCAGGTTTTACAAGGACGACTTGTGGGCGATAATTGACGACGAGGAAGTGGGCAAGCGGCTTTACGAGTCCCACTGGTTCGGCCAGTTCGGCTCCTACAAGGCAGAGCAGCGCGGAAAGCTTTCCAAACTCGATGCGTACGAAACGCTTTTCCTGATGCGCCATGCTGGATTGCATTTGCAGAATGGGGACGAGGCAGTGGTAATCAAGGCTGCAAAGCGCCAGCACAAGGACTTCCTGCAGCTCTACGAAGTTTACGAGGACTGGCGCCTGCGCGGGTTTGTGCTGAAAACTGGCTTCAAGTTCGGCACACACTTCAGGCTTTACTTTCCAGGCGCCTCGCCTTCGCGCGAGGGCAAGGAATGGATACACAGCAAGCACGTGGTGCACTGCTTCCCGCGCGCAAGCAAGCTCCTGATATCCGAATGGGCGCGCGCCATCCGCGTCGCGCATTCTGTGAAAAAGACATTCGTCCTGGCCATACCTGGTGAGGCGAAGAAAAAGAAAGCAGCGAAAAAAGCGGCAGACCTCCACACCACTTTGGATTTCCTCCTCTTCCATCGCGCGCACGGCGGTATAGAAAACCCCAAGACTGGCAAGCCAAAATACCTGATGTTCTCTCTTTCAGAAGAGGAATACATCGGCGGCGAGGAGCTTGCGGATGCAATCGAGCAGTGCAAGCGCATTGGCCTTGAGCTTCTTTTGGCGATTTGCGACCGCGAAACATCAGTAACCTACTACGCAGTGAAGAGGATAGAAGTGCCTGGCAGCAAGTCTGAATATTACGAGATAGAATGGGAGCAGCCCTAGCTATTCTTTCAGCGCCTGTTTCAGCTTTCCCACGAGCGCCTTGCTGCCCATGTAAAGAGGCACGCGCGCATCCACATCCTTCTCGTTCACATCCAGAAGCGAGCCCGTGCCTGACCAGCTTGCCCCGCCTGCCTGCTCGATTATGTATGCCATTGGCTGGGCCTCGTAATACAGGCGAAGCTTGCCCTTAGGGCTTTTTTTCGTGGAAGGGTAGGCAAATATCCCTCCCCTGTGCAGGATTTGCGAAAAGTCAGCCACAAACGTGCCTGAGTAGCGCGCCTTCATCCTTTCCTCACGGAAAAGGTCTTTCGCATACTTGAGGAAAAGTGGGCTCCAGTCCACTGGGTCGCCGCCCAGCCCGAAAACCTCTCCGGGCTCAGGCATTTTCATATTCTCCGCAAGAAGCAAAAACTGCGCTTTCCCCTCGGAGTCATAATGCTTGACAAACTCGTGCGTGCCCTTGCCCACAGTGTAGACAAAAGTATTCACCGGGCCATAAAGCTTGTAAAAGGCAGCAACCATTTTCCTTCCAGCGTTTGGAAGGTCCTCCTTGTGCACTGCCACAATGGTGCCGAATGCATTGTTGCTCACGATATTGGAGCTTCCATCCAGCGGATCCATTGCAACAACGAATGGTGCGTCGGCGTGCCCGAGCAGCGGCTCGCGCAGCTCCTCGGAATATATCTTGCGCACCAGGCCAGTCTTGATGAGGTTGTCGCACAGGAAGCCATTCACCCACTCGTCAAGCGCAGCAACAGCCTCGCCATACTTGTTCGGCTCGCCCATGGTGCCGCGCAGGTACTTTGGGAACTGGTGCTGCGCGTCAAGCGCGACGTAGGCAAACGAGGAAATAAGCTTTGCAAGCAACTTGTCCTTGCACCCTGATGCAAGATGCTGCTCGAGCGTGACCGGTTTTTCATCCGCCATTTTTCCGCCTTCCTCACTTGTAAACGATTTTCTTTATCTGCTCAGTTATCTTCATCGGGTTGTCATGCTGCCAAACATTCCTGCCAACAGCCATGCCCACGCCGCCTGCCGCAAGCACTTCCTTCACCTTGGCGCAGAACTCGGCGTCGGACTGCTTGCTTCCGCCTGCCGAGATGACGCGGCACCTGCCAGCTGCGGCAACCACTTTCGAAAAGCCCGAGACGTCGCCGGTGTAATTCACCTTCACAATGTCAGCGCCAAGCTCGAGTGCCGCGCGTGCAGCGTACGAGACCATCTCAACGGATTTCTCATCCTTCACATGCTTGCCGCGCGGGTATGCCCACACCACGGTCGGCAAACCATAATCGTTTGCCTCTGCAGAAATAATGCCAAAATCGCGGAACATTTCTGCCTCGCGCGGCGAGCCGACATAAAGCGTGTAGCCGATGGCGTCAGCGCCAAGTGCCACAGCCTCCTTCACCGATGCGACCGGCGAGGAGTAAATCTCGTCTTTTGGGACGATGTTCGTCCTTCCGTTCAGCTTGAGGACAAGGGGCACCTTGCCGGAGTAGCACTCCTTATAGTGCTTGGCAATTCCCTTCTGCACTGCAAAGCCGGTAAAGCCGCCGCGCGCTGCCACATCGCAAACATATTCCGGGTTGATGTTCTTTTCATTGAAGTCAACCGGCCCATGCTCCATGCCCTGGTCCATTGCAAGTATGAGCACCCTGCCGTTTTTCACAATCTTTCCAAGATGAGCATTCTTGTCCAACATGTTCTCACCAGGCAAAAAATTGCGTCTAATCATTATAAAACGCGTGCCTGCGCCCCATGATTATAAAACTTGCTTGCGCAGGCTCTTGGGTGTTGCCATGCCTGATTTGCTCTCGGTTTATGACTTTGACAAGCGCGAGGCTGACGCTTATCTTTCCGAAGCAGCCAAGATGGAGGCACTGCTCAAGAAAGGCAAGCCCATCAAGATATTGTCTGGAAAAATCACTGCCAACCTATTTTTCGAAGCATCCACTCGCACCAATTTCTCCTTCCAGACGGCTGCTGCGCGCCTTGGCGCCACGCCGCTCGTATTCTACAGCGACAAGAGCTCGGCGCAGAAGGGCGAAACATATGCCGACACCATACACATGATGGATGGCTATGCAGATGCGCTGGTTATCCGCCATCCACAGCCTGGCATGCCGCAGCTTGCAGCGGAAATTGCGGACCACTCGGTGATAAACGCCGGCGACGGAGGCAACCAGCACCCATCGCAGGCGCTGATAGACTTGTACACCATAAAGAAGCTCAAGGGAAAAATCGATGGCTTGAACGTGACTTTGATGGGCGACCTGAAGCATGCGCGCGCCATGCGTTCGCTCCTCCACGTGCTTGCGATGTATGGCGCGCATGTCACTCTTTGCTCGCCCGCCCTTCTTGCCATGGGCCCCGAGGTCATTGCCCGCGCGAAGAAGGAGTTTGGCGCAAAAATAAAGGAAACGACAAAGCCCAATTTCTCAAATTGCGATATCCTCTACCTATGCCGCGTGCAGCGCGAAAGGTTTGCCGACCAGGACGAGGCGCTGCGGCTTTCACAGGAGTTCCGCCTCAGCATGTCTGCCCTCCGGGCAGCCCCGAAAGACATGGCAGTGCTGCATCCGCTTCCGAAGCTGGACGAGCTTCCGCCCGAATTCGACCGCGATGCGCGCGCAAAATACTTTGAACAGGCAAAAAACGGCGTTCCTGTGCGGATGGCAATACTGAAGAGGTGCATTCTTGGCAAGTGAAACACAGGCGCCTGCCAAGCAAAAACCGGAAAAGAAAGCTTCGCCGCTGAAGCAGCTTTTCCTCAAGCCCAAGCCAAGCGCCATCATTTTGCTTCTCAAGGACGCTGAGCAGGCATGGTATCCTTCCAAGCTTGCGCGCACAGCAGGCATGTCCTATGTGCACACAGTCAATCTCATGTCAGAGCTGCGCAAGTATGGCATAGCTACGGTTGAGAAAAAGGGCAAGCAGAACATGTACAAGCTCACCGAGCGCGGCGCCTACCTTGCGCTTGTGCTCGACGACTTGGTCAAAAAATGCGATGCTGCCGAGGCAGACCAAAAGTCTCCAAGGCAGGAAACTCCGCCTGCACATGCCTCTTCGGCCGCCGCGCCTGCCAAGGAAGCCAAGCACGAGCCTGCCGAGAAGAAATAATCGCCGATAGCCATAATAAAATTGGGGTCGAAATCCCTCCATGGGGTGGCATGTGGGGCGCCTCATTCTCGTTCTTCTATGCTTTTCATCATCATTGGCGCCAACTTTTGCCTCCAGCAACGCAAGCTTCTCATCTTGCTTTCCCGACGCCCTTCTCTACAGATTCTGGGCCGACCCATCATACCTCTCCTCGAACCCAAACATCATATCTGCGGCATCATTTCACTTCTATTCGTTTGCATTCGACAACTCGACTCGAAGCCTTGGGCTGGAAAGCATAGGTATCCAAAGCCCCGATTCCTTCCTCTCAAGCGTGCCCAGGGATAGGCGCGCAGCCCTTTCCAGCGCAGTTTCCCTGCTTTCGCAGGCCAATGGTGAAATCGCATCTGCAAAGGCGGAGCAGCGTGCCTCCCATGAGCTTGCAGCAAAAGCAGAAACCGCAGTGCGGGAAAATTTCGGCATCAATCTCCTTTATCTTGACAACATTTTCTTCCTTTCGCTCGCAGTGAACCTCAACAGCGTTCTTAAGGTCAGCGATGCGGCCAATTTCGTTGTTTACTATCCAATAAGGTACTCTGCAACCCTTGAGCATGCATCTGCCGCGCACGACTATGCCCAATCAGCCGCAAGCTCGCTTGCACAGCTTTCCCAAGCAGAGTACGAGTATCTTGAGAAAGCAGGGGCAGGAAGCAATTATTCAGGAGTGGCAGCAACCGATTTCAATTATGCCGAGTCATTGCTTGCGCAGGGCAGCGGCTTTTGCGCAGGCGAGGTCGCGTCCTATTCTGCGCTTGTCGATTATTTCTCGAGCGCGCCAAAGCTTCCAGATTTTTCATCCGCAGGCTTCCCTCGGCGCATGAATTCCCTGGCTGGCGCAGGCGCCAACACCTCGCTTTCGCGGATGCTTTCGCTTTATCTTCTTCTCTCGGACGCAAAGGAGAAGATGCTCTCTGATTATGCGACCTCAAAGGCAAATGCGCAATCTTCCCTCCGCCTGCTTTCTCTCGAGACGACGCTTCTTGGAAGCGAGCGGCTGGACCTTATTGGCGATTCGCCGCCATACGGCCCTGCCTCTGGCCCATTGCTTGTGGGCAGCACATACTCTGGAATCTACAGCGGTTATCTGCAGGCAAAGGAGGACCAATCGCGTGCGCAATCCGCGCTTTCATCCTCAGAAGCAATGTTTGCCGCCAAAAGCGCGGGCAGCTGGTTGTCAAGCGCAATATCCGAAGCCAAATCATCATCTGAAATATCCCAAAATGCCGCTGCCTCGCTTCGCATTGTGCGTGCCGATGCGGAGACTGCGGCCGAACATCAAAAATCCGCAGCACAGCTTTCCATCGGGGTTGCCAAAGAGGCAACACTTGCCCAGGCAGCTTCCCTGTCCTCCGCGCAATCGCTTTCGGCTGCGCGCGCCTCGCTTTTGGGGGCTGAGGCTGAATTTGCCAAGGCGCAATCGGCAAAATCACTTGGCGAGCGGTTTGTTCTTTACACAAACGCGGCCAGGCTTGCAGACCTGGCAATCTCCCTTTCACAAGGCTCGCAAAACGCCTCTGCGCTGCAAGAGGCGGAAAGGGAATTATCCACTCAGGCAACGCTTCTTTCTGCAGCACAGGGTGACGGGCTTGATGTTTCCTATGAAAAGGAAATGCTATCTGAGTATCGCGTGCTGCTCTCTTCTTCGCCATCGTCAGACATCATTGCGGCCGTGTCAGGCGCAATCCAGCAGGAAAGGCAGTCGCTCCTTCTCAGGATTTACGAGGGCTGGTCTGGCTTGGAGGGAAAATATGCGCGCGCATGCGATCTTTCAGGGCAAATGCAACTGTCAAACCCTGCATTTTCCCAATCTCTCTTCAAGCTCTCGAAATATTTCGTGGATGGCCATCTTGACGCAGCAGCCGCGGCCGGGCGCATGAAGCAAATCGAGCATGATTTGGATTCCATCATCTCATCCGAAGAGGTGCAAGTGCCCCAATACCTTTCCTCCTCGCTTTCGCAAAGTGCGCAGGCAGATGAGGTATGCCAAGCGCCTATCCTTGGGCAGCAGACGGATTACACAGCATATATCTCAGCCCAAAATCCCTCCACACTCTTCCACGGAAGCGAGGTTTTATTTTCCGTCTTCACAACCGCCCCGCTCTACTACTCTGACTTCGATGATGGCGATGCCATCAGCGATGCTTACCCTAGCAAGGGCAAGACAACGATAATCGTCCCGTCAGTTTCTCCAAATCAGCGCTTCTCCTTCAAATTTTCCAAGATGGACCAGCCAGCCCAGATAATTTCGTCCGTTGAGGAATGTTTGCTTGCCACTCAGAAAAAAGCCCAGGTAAAAAGGGAAATATCATTCACAGCCTCGCGAAGCCTTCCGCTTCTTGCAATCTCGCAACCTGTGCCATTGCTTTCGCATTCAGCAGTAGCGCAGTATAATTGGCAGGCACTTCCCCTCCAAGTTTCTTCTCAAGGCGAGGAAGGGCTGCTGGAAGGCAAAATACCGAGAGTCTTACCCGGCAAGAACGCCATCACAATATCCTATGCAGTATCTTCCCCATTCTCTGCATCGGTTTCACAGCGGAACTATGAAACTTTGCCGCTTGGCGCCAAGCGCATCTCATACGTTCTTGCAGTCTCATCGCCATCGCTTGGCTGCTCCAAAGCCGAACTTTCGCTTTTCGAGCCATATGGCGCCGTTTCCAACCTTTCAATCTCCCCGCTCTCAGGCTCAAGCATCCTGCGCGCGCAAGCCATCCCGTTTGGAAATGAAACCGAGTTATCCCTTCTGTTCTCCCCGCTTTCAAAAGGCGCCACTGCACAGTTCTCAATATCATATGTCATCCAAGACCAGGCGCAAGCTCTTTCCGAGGCACTCTCGCAAGCAGAGCTCATCATAATCACCTACAACCGCACCAAGGACTCACTTGCCCTATCGGAAGCAAAATCCCTAATCTCGCTTGGCAGAATCAACGAGGCACTCTCGCTCCTGTCACAAATGCGCACTGAGGCGCAGGCATTATCCCTTTCCAGCGGCGACTATTTGCTCTTCCTGCAGGAAAGGTCAGAGGCAAATTCCACAATTTCCTCACTTATCTCCCTCCAAGGTGCCCTTGCAAGCGCCAACTCCTCCTACCTGCCGCAATTCTCTTCCGCGCTTTTCAAATATCACAACGCCTTCACCAGCGCATCTGACGAGGCTGATGCTGGCAGCTACCAGAAAGCCATAACCCTTCTGCGCAAGGCAAAATCAGACAGCTCCTCTTCACTCTCCGCCCTTTCGCTTTCTGCGCTCACCAAAGCATCTGAGAGCTATGCAAGCGCGCGCAAAGCAGGCAGCGGCGATGAGCTCCTTTCGGTAAAAGATGCGCTCTTAGCTGCGCAATCATTTTACACGCAGGGAGACTTTGTCCAGTCTCTTCTTTTCTCTTCCCAGGCGCTATCATATTTATCATCAGTTGGCCAGGCTGCTGAGGAAAACGATGAACGGGCAATCGCCCTGGCAAGTGCAATCCGCTCATCATATGATGAGCTGCGCTCTGAGATGGGATCAATGCTTTCCAACTATTCATCCCAGTATGGGGCTCTTACTTCACAGTCGCGACGCCAGCTCCCATTCACATCTGCGCAGGCACAATCCAGGCTTGATGAGGCTGACAAGCTCCTTGCAGCTTCCAAGAAAGCCCCCCTCGCGCCAAGCGAGGCGCTTATGCAGGCCAACGCATCATATGCAAAGCTTTCTTCACTCAACGCATCAGTTTCCTCTGCTCTCTCTAAATTATCAGCATCGGCATCTTCCTCGCTTGAGGTGGCGCGCGCAGCGCTTGCCGAAGCAAAATCCCGCGCCAGCGAAGCTGACACTGAGCAAATCGATAATGAAGTTTCGCGTGCCGAGGAATTCCTTTCAAATTCAATGTATGCAGACTCACTTGCATCGTCAGACCGGGCGATAAAGGCAGCCAATGCCGCTCTTTCCAAGTCAGGCAGCGCTGGCATGCTGCAGCCCGTAGCCCTTGCAATAGTTTCGCTTCTTTTCCTAAGTGGCGCCGCATACTACTTTTTTTCAGGCAAGAGGCGCGTGCCGCCAGAGGAGAAAAAGGAAGTGCCGAAGGCAGCCGGGCCTCAGCTAATAAAAGAGAAATAAAACAAAAAAAAGAGGAAAAACAGGCGCTTTACAGCAGCCTGTTGAACTTATCCTTGTGCTTCTTGGCAAGCTCGGAAACAGTGTCTTTCATGCCAAGCCCGATTGCAATCGCAGCGCCAAATCCGATGGCAATTGCGAATGCCGAGAGAAGCACCAGGAACGACCAGACTAGCAAGGATGGGTCAGCGGACGGCAGCAGGAGGGGCAGTGCAATCACCAGCGCATTGTAGGCGATGAACAGCTCCACCAATATGCCAAGGCTGTTTGCGAAAGGTATCTTCTTGCTCTCCTTTATCCTGTCGGTCAGGTAGTCTGCAGCCATCAGGGCGGCAAGCAGTATCACCAGCCCCTCTGCAAGCGAGGGCAGGTAGGTAATTGCCTGCGCAGTGATGAGGTAAAGCATGGGCATCTTTATCACATCTGCCGCAATTCCCAAGAACGCAACTACCACGTACAGCTTGAGCAATATCACTGCAATGCCGGTCAGGGTGAATCCAAAAAACGCATCGTGCACGCCGTGGCCCTCTAGGAACTTCTCAAGCTTGGCCTTCTGCAGGAATATCTTGAGTACGCTGCCAATCAAATTGGCAATCCAGATTCCAATGAGCATGATTGCAGCCAGGATACAAAAAGCAAACACGCCTTCAAGCAGGCTTCCGATGAATCCAGCTGTGCTCGCCTGCAGCTGGTCAGCCAGGTATTCGTACGCCATCAAGCATCACCAGCAAGCAATTCTCGCGCGCGGTATTTAATGCTTTTGGAGATGAAGATAAATTCAGAACATGGGCCCGTAGTCGAATGACCCTTTTGCTCGCTCCAGATGGGCACGCTCGCAACACCCGTTTTGCCTCGGCAAAACGGTGCGCCTTTTTGCGAAGGCGCAAAAAGTGCGAAGCGTCAACGGAAAATGCAAAGGGGTTCGACAATGGTTAAGACGTCGCTCTTACACAGCGAAGACTCGGGGTTCGATTCCTCGCGGGCCCACTATCCATCTAGTTGCAACTCGGATGGAGGTTTTACAGCTGGCGCGGATATTGGCTTGGCCGGAAGCGCGAACACAGACGCGTCTGGCCCCTGCCCGGCAGGGTAAATCTCCAGGCTGGTAAGATACTCAGTGTGCACCAACGTCTTGCTCACATTGTACGAATCATACGCAATCACTCCTCCAACTGCAAAGCATGTCTTGCGCGGGCCAAAGTTGATTATCGAAGCCTCATAGCACCTACCTGTGGTGTCCCCGATTTTCACGCTCTCCACCTGCTTCGTTCCAGAAAAATCAATTTCGCGCGGCATCAGTTTGCTTGCATCTGCCTGTGAAAGCGTGGTGGTGATGTCGTAGCATACAGGCGCGCCTGAAAGGAAAGAGCACGAATAGGCGCGGCTGCCCACAAAATAAAACGAAAGCACTCTCATGCCCTGCACTGACAAGTCAGTTCTCATCTCGCTGTCTGCGCGCCACGCCTCCTTTTTCATTGCCGCCCCTTCCTCAACCGTGTAACGCGCATGATAAGTCGGGTCCTGCACAGGCAGCACAAACTTCGCCTCGCCAATTGCTTGCGCAGGGGTGGTGCCGTTCTGCGCGCATCCAGATGCAAGAATGAGTGCGCATATGGCGGCAGCAAGAAAAAATCTCATGGTGCAAATCCTCCGCTATCTTTTATTAGCCTTGCCGCAGTTCTCCTATCATGTACTTGAAGACGCACCCTTCCCCAGACGGCGAAATTGTCGCGCTTTGCGACTCCGAGCTCATCGGCAGGGTGCTTGCCAACAAGAAGATGCGCCTTGACTTGTCCGCATATGCGCCATTCTACTTGGGGAAAAAAGTGGATGCAAAAGAGGCAGTGGCAGCTCTCAACTCTGCGCAGAACGCGAACATTGTGGGCAAGCGCGCGCTTGCGGCTGCAAAAAAAGCAGGGCTTCCAACCTCGCATGCGATGACAATAAAAGGAGTGCCGCATCTCCAGGTCTATAAGCTGCCACCCTAGAACCTATCCTTCTTCACGTAATGGGTGTGCAGCAGGCGTTCAGCCTCTTCGGAAAGCGGCGCGCCCAGCATTTCCTTGTAAATCTGCAACACAATTGGGTTCTCGTGCGAGCGGCGAAGCTTGCTTGTGCGGTCTGCGCCGTAGATTGCTTCCGTTCTCTTCCTAAGCGTGTCAGGGTCGCGGTAAATCGGCTGCCCGCCCCCGCCAACGCAGCCGCCCGGACACGCCATTATCTCGATGAAGTGGTACTTGTCTTTCTGTTCCATGAGCTGGCGCGCGTTCGCCCCGCCGTGCGCGCACGCAAAGCGCACTTCCTTGCCGTTGAGCACTATCTCGCCTTCCTTTATGCCTTTCATGCCACGTATTTCGGTTATCTCAAGCTTCTCCAATTCCTTGCCGGTTGCCAGGAAGTGCGCGGTGCGAAGCGCAGCCTCCATAACTCCTCCGGTTGCGCCAAAGATGACTCCTGCACCAGTAGCAATTCCCAGCGCCGGGTCGAATTCCTCGTCGGGAAGGGAGGCGAAATCCACCTTCTTCATCTTGGCAAGTCTTCCAAGCTCGCGCGTGGTAAGAACATAGTCCACACCCGTCTCAAGCTCTTCCCTTGTGGACTCGAACTTCTTGGCAGTGCAGGGCATGATGGAAACCACCACGATTTTCTTCGGGTCAATGCCCGCCTTTTTCGCATAATATGTCTTGATGAGCATGCCAAGCATTTCGTGCGGCGAGCGGCAGGTGGACATGTTGCCAATGAGATCATGGTAGAAAAATTCCATCATCAGTATCCAGCCCGGGCAGCAAGTCGTAATCATCGGCATCTTGCCGCCATTGCCCAGCCTGTGCAGCAACTCCGACGCCTCCTCCATTATGGTCATGTCAGCGCCCAAATCAACGTCGAACACTTTGTCAAAGCCGCAGCGGCGCAGCGCGGCAACCGTCTTGCCTGTGACAAGCGTGCCGGCTGGCATGCCAAACAGTTCGCCCAGCGCAGCGCGTATGGATGGCGCCACCTGGGCAACCACATGCTTCTCAGGGTCATCAAGCGCCGCAATCACTTCATCAATGTGCGAGCGCTCAGATATCGCTCCGACTGGGCAATTGAGTATGCACTGGCCGCAGCGTATGCAAGCGACATCGGCAAGGTTCTTCTCGAAATAAGGAGTGACGTGCTCGTTGTGCGCGCGGGAAGCAAAGTCAATAGCATAGACGCCTTGTATGTCCGCGCAGACCTTGACACACCTTCCGCAGTTTATGCACTTGTTGTTGTCGCGTATCACTGCGGCGCCAAGGTCGGGCTTGTATTCCTTGATGTTGGCAAAGCGCGCCGAGCGCATGCCGACTTCCTCGTAAATCCCACACACTTCCAAGTCGTCCTCTTTCCTGCATGCAGGCTCGGGCACCATCAATTCCATATTCAGCCTTCTTGCCTTCATCACATGCTCGTTGTTTGTAATGATTGACGCGCCCTCGCGGGGCTTGGTGGAGCATGAGGTGACAAGCTTGCCGTTCATTTCCACAAGGCACACCCTGCAGCGCGCCTCGGGGAACAGGCTGGCATGGTAGCAAAGCGTGGGCACATTGATGCCGTTCTCGCGGCAGGTGTCCAGAAGCGACTTTGCAGAGTCTGCCTCGATTTCCTTGCCATT
>Ga0172375_10006461_pt1 | contig 16452 bp, 18 predicted proteins | sample LakKiv1m_FD_114537 | JGI IMG/M metagenome (GOLD analysis project Ga0172375, IMG submission 114537) | Freshwater microbial communities from Kabuno Bay, South-Kivu, Congo - kab_092012_11.1m | ecosystem: Environmental > Aquatic > Freshwater > Lake | place: Democratic Republic of the Congo...
GGAATCTGTTCCACCAGCTCTTGATCAGCCTTCGGCCTCTGAGCCTTATACCCCACGTACCTCTCATGCCTAAAGGTGGGTTTTGGCAAATCCCACGCCACCACTACTCTCGTGGGTTGCTCTTGCTCTAAGGCTGAAATCAACATCGCAACCACCCCGTACACCGCCCCCACCACCTCACCTGTCTTCGTCGTCAAGGGTGGATACGCGTGATACGCCCGGTGGAGTAATGCCGACCCGTCAACTAATAAGAGCTTACTCATGGGCTAATTGTACCTCACCCCTACTTCTTCACCAAAAAATCTAAATGTTTCTTGATCTCGTCTAGCTTAAACTCCAGCTCGTCCATTCTGGTCAACATTCTCCTCACATAATAATCTTCCTAGTAACGCAATAGCTCGACCGCCACCATTGCGACAATCGACCCAAACAACACCACTCCCACTGTCTGGAGAATCATCGCGATGATCCTCCCCCAGCTCGTGACCGGCACCAGGTCTCCGTACCCGACTCCCGTCACCGTGGTAACCGCAAAATATACCCCGTTACCGATCGTTAAAATCGTCGCTCCCTCCGCTGATCGCTCGATCATGGGCGCGATCAACCCCAAACCTAACACAATCGAAATTAGCACAACCATTAAAACTCGAAACCGGTGTCACCTTGCCAATTTTTTAACGACTCCCCTCACTCTCTCTTCAGGCATAATTAACCTTAAACTCGTGTTTATTAATCACCTCTTCCTTCGTCATCCCTGTCAGTTTCTCAAACTCTTCCTTTTCTAGCCCCTCCTTCTTCATTAGCTCCTTCACTACCTTGTCCATAATCGCTTTCTTCGCCGTCAGAATCTCTCTCGTCGTCTTCTCGCAGGCAGAAACTATCTTTCTGACTTCCCGGTCGATCTCCGCCCGTTTACTCTCTGAAACATCACTTGCCTCAACATAATTCCTCCCCCAACTCGAGACTCCCTCTTGTGGCCCAAAATCAATCGGCCCTAAACTGCTCATACCGTAGTCAATTACCATCGCTCTGGCGATCCTCGTCACTTTATCAATGTCGCTACTGGCCCCCGCCGTTGGCTCGTGATAAATCAGTTCTTCCGCCGCTCGTCCCCCAAGAAGCGTACAAATCTCCTCGAGTAGCTCAGTTCTCGTCTTCTGATACTTGTCTACCGCCGGGGGAATTAGCGTAAACCCGAGTGCCTGACCTCTCGACACGATACTAATCCGGTGCACCGGATCGGTAGTTGTCAAAAAGTGGGTCGCAATTGCGTGTCCAACTTCGTGGTAGGCTGTCATCTCCCGGTCATGCTCCGACTGCATCCGCTTCTTTTCCGGCCCGAGTTTAACTTTCGTCGCCGACTCCTCGATATCCGCAAACGTAATCTCCTCTCTCCCCTCTCTCGCAATCTTAATTGCCGCTTCGTTCAACATGTTCTCGAGGTCTGCTCCCGAAAAACCAACCGTCCGTCTCGCGACCGACTCCCAATCCATGCTCTTTGTAAACGGTTTCCCCTTCGCGTGGATTGCGAGAATCGCCTTTCTCCCCGCGATGTCCGGCATATCCAAGGTTACTCTCCGGTCAAATCTTCCGGGTCGAATGAGCGCCTCGTCCAACACGTCCGGTCGGTTGGTCGCCGCCATTACTACCACGTTGTCGCTCACCGTAAACCCATCCATCTCGACTAGTATCTGATTTAAAGTCTGGTCTCGCTCGTCGTGCCCTCCGATGGATCCCGCTCCCCTAGTTCTTCCAATCGCGTCAATTTCATCAATAAAAATAATCGAAGGCGCCGCTTTTTTGGCGGTCTCAAACAAATCTCTCACTCTTGAAGCTCCCACCCCAACCAGCATCTCCATAAACTCACTTCCCGCCATCGAGAAAAACGCGACTCCCGCCTCGCCCGCGACAGCTCTAGCCATTAACGTTTTCCCGACTCCACTTGCCCCAATCAAGAGCACTCCCTTAGGAGTCCTTGCACCAACTCGCTGATACTTCTTCGGATGCTTCAAAAAGTCGACAACTTCCTCTAATTCTTGCTTAGCCTCATCGACTCCCGCAACGTCCTTAAACTTCACGTCTTGTTTCCCTTTGGCAAACAACTTTGCCCTAGATTTACCCATCCCAAACATTCCGCCTCCTCCGGCCCCCCCGGCTCCCCGCATCTGTCTAAACATCGCAATCGCAAAAAAGACTATTACTATCGAAAAAAGCACGCTCCCGACCGACATCAAAGTGTCCATAATGGTCGTGTTGGTGACCTCAAAACTCACCGTCGAAGGATCAATTCCGTACTGCTCTAATAAGTCTGTAAAACTCTGCCCGATTTCTTTGGTTGTAAACTTAAAGTTTCCCTCTCCATAGTCAAGAATCATGCTGTCTTTAACGACACTCACACTCTTCACTTGCCCGCTCCTTATCTCTTCCATCGCCTGCGTCACAGACAGATGTGCTTCCGCTACTTTTCCGTCAAAGAAACTAAAAATTGACGGCAAAAACAAAAACAAAATAATCGCCCATACCACCAACCTCTTGAGATCCAGTTTAAACTGCCAAACTTTAATCTTCCCGTTTGGCAACCCCTGCTTCATCGGGATTGGCCCTCGCGGCACCTGTCTTTCCTGAACTTTCTTTTTATTCTTTGCTTTTTGCCCTTGCTCTTTCTCTTGCTCTTTCATAGTCCCCTATTCTACCCTATCTCCTGCTAGACACCAAGCTTTTCTAATGAAATACCGCCCCTCTTTCCACTTTTTTCCCCAACTTAATTATCTCCGGCTTACCCGCTTTTCCATCACACGCAAATAACATCCCCCGACTCTCTCCAAACGGCGTCATTTTCGGCGGAATGTTTGTCACCCACATCGTCTTCACTCCGACTAACACTTCCGGCGTGTACCACTCCTTGATCCCCGCAAAAATCGTCCTCTTTTCGACCCCAAAATCAACCGTCAACTTGAGGAGTTTCTCACTTCCCTCAGGGATACTTGCTTCCACTATCTCCCCCACCCTCACCTCAATTTTTGCGTACTCCTCAAACAAGATCTGTGGTTTCATTTATTTAACCCATTCCTCTCTCCAATTACTTTATATACCTCTTCCAAAGTCTTCCCCGCTTCTTCTCTTGCTTTCCTCGCCCCCTTACTCAAAATTTCTCTCACTTCTGAGAGGTGATCTTCGTAATATTTCCGCTTCTCTCTTGCTTTTGCAAAACATTTCTTGTGTGCCTCGATTAATTTTCTCTTCACCTCCACATCCCCTACCGTTCCTGTTTGATATCTCTTCATTAATTCGTTTACTTCGTCTCTATCCTCATTTATGAGCTTGTGATAAATAAAGACAGGATTCCCCTCGACTCTCCCGGGATCAGTTGCTCTCAACCTTTTTGGGTCGGTATAACACCCCATGATCTGCCTTTCTATCACTTGATAGTCTTCAAATATCCCAATGATGTTCCCCAAACTCTTACTCATCTTCCGCTCTCCGTCCGTCCCGACAATTCTCCCCAAATCTTGACTGATCAATGGTTCCGGCAACGGAAAGACCGCTTTCCCATATGTCTTGTTAAAGTTCTCCGCAATGTCCCGTGTTAGCTCTACGTGTTGTCGCTGATCTTCTCCGACCGGCACCCCATCTGGTTTATAAACGAGAATATCCGCCGCCATCAGGATTGGATAGTTAAAGAGTCCCATGTTAATCGACTCCTCGCTTGTCCCTTTCGAAAGCTTGTCCTTGTACGCATGCATCCTTTTCATCTGTCCATAACTCACATAGTTGGCAAGTACCACCGCGAGCTGTGAATGCTCCGGCACTTCCGACTGCAAAAAAAACACACACTTGTTGGGATCTAGTCCTAATGCTAAATAATCTAAGACCACCCCCGTTACGTTTTTCTCGATTTCTTTAGCGTTTTGCACCGTCGTGAGAGCGTGCAAGTCCGCCACAAAATACCGGCTGTCATGTGTTTCTTGTAAGGCTATCTGCGGCTTGACCGCCCCAAAATAGTTTCCGATATGCAAACTACTCCCGCTGGGTGTAATACCGGACAAAATTCTTTTTTTCATATCAATTCCTCCTATTGTTCATTAAATATAGCATGTGGGGCGGGGTCACCGCCCCACATTATTTGGTCTTACTCTCTCTTCCCCATTAAATGTGTGACCACATTCTCCACATCCTTGTCTCCTCTTCCGGAAAGGTTCACCAGAACTACCTTCCCCTTCCCCAACTTCTTGGCAATCTTGATCGCCGTATACACCGCGTGCGCCGACTCAAGCGCCGGAATGACCCCTTCGGTTTTTGACAGCAGTTGAAAAGCTGCTACTGCTTGACTATCGGTGACCGCCATCGGGGTTAGTCTCCCGAGATCTTTCAGGAGACAACACTCAGGACCAACTCCGGGATAATCAAGTCCTGAAGCCGCCGAGTATGACTCCTTAATCTCTCCCCGTTTATCCTTGAGGACCAAACAGGTATAGCCGTGGATCTGGCCTTTCTCGCCCTGAGCGAGAGTCAGTCCGTGCCTCCCGGATTTAGCTCCTCTCCCTCCGGGTTCGGCGGCAACGAGCTTCACCTGCTGGTCGCGGACAAAGGCTGAGAACAATCCTAGCGCGTTCGAGCCTCCTCCCACGCAGGCTACCGCGTAGTCGGGAAGTCTTCCCTCAAGCTTGAGAATCTGTTCTCTCGCTTCTCGTCCCACGACTGACTGGAAATCCCGCACCATCAGGGGGTATGGATGAGGCCCTACCGCCGAACCAAGCATGTAGTATGCGTCCGGCTCCCCTACATAGGCCGTCAGCGCTTCGTCAACCGCGTCCTTTAAGGTTCCCTGCCCCCGCGTGACTGGAATCACCTTCGCTCCCAAGAGCTCCATCCGGAAGACATTCATCTTCTGGTTTTCGATGTCGCGCGCTCCCATATACACGTCGCACTGCATCCCAAAGAGGGTCGCTACCGTCGCCGTTGCCACCCCGTGTTGCCCGGCTCCGGTCTCGGCAATAAGCTTTCTTGCTCCCATCACCCGTGCAACCAGCGCTTGCCCAACAGTATTGTTGATTTTATGCGCTCCGGTATGGTTAAGATCTTCCCGCTTAAGATAGATCTTCGCTCCCCCGACTTTTTTCGTCAGGTTTTCGGCAAAATATAGGAGACTCGGTCGCCCCACATAATTCCTATACATCTTGGTAAGTTCAGACAAAAACTCTTTGTCTTTCCTTAGTCTCAGATAGGTTTCTGTTAGCCTTTCTAGGCGACTTTCAAGTTGTGGAGGTACTGATCTGCCTCCATACTCACCAAAATATCCTTTGGAGTCCGGATAGTTATATTTCATTTGTTTATTAGTTTTCATATATTTCCTTTATTTATTATTATTAAGTATTCTTTGCTCGTTTAATCCCGCCACCGTAAATGGGCGCGACTTCGCGATAGATATTTTCTGTCCATTATTTTCATGTTTTCCTTTTTGTCTCAAAAAACCCTTGCAAACCACCAACCTTTAGGGTTAATGATTTGCAAGGGCCTTCGTGCTCAGGCGGTACCACCTTGCTTGTCTTTCTCTACAAAAAATCCACCTTGTCGGTGGAATTGTCGTAAAGAAATCTCTTTCTCCACGTGCTTTTTCCTCTCGGCAACACACGCTGCTGTCTTTTTACGGTTTCGCCTCCGGACAACACATCTCTTGGGGAGTAGCGTTATCGGCTAGAAAAGTCCCAATCAACTTTTCTCATTGCCTTTATTAAACTTTCTGCACTATATCAAACCCCCTCTGACTTGTCAAATTACCAGACAAGCGGTATACTCGCACTGTTATTTAAAACGCGCGGGGTAGTGTACGGCGCACGTGAGGCTCATAATCTCACAGGTCGGGTTCAACTCCCGACCCCGCAACCAATTTATCCCGCTTCGGCGGGATTTTTGTTCTCATTTATCTTCTTTTACAAGTAAAGTAGCAGGGGAGAGATTCGAACTCTCGGTCTTCGGTTTATGAATCCGATGCTTTAACCAACTAAGCTACCCTGCCTCAAGCGCTATTTTATCATCGATAAGGAAAAAATTCTTTTCTACAGCACCAACAACCCTAGAATTCCTAGTAGTATGAGGACTGCCCCCATTCCTACTGTTCCCACCGTTAACTCAAACACTCCCGCATCCGGCAACTCCTCGCCCTCGGGCATCGTGATCCTGGCCGAAGCTGAAGCGGTCGGAGAAGCCTTCAAACTCGCCGAAGGAGTCGCGCTCCCCGTCGCACTTCCCGAATTCACTAAATTGATCTCCCCCACTTCCCCACTCCCCGTTGCAAGAGGTGTTGAATCTAATAAGCCCACACTTTCCACGCTCTCTTCTGTCATCCCGCTTGGCGTTGCCGGCAACGCAGTTTTCGGACTTGGAACCGGCGACTTCACCGCCGGTTTGGGAGTTGCCACCGGGATTGGAGTTGGCGCAACCGTTGCTGATTTTGGTGACAACGACTTTTGATAAACCAAAATTCCCGCTCCCACGCCAACCACCACACACAAAAGTACGACGATCCAAATCTTCGAACTTCTTCCTTTTTGTTGTCCTTCTTGCGGCGGCACAACCGGGTTACTCTCCCCAATTGAAGGGGGCGGAATTAATTCTGGTGTATTTTCGTCCATCGTTAGTCCTTTGCTATTCACTATGCCTTATTACCTCTTCTACGTCAATCTCTTCTTGAGAATTGTTCTCAATTCCTTGTGTCGATTTCTTCTCTCCCGATTATTTTAGCGCTTCCTCGCCAAAATTACCTGGTGCCTCTCTCCCCCCGTCTGATCTATTTCGTCGATCAACACGTCAAATCCTGCCTTTTCTACCAACTCTCGGTTTCTTTTTGGTCCCCACTGGCTCCACCACATGGGAATTCCGTGAAACATCGTCACTCCCTCAAACTCCTTGTCTCCCATGCTAACTAAGAGTATTCCTCCCTTTGGCAAATACGTGCCTATTACCCTGATCCTTTCTCCTTGCTCCTCTCTTGAGATGTGAAACATCGTATACATGCAAACCACTCCGTCTACTTGATACTCACCTTGCTTAAGTTCTCCCAAATCTCTCTCTTCAAACTCTCCCTCAGGACAATTACGCCTCGCCCTTTTTACTTGGTTCTCAGCAATATCAATCCCCACCACTCGGTATCCCTGCTTGATTAGTGCTCTATCAATCGGCACTCCATCTCCACATCCGATATCTAAAATCGTTCCCCCCGGTCTTACTCTCTTCATCAACTGGCGAATGTACTTCTCGCTCCCAAACGTCGCCCGGTCCTCCGCATACTTCTGCCCTATCAGGTTATAGCCATCTCTAATTAATTGCCTTATCTTCCTCTGCATTGACAATGCATTATATTCTCTAATCAATAAACGTGAGTGCGACCCCTGTTCGGTCCGCTCTCCCCGTCCTGCCAATCCGGTGGATATAGTCGTCATAGGTCTCGGGTAGTTCGTAGTTAATGACGTGTGTCACTCGGTCAATATCTAGTCCCCTGGCAGCGACATCCGTCGCGAGCAGGACCTTCACTTCGTTGTTTTTAAAAGCTCTCAAGGCTCTTTGTCTTTGAGACTGTGATTTATTCCCATGAATTGCCGTTGCCGCAAATCCCCGAGCGACCAAATTATGAGCCAGCTTCTCCATCCCAAATTTAGTCCTCCCAAACACCAAAACCTTGTCAAATCCCGGACGAATAAGGAGTTCATGTAATACTTCAATTTTACTTCGCCCGTTTACTCTCACCACATCCTGATCAACCGCCTCACTAGCCCGGTGATCCTTGACTTCGACCGTCACCGGATTCTGCAAAAACTCGCGCGCTACTACTCTCGCCTTCTCGTTCATTGTTGCCGAGAAGAATAATCCCTGCCGTTCCCTGGGTAATGCGGCAATTAATTCTCGCATTTCGTTCACAAACCCCATGTCAAGCATTCGGTCTACCTCGTCAAGCACAATCGTGTGATACTCGGAAAGTCTGAGCTCCCTTCGCTCGGTTAAATCCTTGAGTCTCCCAGGTGTTCCGACCACAAACTGAGGATTTCTTCGCAGTTCCCAAATCTGGCGCTTAATATCTACTCCCCCAATTACTCTCGTAAAATAACAATTAATGCCTCTCGCATACTCTCTTCCTTCTTCCAATATTTGCTGCGCCAACTCTCTCGTTGGCGTCACAATCAAGATTTTCTCTCTTGGGTTCTTCGCCACTTTATTAATTAATGGGAGTAAAAACGCCGCCGTTTTCCCGGTCCCGGTGTTAGCCAGTCCAATTACGTCTCTCCCGCTCAAAATCTCCGGAATAATCTGGTCTTGAATCGGCGTGGGTTGTTCATAGCCTTTACTCACTACGTTTTGCTTAATCCTCTGGTCCAGCGCAAACTCAGAAAACTTATGGATTGCCGTATACTCACGCTCTTCACTTGGTTCGGCTTTCTTGATCAGCATTCTCGGGTCAACCTTCATATAGCGGATCCGGTTTTGTCCCCTCCCCTGTGGTCGACTCCCCCCAAAACTTCTCCGCTGACTTTGTTGGCGCCAGCCACCAAAATTTCCTCTTCTTAAGGACATAACGACTCCTGTCTGCAATTTAGGAAAGACCCCGAACCAATATTCTCTTAGTCCAAAATCTTGACGCCTATTAGCATTTTTCTTTGATTAACCTGGTGACTATAGCACACTTCTTACCCATAAACAATTATAGGCTACGCTTTCCCCTTTCTCCTCCGCTTAATTTACAAACAACTTCATTAACCAGCCAAGCAAGCTCTTGGTTTGTTCTTCTAGCAGAAGCCTGTCTTCTAAACTAGTATTCTGCTCAACTAAGGCTTGGATTGTCTCCTCGACTGCTACTACCTCTCCCTCATTTGTTAACTGATTTTTTAATTCTTCTAACTGTTGAATTCTCATCTGGTTCTGCTCAAGCTGCTTTCTCATATTTTCCAAGGCTTTGTAGTCTGGTCCTAACAACGACTTTGTTAACTTCCCACGGCTCTCGATCTTCCCTAACTCCACCCGAATTTCTTCTTGTGCTCTTTGTTGCTCTTGCGCCACTAGTCTGACTTCCTCTCCTATTCCTTCCTTCTCTATTCTTTCGCTGAACAATAACTCAACTCTTGTTGCTACCTCACTCATGTGCTCCCTTGCCGTTGCGCTTCTTGTTGATCCTTTTTGAACCATTTCGTCGTCCTCTCCCACTCCCCCTTCATTTTCCTCTCCCTGCTCCCTTTCTTTTTCTTGATTACTCACCTGTAACTCTGAATCTTCTCCTTCGTTTTGAGTCATGATCTGGTTTTGTTGTTGTACCATCGCATCACCATTTTCTCTCCCTCCCTCAGCACGCACCCTCACCCCCACCGTTCCCACCACTAAACCCAAGCCTCCAACTATCAACACCATTAAACCTATCAATCTTTGCTTCATATCAAACCCTCCATTATTAACGAACAATTAAATCTAATATACCAATATTTAACAATCCCTGCGTTCCTAGCTATTTTTTCTTATCCAGTTTATCAAGTCCTAGTTTTTTTACCCCAAAATAAACTACACAAGCGATTACCAAAAAATCAATTACTACCGATAGAAAACTCCCCCACAAAATAGCAACTGGGCCAATCTTCAAACTATAACTTGACAAATTTCCCGCCGCTCCCAGAATTACACCCAAAATGGGGTTAATAATGTCCGTGACGAGTGACGCGACCACCTTCGACACCGCTCCCCCTAAAATAAACCCGACCGCCAAACCCACAACCCCTTGCTCCCTAATAAAATTCATAAAACCTTTCATCTTTTTCCTCCTTATTAACTATTTCGTTTTAATTATTATGTTCACAAACCTTCGTTCGGTAATATTCCCAGTCATCACAAACTCTTCCATCCTCCAAGCGACACTCCCCCCTTTGGGATCCATCTTCTGCTGTCACAATCTTATTCTCTCCCCCCTGTTCACGACAATAAACTGCGGCCGGATTTGCGATCCCCATCCTTCCTTCCCATCCTTCCGTCATCGTCTCCTCTCCCTCCACAATTTCGTTCTCTTGCCCCTCCCTCACTCCAAGCAATAAACGTTGATAATTCATTCCCAAATAAAATCCAAGAAAAGGCAAAATCACCAACATCACAATCGCGATCGCTTTCGAGAAAGGGGTCACTGTCGTCGCCCACTTCGGCAAAGTCATACCCTCAATATAACACAATCTCCTACTCAACCAGCCTTCAAAATTTCTCTCAATTACTGATTTATTTGTCCCGCCTCTGCCGCCAGTGGCGGTAAGGGCGAAGCCCCCTCGTTCTCCTCATCATCTTCTCGTTTTTCTGGACGAGCTTCTCCGGGAACAGTTGAGTGAGTCATCCTATAATAATCGACTAAATCTGGAGGTAATAATTCTGGTAGCATTTTACACGCTCCTTTCTTTTTGATAACGAGTAATAATGTCTTTCAAATTTTTCTGTCTGCTGATGTCAAACCACATTCCTTGAAAGAAAAATGCCGATAACTCATTCATTTTGGCGAGCCTTGGGAACATCTCGCTTTCAATCCTAAAAGGTTTCTGCTCACCCAAGTACGAAAAGATCTCTGGCCTCATTAAATACACTCCGGTATTGACAATACTTATCCCCTTTCCCTTCTCGTGTTCACTAAACTCCCTAATCTTATTTCCTTCTAAAGTAACTTGACCATAGTTTGGTTCACTTTGCCTTGGTTTCACCGCCATCGTCACCAACGCCCCTTCGTGGGTGTGAAAATCTATAAAGGGCTGTATGGGAATATTGGTCAAAATATCGCCATGAAATACTAAAAATTGTTCTTTGATTAATCCCTTTAGCAAACTCAATGCTCCCCCTGTTCCCATCGGTTTTGCCTCATCTAACCAATGCATCCTCATCCCGTAATTTCGCCCCCCCACTGCTTTCCGTAGCTCTTTACTTGAAGAGCCCGCCAACATATACACGTCCTTGAGTCCCGCTTTCGCCAAATGCTCTAAAGAAATGTCGAGCAATATCCGCCCATCAACCTTCGTTAGAGCTGGGTGAGATTTCAATCTTTTCTTTAAACCGGCCAAAATGACAACTTTACTAATCGAGGGTTTCAAAGACTGTCTCAGAAAATGTTCGATGGCGTGAGAACGATTTCTAATTTCCTTCCCGTCAATAGCCTGATCTATCGCTCCCAATAGCTCACTAGGTAAAGAAATAGTTAGTCGCTGTTTCCTTCTCCCAACTTTGTCATACTTTTTCATACGCACTAATATAGTATCTAATTTATGACTCCCTTTGTCAATGCTGACTTCCTTGACTCAAACTCTTACTCTCTTCCTACCTAAAACTCTTTTTTTCCACTTCTCGAAAAATGTTAAGATATTGGCACATGCCAAAATCACTTTGCTCTAATTGCTTTATCCTCACTTGGAAAAAAATCCTCCTTCTCATTGTGCTCAGTCTCCTTTCTATTCTCCTCCACAACTTACTCAGTGAACTGTTCGGCCAAGAAGAAGCTTTCTTCTTCATTCTCGTGATCTTTCTCATCCCCTTCTATACTATAATCGCGACTATTTCCACCCTCGCCCAAATCGTTAGAAAACAACTCACCAAAAATGGACAATCAAGAAAATAGGCTCGTACCGGCAACCATCAATATCGAAAAGGTCGTCGCCTCGGCTCGGCAAATGTTCTCTGCCGAATATCCGAGCGAAGAATCTCTTGCCCAATTACCTGATAACCTCGATCTTTTCTACTACTGGTCCGAAATCCCCACCGAAATTCGTGATCGGTACTGGGAACATGGCGTAACTAAAGGTAATGACTTGGCTCAACTCACTTCAACAGTGTCGATCGCCGAAACCAACTGTATCTCCGGTGATACCGCCACTTTCCAAGCAGTCGGTTGGATTACCCCCTATCTCGGTGGAGACGCTCTTGTGATTTCTCGAATCGATCAACCCTTAATAAATCCAGCAACCCGTTATCTGGATCTTGATGACGGTTCCGGAAAAGTTATCCGTGGTTTAGCCGCCAATCTCGGCGCCATCATTCTCAACAACCGCCTCTACCCCTTCTTCGATCAACTCAAGACTTTATACCCCGATCTCACCATTCTGAAGGCCACTGAGGTCGAGAATCACGTCATGCACGAAGCTAGCTCTCTCAACCAATCAACCCCAGCACAAGAAAGCTAACCTCTCCCAAACCCCGAATCTAATCTCTCTCAAATTTTCTTAGCCTAAAAACTCCCTTTGTTGGTTTATATACCTTCTCAGGAAACTTCTCGCTCAACTTCCAAACACAGCCATTGACTGTTTTCGGATGCAACCCTGGATCTGCTTCCTCAATTTTTCTGAGTAACTCGGCCCAACGCAATCCCTCCGGATACCGTTCAAGTAGTTCGAATATCATTGCGTAAATGCTTCCCGTAATCGTCGGTTTGTTCATGGTTTAATCATAACAGCATTAATCCTTCTCTTTTAAACAACCATCATCACTCCTCACCACCTTATCCCCATCCAATCGCGGCCTTATTTGTTAATCTGAATAATAATTGACTCAATAAACCCGATAGTGATAAAATATCTTCATCAACCAATCAATATGTTGAAATACATATCTTTCTTTTTCTTCTTCTCTTTTCTCACCCTCCTCGTCGCTCCAAAAATCTCCGCCTCCGAAATCGAAGTTTTTGACTCCACCGATCATTATCTTGGTGCCTGTCAACTAACTAATGAGTCATCTTGGGAGCTAAAAGAAGACCTTAATGTTAGTAAATTCGAGGTTTGGTACAACTGGAATCAGGGTGAAACCACTCTCCCTGTCAAGGTTTTCCGTGAAGGAGAATTATTTGCCGAGTTCACCGCGACTCGTGGCAGCTGTGACCCCTATCAACAACTTTGGTGCAACGCCGACTATCCAATTAACCTTCTATTCCCCAAAGGGCAATACACTACTGAAATCCCTGATGCTAGACAATGTCTCAAGCCCGGTGGAACCGGTGCTATTCGCCTTTACCAAAACGAGGAAGTCTCCGCCTCCCCTACTGATGTTCCGGAACCAACCCCAATTCCTGCTCTCACCACCTCCACTCAACCTCCAACTCCCTCTTGTTCCTGCAACCAAACCCAAATCATTCTTTTCTCCGTTGCCGCCTCCGCCCTGACCTCCCTCATCATCTTTTTTGTTCTCAAAAAACTTCCCTAACCAGGCTTTTTGTTTCCCTTGTTAATCGCGTGATGATCTGAACCCAATCCTTCCGAACTACTTTTTGTAGCAATATTTCACCCACCAATCCTTGAAAAATGGGAGTGTTAACGTCGATAACAAGAACCCAACTGCGTGCAAACTGGCTCGAGGATCGTGAAGTTAATATAACCAGTCAATTTGTGCGCATATTCAAGGTATTTGAGGATTTTAGATTTATTAGCCAACTACAGGAGGAGATGGATAAAGTACGGCCAGTTATGACTTTCGCCAGCTAGCCTGCACCTACAGTTCAAATTTATTGAAGAATCGACGCTTTGAAAATTCAACCACTACAAAATAACCAACAACTACAATACCTATCCACATCCATAAAAATAATGGCATAATGGCAAATTCAAACAGTGTTCCTCCTAAGGCTGTTAACGGCATGCCTACAACAACAAGACTAGATAACAAACTAAATCCTATCAATAAAAAACTCGGAACGCTCTTATAAAATGGCAGTTTTGTTCGTATTGCAAAGGTTACAAGTATTTCCGACAAAGAAGATTCAATAAACCATGCGGTACGAAAAACATCAGTTGGAACATGCCAAATAAAGGCCATCGGGAGAATCATCAATAAGTCAAAAACCGAACTAATCAGTCCAAAGTAAAGCATAAAACGGCTAATTGTGCCTATATTCCATTTCTTTGGTTTTTTTACAAAGTCTGCGTCGACATTGTCAGTCGCTACTGCAAATAATGGAATATCACTAATAAAGTTATTGAGCAGTATTTGTGATGGAAGTAGTGGAATGAACTTTAAAAAAAGGGAGGACAGAGAAACGGTAAACATGTTGCCATAATTGGCACTAATAGTGTTAAGAATATATTTCATGATATTGCCAAACGTCTTTCTTCCTGTTTCAATCCCATCTGCTAAAACCATCAAATCTTTTCTTAGCAGAATAATATCTGCCGCCTCTTTTGCCACCATCGCTCCACTATCTACCGCAATACCCACATCAGCAGCTCTTATGGCAGGTGCATCATTAACACCATCACCCAAGAAACCAACGACATGGCCCTCTTTGTTAAGCGATTCAACGATTTTATATTTCTGTTCTGGGGTGACTCTGGCAAAAAGAGTCGTATCAGCCACACATCTTTCAAGCTCTTTAACACTCATCCTCTGTAAATCCTCGCCGCTTACAATTTTCTCGTTTTCTACATCAAACCCTGCCTGGCGTGCTATATAGGCAGTAACAATTGCACTGTCACCACTCAACACTTTGATATTTACCCCCAGTCTCCTCAATTTCTCTAGAAATTTTTGAGCGGTAGTCTTAATCGGATCACTAAAAAGCAAAAACCCTAAAAAGTTTATATTTTTTTCATCTTCAATATCAGAGGTTGTATTCTCTAAACATTTTTCACCTATGCCGATTACTCTATAGCCCTGATTTTCAAAATCTTTCGTCTTATTCAATATCATTACTTTCTGATCTTCATTGGCCTTAGATATAGACAACATTGATTCAACCGATCCCTTAACGATTAGCGATGTAATATTATCTGTCCTAACCAAAACACTCATTCTGCGCCTTGAAAAATCAAATTCATTTTCATCAATCAATTGGAAAGAATTAAGCCTGTGCTTAATTGATTTTGCTTCCTTACTCGCCCACAATGCTTTGTCAATTGGATTGGTTGTTAAGATTTGATCTCCCACCAATTCTCCACTCATACACAATAATGCTTTTAACACCAAATTTTGATCCTGATTCCCATCTAATGACTGGTAACCAGCCAAACTAAACTCTCCTTTTGTCAATGTGCCTGTTTTATCGGTGCAAAACGTGTCAATATTCCCCAAATCCTCAACCGACATGAGTCTTTTTACAATCACTTTTTTCTTAGCAATTTTCAAAGCCCCTTGAGACAATGTTATTGTCATAATTGCAGGAAGAAGTTCTGGAGTAATACCTACAGCTAGAGCTAAAGCAAACAAAAACGAATCTAAAACTCCTTTATCAAGAGCAGTGTTTACTATAAATACAAATGCCGTCATCAATACGATCATCCTGAATAAAAACTTGCTAAATCTTTTAGTTTGTTTCTGAAATTCAGTCTCTTGAGGTTGCCTGGCCAAAATTGACGCTGTTTTACCCAAAAATGTTGCTGATCCCGTAGATACCACAATTCCCTTACCAATACCCTCAGCAACTGATGTACCCATAAAGGCCATGTTTTTTAGATGTTGCGGTTCGGCCCCTGTTATTTTTTCTACAGTTTTTAATACAGGCATCGATTCGCCTGTTAGTGTCGATTCGTTTACCAGTAATCCATCAAGCTCAATGAGACGAAGATCGGCAGGCACTATATCACCAATTCGAATTTCAACCAAGTCGCCGACAACTATCTTTTTACTATCAACCTCTATCCACTCACTATCTCTCTTTACCCTAGATTTCCTAGATATATATTCAGCAAGTTTTTCTAACGCTCTCTCCGCTCGATATTCCTGGAGAAACCCTAGAACGACACTTAGCAAAACTAAGCTGGAAATGACACCAGCGTCAAGGTGTTGGCCCAATCCATACGCAATAGCCGCAGCTATTAATAGCGCAATCATCAACCAGTTTCTAAATTGAGATACCAGAACTAGCCAAGCGGACTTTCTCCTGCCTTTATCAACGACATTTTCTCCTTGTGTATTCAGGCGATGAGTTGCATCTTTTAAAGATAATCCATCGGGTGAAGTATTTAATTCCCGATACAATTCATCCAATGACAATTTTGCGAATTTGTTGTCAGTTTCATCTTTCCCAAGCATAAACTTAGTATAGAAGATTTTGATTTTTTGGAGAACTAGAAACTCATTTATCGATAGCAAAGAAGTAGCTATGCACCTGTAAGTTATATTAGATATCAATCGGGTTATACTATTTCCAAGCTATTTTCTTTATGCTCAAACGATGGGAAGAATTCCGACACATTGACTGGCTGACTTACCTTGAATACCCAGAATGGACAGTTATAGAAGTCAACCGATTCTTGGTCTCAATGAGCACTGTGAAATAGCTCCTTGCCCTCACGCCTCATAGAATAAAAGAATTTAAAAATCTCGACAACAAAAAACATAGTAACCGATAAGCCAATCGCAACGAACCAGTAAACGAATCCCAATTCGCTCGTACCAAAGAATTTCCTTAGAGGACCCGTGAAAGGAATAACCTGTAAGCCGAATCCTACCGAAACTGCTACAATCAGCCACTTA
>Ga0172375_10006462_pt1 | contig 16451 bp, 32 predicted proteins | sample LakKiv1m_FD_114537 | JGI IMG/M metagenome (GOLD analysis project Ga0172375, IMG submission 114537) | Freshwater microbial communities from Kabuno Bay, South-Kivu, Congo - kab_092012_11.1m | ecosystem: Environmental > Aquatic > Freshwater > Lake | place: Democratic Republic of the Congo...
AAAAATTCAATGTACCCATCTTCTTAAAAAATAATCTCAATTGGCATGAGAAAATACAGGAATTTCCGAAATGAAACATATTAACAAAATTATAATTCTACTCTGCATACTTACCATAATAGGCTTGTGTTATGGTATATATTCATATTCACAAAAACAGGCACAGCTAATAGATAAAATTGATACTTTAGAATTTAGGTTAGGTGTCAATGATCTTGACTTATACGATACAAAAGTAAAGCTATATAACACTACAAATAAGCTACTTAATGCAAGGTTAAAGAACGTACAGGACGAAATTACAATTAATAGCATGGTGTTATTAAATACAATGTTGGTTAAGGAAAATAAGAAGTTAAAATCTTATAGTGATATGGCAGAAACAATTTTAGAAAAGAATGGGATTTATTTTAAACAATTTGATTAATAAGGAGGTGAGAAGATGAAAAAAGGGAAATTAAATTATTTACATGTTGAACATTGGTGGTCGGGAGAATACGTATTATATCGTGCAAGGATTGTGTTTATTATTATTTGTATTCTATTTGTTCTGTCCGTTTTGTTTTGTTCAATATCATGGTCACAATATAGTAGAAAATCAGACCAAATGGGAAATGGTTATTTAAAATTAGCGGAGGGAAGCTCAAGCATAGAAATGTCAATAGGTTATCTGGAAATGTATAAAAATGCCATAGAAGATAACCAAATGACAACAGGTTCGGCAGGACTTTTTTATAAGACACCGAATAATGATATGGCTTACAGATATCAAAGATTGGTAAATGGGATTGAATTTCTAAAAATGTTTACCAACAAAACAGAATTAGACCAGAGGATAAATACACTTGATATAAACATGTACTCTATGATGGTTGACAGCGACAGCGATAAACCAGCACTTAGAAATTATATAAGCTCATTAGATGTCGGGATATCATCATATTTAAGTGCTAATTATTTATGGTGGCGATTTTGTGATGTTGGTTCATTTGTTACTTTAATTCTATCAGTCTGTTTGGGCATTACAGTAATAGCTATGGGAGTAATAGTTCACATTTAATTAATCTCAGGGTGGGTAGGTGGGTAAGGATATGATTAAACAATTTATATTTATATGTTTTTTAATAGCAATTATAGCATGGGTTATGTTTAGCAAGAGGGATAGGGATTAATGGCACGCAAAAGAATGATACACCGTGATATATGGGAAAGTTACGAAATTAAACAATGTAACTTTAGACAAAGGCTTTTATTTATAGGACTTATAACCATAGCCGATGATGAAGGCAGGCTTAAAGCCGATTCAGGTATTCTAAAAGGTAATCTATTTCCGTTTGATAATTTTTCAAGTAAAACAATAGAAACCGATTTGCAGTTTTTAGATAGTATTAATCTAATCCATTATTACTCAAACGGTACAACATCAAATAAATATGTAGAAATAATAACATGGAAAAAGTATCAAAAAGTTGACCACCCCGTAGAATCCAACATACCAATTTTCGAGAATGATTCGCGAATTAACCGCGAAAACTTCTCCACCAATTCTAATTCTAATTCTAATTCCAATTCTAACACAAAGGCTAAAACCATATACGCTGATTTTGTTTCAATGCTTCCAGAAGAATATCAAAAACTAATAAACCAATATGGTGAAATTAATACTAAGAAATTTATAGATAGATTAAATGCTTATAAGGGTTCTAACGGTAAAAAATATAAATCCGATTATCTGGCAATATTAAACTGGGTCGTTGACGCTGTCCTGGGTACTGACAAGAAAAAAGAACTTGAAGATAAATACCGGTTAGGTGTGCAGAAAGAAAAAGAGTGGGAATCTGTTAAAGAAAAACGTTCTGACGATATACCAGAAGTTATTAAAAATCAAATAGATAAAGTATTAAATAAGTCAATTAGTCAAATATGAAAGGAGTAAGGAAATGAAACAAGTAATAACAACTGAAAAGATACCAGTAAAATTATGGTTAGACGATATTGAAGAAGGTGCATTACAGCAAGCAAAAGATTTAGCTAATTTACCGTTTGCTTTTAAGCATATCGCAATAATGCCTGATAGCCATCAAGGGTATGGTATGCCTATTGGTGGAGTTATGGCAACAATCGGTAATGTTGTGCCAAATGCAGTTGGTGTTGATATTGGTTGCGGAATGACTGCTATAAAATCCGATATTGAAGAAATAAGCCAGGATGAATTAAAAGTTATTATGGGTAAAATAAGACAAATTATTCCAGTAGGTTTTAACCACAACAAAGAAAACCAAAATTGGGAAGGCTTTAACAAAGCACCTGATATAGAAATTATTCAACAGGAATTATCAAGTGCAAGAAAACAATTAGGTACTCTTGGCGGTGGAAATCATTTCATCGAAATTCAAAAAGGTGATGATGGTTTTATCTGGATAATGATACATTCCGGCAGTAGAAATTTTGGTTTAAAAACTGCAAAAGCATACAACGAAAAAGCTAAAGAATTATGCCAGCAATGGTTTAGTAGTATTCCAAATTTAGATTTAGCATTTTTGCCAATGGAAACTATTGAAGCAAAAGAATATCTGGAAGCTATGAACTTCTGTTTAGATTTTGCATACCAGAACAGGGAAAATATGCTTTTTAAAATAATAGACATTGTAGGGGAAAATCATTTCAATGGTTGCGAAATAAACATACACCACAATTACGCAGTTATGGAACATCATTTTAACCACAATGTTTTAATACATAGAAAAGGTGCAACGAAAGCAACAGAAGGATTAAGGGGGATTATTCCAGGGTCAATGGGTACAAGCAGTTATATTGTTGAAGGGCTTGGAAATAACGAATCTTATAATTCCTGTTCTCATGGTGCAGGTCGAAAAATGGGAAGAAAAGAAGCAACAAGAGTATTAAATCTTGAAGAAGAACAGGCAAAAATGGAAGGTATCATCGGGAAGCCGAGAAGCCAATCGGATTTAGAGGAAGCACCTGGGGCATATAAGGATATTGATATTGTAATGGAAAATCAAAAAGATTTAGTAAAAATAATAGTAAAACTTAAACCGTTAGCAGTTATTAAAGGATAACAAGGAGTCCAAATGAAAGAATTAATCAAAGACAGATTCGGTAATCAGTTAGAAGATTTATTAACAGAATTTTCAGGGCAGGCAATAGACTCTTATAACGCTGGCAGTTGTTTTAATATGTTTAAAGCTAATCAGGAAACTAAATCCAAAATCCTCTCTCTCCTTGCAACAAAAATTGATGAGTGTAAAGAGGAGATAGCTGAATCCATCTATGATTGGTTATCTATTACAGAACCAAATAAAAATATTTTAAGCGTACAAATTAAATCTCAAGATATTTTAAACATTATCAAAAATAAACTGGAGGGAAAATGAAAAGATTTTGTGATGAAGATTGTAACCATTGTCCAATTGTAGGTCATCCAAATAACAGGCAATTAAGTTATGTGTTTAACAAACTTTATAATAAATTTGGTGATGGGGTTTATGAAATTGTTGAAGAAGCCTGTCCAAATTTTACTGTTTGTTATGATTGTAGAATTGATGATTTTTGTCATATAGAAAATTGCAAAATAGAAAAAAGGAGCAGGATAAAATGAACTTTTCAAAACAATATATCGAGTTAGCAAAGAATGAGGTAATACAGAAGTTAAGACCACAATATTTACAATTTGGAGATTTTGTTTTATGGGAAAGATTTGAAAGTAGTAAAACTAAGAAACAGACACACGATTTAGATTGCATAGGACAAATATCAATTATGGGTTCGCCAGAAAAAGGTAAGAATGATATTTGGCTACCCACAGGCGACCAACTTGATGAGCAGATAGTAAAGATTTGTAAGGAAAGAGATTTGTCATACCGTATTGATTGCGAAAGTAATTATTTATGGGAAACAAGATGTGAAATTTTTTCTTATGATGAAAATAGAATGGAAGCAGAAGCACAAGAACTTAATCCCCTCATAGCTAAGATTTCATTATTAATTAAGTTATTGGAGGAGAAATGAAATACGCTATTAAGATTTTAAAAGAAGAACTTGCGAGGTTGAATGATAAAGAACCGAGATTGTTCACCGTATCAGAATTACGATTAATGGATTTACAGATTACCGAACTTCAATCCGCAATTGCAGTCTTAGAAAGGGAAGGGGAGAAATGAAACGAAATATAAAATATTTGATAATAGATATTTTAATTTTTTCACTTGGATTATTCATGGCATTAAATTATTTTATGACTACAAAATTAAGAGCATTGCCAATAGTGTATTCCATAATTGCATTTATAGCTTTTGTCGAAACTATCCATGATTTAATAAAAATATATAAAAGAAAAGCAATGGAAAAACAGGCAAAGATATTGCAGAAAGCAGGTGATAAATAATGCAGTTAGAAATAATACATGAAGATGAAAATAGCTGTGGTTATAAATCTTATTTTTTGTTTGCAACTGACTGGTTTGAGATAGGTTTTACCAGAGAGGGTTTCATGGATGATGTTACCCTTTACCAAAAATCTATATGGATAAGATTTGGTAAAAAGTGTTTTATGAAGGAATGGAAATACAAAACAGCACCATTAACAGAGGAACAAGAAAAACAAATAGAAAAGATGGTAAAAAATATATTTGCAAGGAGTATTAAATAATGAAATATAAAAATGCAATCAGATTATTGAATAGTAAATTTCTTTATCATAAAAATATAGCAAATCTTGAAAAACCAAATAATGCAATTTCACAAGCTACAATAGACAAAGCAAAAGAAATTATCCCCGAACTTAAATCTGAAATTGAAATGTTGCAAAAAGAATCCCTCGAATTAAACAGGGAAGAAGTGGGGAAGAAAGTTAATGAATTTTGTTATAGAGATTGCAATAGAAAAGTAGATTTGATCAATAAAATCCTCTCCCTAACTCCAGTCGGATTTGAAAAGGTGGCAAGTGGGGAACTTCATGTTGATGACGATAATGAAGTTTATATTAATATTGCTCAATATGGTTATATTGGTGCTTCTTATAGTTTAGGGCATAAAAATAGCAGTCCATTTAAGAAATATGCAAATAACAAAAAATATGACATTTATATCAAAGAAAGTGAGGGGAATAAATGAAGAAAATAATTCAAAAAAAGATTATAAAAATAATACAACCAGAAGTAGCCGAATACTACTGTGATGTCTGCGGTAAAAAAATTGAAATGCCAGATAAAAAAACAACTTATTATGATGGAACTTTAAAACGGACAGCACATGCTTGTTTAAAAACTTGTAATCCACTTAAGTAAAGAATATGAAAAGGAAAGTGAGGGGAAATGATAATAACTATTTTATATTTTAGCCATGTTTACAATACCTATTTTCATTTTAATTTATGTAAATTTGGAATATGGCTTGAAACTGAAAAATGGTGGTCTCGTGGATATGAACATAAAATTGGAATTCGTTTTGGTAATAATGTTTTTGAAAAGAGGTGGCAATGACAGAGAATGAGATTATTGGAATATTAAACACATTTAAACAAAAAATAAATTGTCCCATTATTGCAAACATGCATTGTGAAATAATAAATGCAAAACAATTTAAAGTTATTGCTCATACCATAATTGAGAAATTGAAAGACGAAAGGACATTAAATGAACCTAATGGATGACTATATGGCGGTAGAAATAAAAATGCAAAAAGAAGCAATAGAACAACTTGAAAAAGAAAACTCTGACCTTAAAGCTCGCTTACACGATATATCAGTACATGACGATAAGATAGTTAGAGAAAATAAGGAATTGAAAAAGCAAATACACGATAATGAAATACTTGTTAATACAATAATGGAGCAGATACCAACCAAAGAACATATTGTTGAGGTGCTGGAAAAATATTCAAACGAAGATAGCGGAGATGTTAATTGTGGTTATTTTAATGCAATAGCTACTGAAATATTAAAAGGCAATGGAGGTGAGGAGGCAAAATGAAGCGAATAGTGATAGCGGAGGAGATAATAGATTATGACAATGATTATCAGATGTGGAGGATAGGCAATATTTTAATTGATACCAAAGACAAGATTAAAACATTTCAATTAACAAAATTAGAAGGCAAAAAAATAAAACTAATAGCAGAGGTGGAAGATGAGTGATGAACCTATCGTTTTAACAATTAATCAGTTTAACCAACAGTACAAAAAGTTATATAAAAATCCAGGTAAGCGAGTTTTAATTATAAATAAGAGAAATCATTCAATAATCGGTAGTTTTAGAATCGAGAGTTTGACTGACGGATATTCGGAAGTACTTGAATTTAAATTTAAGAAACATGACTAATAGCAGAAATTGGATAGAGGGAATATGAATCAAACAAATCAGATGTTTAAAATTGAGATACTTCTAAAAGAACCATTAAGAAAATTTTTAATAAAAAAATATTGCATAGAAGGCTTAAGCTTAAGGCAAGTATCAAAGGTAATAGAACAGCGTACAGGAAGAAAAATCAATAAATGCAATCTTTCAAGATATTTAAAAAGATTCGGTATATCAGCCCGGGAATCAATGTTAGGAAATTTACAAAAATCAAGGAAAGGAGATAATTAAAAAATGGCTAAACAAAAGAAAAAATCTAAAGAAAAACAACTAGTTACTGCAACTCTGGACGAAAAAACAGATATAGATTTTGATACAGAAGCAGTACGGCAAGAAGAGCCGGAAAATAAAGACCCGGAAATTATAGAAACAGTTTATGAACTGATCAAGATCATGGACCTATCAGAAAAGAAGCATATCGTAGCTGCAGAAAGAATATCAATATTAGAAAAATCTGTTGCTGGACTTACATTCTTCATGAATATTTTGCTGAACATTCCAATCATTAAAGAGAACTTGCCGGAACATGTACTGGAAGGACTTAATAAAAAACATAGAAAAAATGAAGCACCGCAGTTTAATATAGAAGTGGAAGAAGAAAAAGAAAATCCAGGTATGCTTATAATAACTCCCATAAAACAGAGAATCGAATTCTTAAAACATGAAGCGGAAAATGTAACAAAGAAAATAAGGAGCTGACAATGGAACAAATGGGTACAAGTTTTAATTTCAAAAAACATTGGAAAGTATTATTTCAAAGAGATACCTGGTTTTTATGGCAAGATTCAAGATTTACAGGCGAAGTAATATTAAGAAGATTCACAATAATAAATATTTTAAGATGGTATTTCTTTCAGATAATTATAAAAAGTATATCTAAAATATTTCAACCTATAATCCGGCTTGCGGAAAAATTCTGGTATACAAAAACAGAAGGGGGACAATTTAAAGTTATAGCAGCAGAGTTATTAAAATATAATCCTAAGATTCATTTCTATAAAATGGGAGTTGACAGAACACTATGATCACAATAAAAGATATCGGCCATTTAAAATACCTAACAGTACGTAAATCACAACAATTCCATGTAAACCATGATGCGGACCTGGGGATAGTAACAATCCGCTATGATATAAGGTCAGACCGCTTTATAATATTAAATAAAACAAGGGATTGGACCTGGGGCGGAAATGCACTGGAAATTTTTACTTCTAAAGATGAAAATGTAAAGAAAATCGGTCGAGGACTGGAAAATAAAAATCTTATTATGATTGAGCCAAGTTTAATAATAGCAAATTAAATATATGCTGACCAAAGAGCAAAAAGATTATGTTAAAGCCCTGGTTAGATACAAAAAGAAAACAATGCATGAGCGTTTTGATGATGATGATAAATACTGGTTTGCACATTGCGAACACAAAGTAACTGCAAATGAAATTAATATGTATATCAAAGAAATACTAAAGGAAAGGGGAAATTAGACAATGGATGAATTAGAAAAATTAAAAATTGCCGAAAAATATTTCAAATCTATTGAACCTGTAACGGAAATTAACGGGCCATATGCACCAAGCAAATCAGAAAAGTATTATAACTTTGCAATAAGAATGCATCCCGAAGGCGTCTTTGTTTTTGAAAGGAAAAGAATTGAATTTGGTATAGGTCAAGTTTTCAGAGAAACAGGTACAATTTTTATTGATGATTTACCAGATACAGAGGAAGAAATAATTAAAGTGATAGAGAGCCATATTGATAATAAAGCAATTAGATTATTAAATATTATGAAAAAAACAGCAGAATATTACACTCCAAGATTACAGAATGAAAATAAAAAGGAAAATCAGAATGAAATTCAAAAATGACTTAGACAGAGCTAAAAATTTCTTAAGAGAATTGAAGTATCTTACTGAAAAATATCAAATTGCTATCAGCATAGACAGTACTTACGAAGTACCTATTATTTTTAGCATAAGTGGCGAACATGATATTTATTATGAGTTTGATTTTCTGCAAGACATAGGAGAATACCATATAATAGGGGAAGTTGATAAGGACTATAAGGATATTTCAACAGACATAATCGGAGTATTAGGGATATCAAATGGTATGGATAAACTTGCAGAAAATATTTTAGGTAAAACAGCAACAGAATCAATGATTAATAAAAAACATAAATAAAAAAGCCCCGAATTCCACGGGGCAGTTCTTGAACTTAATTATACAAAATCCTTAAAATTCCTGCATTCCTGCTCAATCTCACTTCCGGCCAGATGTATATAAATCGAAGTAGTTGCCGGCTTTGAATGACCGAGCACCATTTGAGTTTTAACCAGGTTTTCATACTGTCTGTAAAATTGTGTCGCAAAAGTATGTCTTAAAGTGTGCGGACTTATATTCTTTTCAATGCCGGCTTTGACTTTATACCTTAAAACCATTGCCTGTATGTACCTTGCAGATAATTGCTGCCCATCAAGAGTACAGAAATAATACTTTGACTTAGGCCGGATATTTGACCATTGTTCTAACAGATAATAAACAGAGTCCGGGAAAAATATATTTCTGTCTTTACCGTCTTTACGCCGGTCCGGTCCCATTCTTTTACCTTTGCCACCAACAATACTTAATCTGTATTTGCTTAAGGTTACATCTGAAGGCTGCAAGTTTACCACTTCTGAAAGTCTAAGGCCTGCATTTAGCATTACAGAAAGAATAGCTTTATTTCTAAGTCCTGTGGGGTATCTTTTATTTGGGATTCGGAGCAATGCGGAAGCTTCTTCAGGATCTAAGACTGTTGGAAGTTTACGGTTCATACACCCCTTCTTTCCAGTCCTTCTGCGATAAACTCCGCTACAAGTTGGTTAATACTTGTTTTTTCCTCAAAAGCTAAAGTTCTGAGTTTCTCGTAGATTTCTTCATCAATTCGGTTTAATAATACATGCTTTTCCATTTGATCTCCTTTCTGATAAAATAAATATGCTTTCTTCTTATTGCCGTAAGTGGAAGCAGAGAGGGCCTTAAAAACCCTCTCGTTTTTATTCATCTTTCTTTTTATATTCTTTACAGTTATCACAATTTAAACAGTCATGCAGTAAACACCAATCTGTATAAAGTCCGGGTGCTGTGTTTACATATTCGTCTATGTGTTTACAGTCCATTTTTAACATTTAAATAATCCTTTCTTAAGAACTTAAAACCTTATTAATTTCATTAAAATCTATGTTGCTGTTATCTTCTGCAAATTCATCAATGTATGAATTAAAAACAAGCTTTGCAGATTTACAATTTAACCAGGCGGAGTATAGAAAATCATCATTACAAATCAAGTTAATAATATATTTTGTCTTTGCTGAATCAAATTTACTCATTAAAATTCCTTTCCTTTCTTGCCGTAAGCTTTATAAATTCCGGTTTTAAGGATCACCGGAAACCTATTATTTTTTTTATGCAATCCTAACAGGCATCAATAAATATTTAAGACTATTGTTTGTGTAAAATAATGCTGGTTTTAAAGGGTCTGTAATATCAACTGTCACTGTCTCAAAATTCTTTATGCAATCTTTTAACATGCAAGGATTAAAAGCTATTGTTAAATCACCGGTATTTTCTTTTTGAGGTTTTTTAATCGTCTGCATCGGTATTACATCATGATAATTTCCCAATTCCCGTACATTTATTTCAGTTTCAACTTTTACCGTATTAAAAGACATCTTTAAGGGGACACCATCATTTTTAAACAGCTTATTTGCTTTATCAATTACCTTAATTAAATCTACTGTTTTAATTTGATACTGGTAATTGACTTCTTTAGGCATCAACTTATCAATTTCAGGGTATTTTCCTGTTAAAACTCTTGTAATTAAATAATGATCGCCAATCTTAAAAGTTATTTGATCATCTTTGAATGATAAATCAAATTTTGCTTTTTTATTTTGTTTGGCAATTTCTTTTAATACCGGGCAAGCTTCCCTGGGTATAACCTTTAAACCGACATCCTTTTTAAAATTAAACTCAGACATAGCAAGCCGGTATGAATCAGTAGCTTTTAAGCATTTATTTGTAGTATCAAAAGCAACACCGGTCAATATTACCCGGCTTTCATCTGTTGATGCAGAGTCTATAACCATATTCAAGCTTTTTATAAGATCATCATAATCAAGAGATTTCATAACAATTTCCGGCTTTATAACGGGGAATACGGGGAACTCTTCCAGGGAAAAAGTACTGATTTTAACATTATCGGCGATTAACTCATTCTTATCATTTATTTCAAGTATTATAAAATCATCATCGCAGCAGTTAACAATATTTTCTAATGATTTATAAGGTACAACACATTCGCCAGGAATTTTAACTTCACATTCAATTTTAGATCTTAGAATTTGTTCTAAATTTGTACTTGTAACGGTAAGTAAATTATCATCGGCTTTTAAATTTATTCCTTGCAAGATAAAATTACTGGTTTTTACTTGTGATACTTTTTTATGAACTGAAAGAATGTCTTTCAATTCTTTTGTTTTAATTTTTACTGACATTAATTCAACTTCTTTTTTCTCTTCTTTAACTTGAATTGTCTCTTCTTTTCCGGCCGGCAGGCCTTTTTCTAATATCTGCATCATTTTATTTGAAATAGAACTTACCTTGTTTAAATGTATTTCCAGGTCCTGGGCCGATCCCTTCCAATTTATAATATAATCACTTGAAAACGGATTTTTTAAACCCAGGAATTTTGAGACAATATAGGAAACTGATTCCGCAATTAATTCACCATTAAAATAATTGTCTTTTTTTGCTTCATCGTCTTTTTCTTTAATTTCTGCGTGGTAATAATGGCCCAATTCATGAAGTAAGGTTAAAAGCATATTATCACCAGGATTATTTTTAATTTTGATTTCTTTTGTAATCGGTGAAAAACTTCCTTCTTCCCTGGTCCCTTCATTTATTGTAATCTGTATATTTTGAGATCTGAAAATATCAATTACATTGTTATATAATGCTTCATGATCATTACCCAGGCTGTAAAAAAATGACGGGATCTCGCCGGCGTAATCAGTTTGTTTAATGTCAAAAACGTAAACATCCTTAAAACCTCGAATAATTTTATATTTAGTTGCTGTCTCTTTTTCCTCGTTTGTCCAATCTTTGAAATATACTCTTGTTTTAGATCCGTTTCCGTTTTCTCTAACAATGTAATTAACAATCATAGGCGCAAGGATAATGGAACCTTTTTGACCTTTTTTAACGAATGCTTTTTCTTTTTGCCATTGTCTGAATCCTTTTAAATATTCGGCCTGGGGATTCTGAATTGAAATTAAGATCGTGTTATAAAAGCTGTACTTATGAAATTTGGCTTTGAAGTCCAGAAGCTCTAAATACCTTTTGCTGCTTCCGGATTCCAATTCGTTTTGAAGCTCGTTAATAGCTTCATGTAAGATTTTTTGCCCTTTGGTCTCTTGTTTTTCGTTAGAACTAGTCATAGCTTTCTCCTTTACTTATTTGCCGTAAGTTTTAATGATAATAAGATAACATGTTATCAATACAATGTCAAGTATATTATCAATATTTTCAAAATTATTTTATAAAAAGCATTAATTAAAGTTGATCAGTATATGCAGCAGTGGGGATCCCGTAACGGTATAAAACCAGATCGGCCCGGATAGAATAAATACAATAATACATTAAAGGAATAGAGAAGAGCCGCCAGGCGCCAGGGCCGGGGGGTGTAAGCGTGCCATTAAAACAATTATTAAAACTTACCGCCTAAAAAAAATGTATCTCTTATCTTATCTAATCTTAAATCATATTCAATTATCTTATATTCAATCAAAGCATACAGAAAAACATATTAAAGTCTTAAATTATCTTAAATAAATTTATACAGCCTATAATAAACGATAATATAAAGATTGAACTAAAAAGCAAAGAAGCTATTGAAAGAGTTGATTGAAACCATATTGATAAATGCAAGTATTCAAGAAGAGTAAAGGCAAGATATCACGGTTCGTATAAAGACAAAATTAAAAACGGCCCTGGATCCAGGCTTATAGTCTTAAGATCATGAGTAAAATTATCAGGTTTTTAGCTGCGTTTTATCTGAGTACACATTTTGGTTATTATATGTACTGTATCACATAGTTTTTACACCACTAACTATAATACGTACTCATTCACATTTTTTATAATATACCCCGGCCGGATCTCTTTACTATACATGCACCATACAGGCTTTTCAATTCCTGGACCAACTTAAAATCAATTTTATGGGGGGTATTGCCAGGTTGGTACCATACGCTAAAGGCCGAGACCAGCCTGACCAGAGAGTATCTTTTTTACACTCACACAAAAAAATAATGTATAATAGCAGTCATGGAACAACCTTGCATATTGCTTACAAATATAAAAATGTATTTTGAGATTTTCTATTACTTTATTGGCGGTTTAGGGTTACTTCTTGCCGGCATCGGAGGATTTAAAGCTTTTTCCGATTGGATTTCGCAGAATAAGAAAAAGAGAGCAGTTGAAAAGCACATTAAAGAGTTAAGGTTAAAATATCCGATTGAATTCCTGGATAAAAATTTTCAGTTGATAATGGGAGATATCGACAGGAGAGCAATCTGGCTTCATGATTTCACCACTAAAAAGAGACACTGGATCTTATCTCCGGAAACCATGAAGGCTATGTATTTGGATTACACACGAGTAAAGGTAATCCCGCAGGCTGAACTTAACGCTCTTGAACAGGGTGAAGATATCAGCATTTGAAGTCTTATTTAAGATTCTTACTCATAACATACCAGAACTTTCTTACCCAATAATTATTCATTTAACATTTAAAAATTATTATAATAACCCCATGAGCAGACAACCTAAAGAACTTATGCCGAAAAATCTTCCGGAAAAGTGGACCAAGCTTTACCACAAAAGATATGCTCAATTATTGTCCTATTACCGGAAAAAAGATTTACTCAGTCCGCCATTGGAAATTTTAATTGAGCGGTTAGCTTTTATATCCTGCTATATATTGTACATAGAATCCCCAGATGCAATAAAAGATGAAAACATACTTACGGTTAAAAATCTTGAAAATTATATGGCCATACAGGCTGCTTTAAATAAGCAGATGGACCAGATTGCAAGACATCTGGGTGCAAAAGAAAAAGAATCTTCAGGCGATGAAAAACCGCCTAAACCCATTAAAGACCAATATAAAAAACCTTCACTGACAAAGGAAGGGGCCAAGGAGCTTTCAGATGACAAACTTAAAAAGCGAATCGCCCACCTTGTCAGAAAAGGAAAAGGCGGAACTGGCACTTCTGCTGATTGAGCAGCAAGAGCGAAAAAATAGTACACCGCCGGAAGATCCGATTTTATATGTGCGCTGGTTTATAGAGCACTATCTCTGGATTGCCGATATTGATTCAAACCTTGTTCACTTTAAACTCAACAATACCCAGGACCGGGTAATGACCGTAATTGAAGCACTCTGGGGAGCCGGCATACCTCCCAGACTGGTAATACTGAAGGCTAGAAAAGAGGGAGTATCAACATTAATTGAAGCTATAGGATTTGTTCTGGTAGTTACCAGAAAACTTATAGATATGAAAGTTGTATCCTATGATACAAAAAGCGCAAGAAAAATTTACGATATATCACTTAGGTTTTTTGAAAATCTTCCGCCAGATATGCAGCCGCAAACCAAGTACTTTACCAAAACCTCACTGGTATTTAAATCTGGTAACCTGGAAGAATCCCTGGATAGTTCCATCGATGTTGAAACTGCCAAAAAAACAAAACTTACCAGAGGGGAAAGTCCTAAAATACTCCACATATCAGAACTAGCATTTATGGATTATGTAAAAGATATTCTGCTTTCCATGAGAAATGCAGTATCTAAAACACCTGATAGCCTGGTAGTTCTTGAAAGTACAGCTAAAGGTATAGGAAATGATTTTCACAAAGAATATACCAATGCTTCAACTCTTGAAGAAGTGCTTTCCGGAAGAAACACGATGGAAGGAAAATCAGAATATGTAAAAATATTTATCCCGTGGTGGATCCATGAAAAATACAGGATGAAGCCTCCTGATGATTTTAAACTGGTTAATTATCCGCATCCGGTTTACGGAAATGAAGTTGAAGAAAAGAAAGCATATAACCTGGACATGGAGCAGATGTACTGGAGAAGGCATACCATTTTAAATGAATGTGGCGGAGATCTTGATAACTTCAGACAGGAATATCCGGCAAATGATATAGAAGCTTTTATAGCTTCAGGCCGCAGTAGGTTTGCAAAAGTAGCCCTTACCAATTATATGAGAAAGATAAAACCTCCAATTGCTATAGGAGAGGTAAAAATAGTGGAGACCCTAAAAGAAGTATATGCTCATTATGGTGGTACCAAGCCGGTAGTTGAATTTTTTGAAGATGTGCAGGGAAATTTAAAGATCTGGGAGTTTCCGCAATTTGAAGATTTAAAAAGAAAAATACCAGTAGAATATATCACCTCCGTAGATGCTGCAGAAGGAAAACAGGTAGACAGGTCCGATGCAAGAAAAACGGATAATTCCGTAGTCTCAATATGGAGAAGAATTCCTTATAGAAAAGTTGCTTCTTGGGTCGGGAAAATTGATCCTGACTTACTGGCTGATATAGCGTATGCAATTGCCTATTACTACAATATGGGTTGGCTGGCTGTAGAAAATAACCATCCCGGATTTACTACAAACCAGCTTTTAATAGGTCGATATCCCAGGCTTTATTATGAGATTACACTTGATGAAAAAACAAAGGAAGAAACACGGAATTTCGGCTGGCATACAGATTCTACTACCAGACCATTTTTAATTGACAGCCTCGCAGCAGTAATAAGAGAAGAAGTTGCAGAAATTTATGATGAAGAAACCATTAAGGAATATCAGACTTTTATAAAATATCCGGATGGACATTGTGAAGCGCAATACGGTTGCACAGACGACATAGTGATGGCGGATGGGATAGCACTTATGGTCCATAAATTAAAGCCATTTATTAAAAACCAGAAAGAATTTAAATCACCCTGGCAGTTCGGGTACCAGAGATAAAAAAGATTAGCCAATAATCAATATTTAAGCCAATAATCATTATTCCTGCATAATATAGAAAAAACTTGCATATTATCAAAAAAAAATTCTATAATGCATACGATACGCTCTCTTGAACAATATTGACAAAATATTTAAGAGGAGAAAATCCAATGAAATTTATATGTCAATGGCAAAGAGCGAAAATACAGCAGAACAAATTGTAGCGGAATTTGAAGAGCTTAGAGACAGAAGATCTTCTTATGATCAGAAGCTTCTTGTCTATTTTGAAAAACTTCATACCTATAAGGTATTATCCGCAAAAATCCAGGCACAAGTTAGAGCCGGCATAAAATCTGATATTAGAATTCCAAGGATCTATTCCCATAACGAAACAAAAAAACCAAGAATTGTAAATTCCATATTTTCCTGTACTCCTATCATGAGGGCTACTCCTTACGATGAGGAATCATATAATACTTTTAAAACCCAGGAATCCGTAATTGATAAATTCATGCAGGACGAACTTTATCTGCCTTTTGCACTGGCTATGCATCAGGGTTTATGGTCAGGAACAGGTTGGAATTTCATGTATTGGGATATGGACGATTATGGAGAGAGCCTGAAATTTGGGTTTTCCGATGTATTTGATACCTATATAGACGATAGATGCCTGTTTGTTTCTGAAGCTGATGCAATTTACCGCTGTTTTTTTAAGAAAAGGTCTTACTTTGAAGCAAGAGAAGCCAAAGGAGATTATCAAAAAACAGGTTCAATAGAAACTCTTGAAGACATCAATGTAAATGACACATATGCACACCGTTTAAAAGTCATAGGTTTTTCAAGTCAAGCAGCAAATTCATCCCAAAAGAGTGGTTCTGAATCCGATGAGTTTGTTTTTGCCATAGAAAAGACAACAAGAGAATCAATTCAGACCGTAGCAAATAATAAAACCCTTATAAGAGACAGTAAAGATATAGCAACTGAAGGAATTCTGCCTTTTTATGCAATCCGGGATTATC
>Ga0172375_10006463_pt1 | contig 16448 bp, 11 predicted proteins | sample LakKiv1m_FD_114537 | JGI IMG/M metagenome (GOLD analysis project Ga0172375, IMG submission 114537) | Freshwater microbial communities from Kabuno Bay, South-Kivu, Congo - kab_092012_11.1m | ecosystem: Environmental > Aquatic > Freshwater > Lake | place: Democratic Republic of the Congo...
AGGGAGCGGCATGGCGGACAGGTTCCCGCCGAGCGTGGGAACGGGCGCCGCGGGGTCATAGGTGAAGACGGTCACACCGGGGTCGCCCGCGCCCGGCGGCCTGGTCAGGAGCTGGCCGCTGCCGTGCAGGTAGAGCACCGCCGGCCGGGCCCCGGGCGGGGGCCAGGCTGACGCCGTGCGCCAGGAACCGGAGCGCCAGACGGGCGCCGGGCCGGGCATCGGCAGGTCGCGGGGGGTGCTGCCGCCCATCATGAAGTAGCGCACGGGCGGCTCCTGCTCGAGACCCGTCTTCAGCCCTTTCAGCCAGTGGTCGAACCACCGCAGCCGCACGGCCTCGAAGTCCAGGGCCGCCGCGGCGGAGAACAGACAATCCCCGGCGTCCCGGAGCCCGACCCCGCCATGGTGCCAGGGCCCCATGAGCAGGTGCACCGCCCGGCGCTGGCGGCGGCTCATCTCGACGAAGTTCTCGAGGGTGCCACGGGTATACGTATCGTACCAGCCGCCGACATACAGCGTGGGCACATCCGCGTGGTCCCCGTAGTGGGCCCGGGGCCCAAATCCAGGCTGGCGCCAGAAGGCGTCGTAGCAGGCGTGCGTCTGGATATCGATGGCCCATTGCTCGTAGGCCGGGACCAGGGCCAGTGGCGTCGAGCCCTTGCGGATCGGTCCGGCCTTGAGATAGTCCCAGACGTTCGCGGAGGCGGCCTCCAGCACCCGTCGCAAGCCCGCGTCCGCCGCCGCCTCGCGACTGGTGGCGGCCATGCTGAAGGCGTAGACCAGGAAACGCAGCTCCAGCACCCCGTTGTGACGCATGGAGCTATGGTAGAAACTCGACGGACCAAACTCGACCACCATCGCGCTCAGGTGCGGCGGGGCCAGGCAGGCAAGGGCGCTCTGCGCGGCCGCGCAATAGGAGGCCCCCAGGGTGCCCACCCGCCCATCGCACCCCTCGCGCTGGGCCAGCCATTCCACCGCGTCGAAGCCGTCACGGTCCTCGCCGGCAAAGGCGTAGAACGTCCCGCCGGAGGCACACCGACCACGGACATCCTGGGCCGCAAAGACGTAGCCATGCCGGGCATAGTACTCGCCGGTGGCGGCATTGCCGCTCTTGTCATAGGGCGTCCGCAGCAGGACGACGGGCAGTGGGCCGCGAGCCCGGACGCAATCCCGGGCGGGGAAGTAGAGATCGGTGGCCAGCGACAGGCCATCGCGCATCGGCACCGGCACATCCCGGGCAACCATCACCTCGAACTCGGCCGGAGAACTCGGTTCGCCAGACGCCATGGGTATCCTTTCCTCCCGGTGATGCCGACCGTCATGGGGCGACGGGGGCCCGCCCCCGGGCGTCGGGGAATGTGGCCTGCGGGCTGCGCCTGTCAACCGAGGGCCGAGCCCGGCCACAGGGCGACCCCGGCGGCCTGGAGTGCCCGCCGCAGTGCCAGCACGGCGATCTCCTTGGCCTTCGCCTCGACGTCCACGGTCGCGGCCAAGCCCTGCCAGCAGGCCGGGAAGTCCCCGATATCGATGGTGTCGGCATGGAAGCACGGGGCCGGGCCGCCCCAGCCGTCCCGGGGACTGGAGAGGTGGAAGAGCGGCTCCCTGCCGCACCAGGTGCCGAGCGCCGCGGCGGTGGCAGCCTCGACATCGAGGCCGTCCCTGAGGCAACGGTGGTGGTGCACGTCGTAGACCAGGGGAATGCCGGCAGAACGGCACACTGGCAGGAGCTCCGCAGGAGGGTAGACGCGGTCGTCATTCTCCAGCGTCAGCCGGGTACGCACGGCCGCAGGCAGGGAGCGGAGGGTACGGTCGAGGCGGTCGAGGGCGGCCGCGCGGCTGTCGTAGGCCCCTCCGCCATGGAGGTTGATCACGTCCGCGCCGATCCACGCGGCCACCTCGGCCTGGTAACAGAGCTCTGCCACCGACCGCTCGCGCACCCCCACGTCGGGCGACGACAGGACCACGAACTGGTCCGGGTGAAAGGACAGGCGCAGGCCCCGTTCCGAAGCCAGGCGCCCGCAGGTGCGGAAGGCGGCCACCAGGCACTCCGAGTCCGGTAGCTCCTCGATCCTGTAGCCGACCTCGGGATGCGTCTTCAGGGGCAGGATCTGGCTGTTGACCCGGAAAGCCCCGATGCGCTGGCTGTGGCAGTAGTCGATCGCCTGGGCCAGGGCCGCGGCGTTGTGCCGGCAGATCCCCGCCAGCCGGCGGCACTGCTCAGCGCGGGAACTGCCCTTCAGGGAGGCCGCCGTGGCCCGGCGGAAGGTGATGGGCTGCTCCATGAACTGACAGCATAGTCCCAGACGGATCATGCACACCTCGGAGTCGCCGCAGGGGGGTATCACGGGGCACCTGTTCCCGGACCGCGCCGATCCGGCCGGCGGCGGTCTTGCAGGCCCCTGCCCGCTGCATACATTAGCCGCAATGAGTCACATCAGTCCACCCTCTGCGGGCGACCACGAGTGCCGTTTTCTCGTCGGGATCGATCTGGGCACCACCAACTCGGTGGTCAGCTACGTTGACCTGGAGGCCGACCGGGCCATCCAGGGCTTTGCCATCCCGCAACTGGTGGCCGCCGGGGAGGTGGGGGTCGACCGGCTCCTGCCCTCGTTCTGCTACCTCGCCGCCGGACCGGAACTCCCGCCCGGGGCCCTGGCCCTGCCGTGGGACCGGGACCCGACCCTGGCGGTCGGCGTCTTTGCCCGGGACCAGGGCACGGCCGTCCCGGAGCGCATGGTCAGCTCGGCCAAGTCCTGGCTGGCCCATGCCGGCGTAGATCGTACCCGGGGCATCCTGCCCTGGGGCAGCGACCTCGGCCCCCGCAAGCTCTCGCCGGTGGATGTGTCCTTCCATTACCTCGACCATATCCGCCGGGCCTGGGACCACACCTTTGCCGGAGTGCGGGACCGGCACGGTACCCCGGCCCGACTGGCCGAGCAGCACGTCATCCTGACCGTGCCCGCCTCCTTCGACGAGGTGGCGCGGGAGCTCACGGTGGCGGCGGCCCGGCGGGCCGGCATGGAATACCTGACCCTGATCGAGGAACCGCTGGCAGCCTTCTACGCCTGGCTCTCGCGGCACGAGGACTCCTGGCAGGAACAACTGAAGCCGGGACAGACCGTCCTGGTGGTGGACGTGGGCGGCGGCACCACGGATTTCTCGCTGGTCTCCATTGATGCGGGACCGGCCCTGCGCCGCACGGCCGTCGGAGACCATCTCCTGCTCGGCGGCGACAACATCGACATGGCCATGGCGCGCGTGGCGGAAAAGGCCTGGAACACCCGCCTTCCGGCACGCCAGTGGTTCATGCTCTGCCAGCTCTGCCGACGCGCCAAAGAGGCCCTGCTCAGTCCAGGCTCCCCGACGACCTGGGACGTGACCCTCGGCGGCACCGGCAGCGCCTTGGTCGCGGGGACGCGGACGTACGGTTTCCGCCGCGAGGAGGTGGAGGCCCTTGTCCTGGAGGGCTTCTTCCCATCGGTGCCTGCCGACAGCCCTCCTCCCGAGATGCGCCGCGGCATCCAGGAGATGGGACTGCCCTACGCTGCCGACCCGGCGGTGACCCGGCATCTGCTGCAGTTCCTGCGCGATGCGGGGCCCTTTGCTGGAGCGGCGCCAGGCACGCCTGCCGTCCCCTCCTCGATCCTCTTCAACGGCGGGGCGCTGTTGCCGGAGACGGTCCGCCAGCGGGTCTGCGCGGTGGCGGGCCGGTGGCACGGCAGGGGTCCCGTCCCCGAGTTGGAGACCGTGGACCTGAACCTGGCCGTTTCGCAGGGGGCCGCCTACTACGGGCTGGTCCGCCGCGGCCAGGGGGTGCGCGTCCGTGGCGGCCTGGCCCGGGCCTATTACCTCCAGGTCGCCGGGGAGGACCAGCCGGGCTGGCTCTGCATCCTGCCGCGCGACGCCCAGGAGGGTAGCTTCCACCACCTCCCCGAACGCCGTTTCACCGTCCGGACCAACCAGCCGGTCCGTTTCCCACTGGCATCCAGCGCGACCCGCATCGGCGATCGCGAGGGGGATGTGCTGGCAGACGCCACCGACCTGGTGATGCTCCCGGCCCTGCACACGGCCCTGCGCTACGGCCGCCGCAACCAGGAGTCCCTGGCCGTTGCCGTCTCGGCTGCCCTCAACGATGTCGGGACCCTCGACCTCTGGCTGGCGAGCACGGAGAGCAGTCACCGTTACCCGCTGGCGTTCGACCTGCGGGCCGTGGCGGAACGGGGGGAGGCCCGCCCCGGCATCGACCTGACCCTCGACGAGGCCCCGTTGCTGGCCGCCGAGGCAGCGGCGCGCCAGACCTTTGCGGGCAGCGCCGATCCCGCCACCCTCTTCCGCACGGTCGAGACCGCCCTCGGGCTGCCGCGCCAGGAGTGGGGAGTTGCCGTCCTGCGGCGCTTGGCAGACCTGCTCCTCGGGCTGGCAGATCAACGCACCTGCTCCGCCCGCCATGAGGCGCGTTGGCTGAACCTGACCGGGTTCTGCCTGCGCCCGGGCTTCGGCGCCGCGGGCGATGACTGGCGCACCAGCCAGGCTTGGCGCCTCTGGCAGCAGGGGCCCCGAACCGCGCAGCCGCAGGTGGCGGCAGAATGGTGGGTCCTGTGGCGCCGTATCGCCGGCGGCCTCAGATCCGGCCAGCAACAACAGATCGCCAGCGGCCTGCTCAAAGTCATCGTGCCCAAGGTCGGAGACCGCCTCCCGCCGGGGGCCAGAGCAACCGGCCAGGAGACCCTCGAGAGATGGCGTTGTCTGGGGGCCCTGGAGCGCCTCGAGGTCGCTGCCAAGACCACCGTCCTCAAGGCCCTGCTCCAGACCCCCTCGCGACTCGAGGACCACCACTACTGGGTCGTCGCCAGGCTGGGCGCCCGCAAGCTCTTCCATGGACCCGCAGACGGGGTGGTGCCAGCCAGCACCGCGGCGCCCTTGCTCGCCGCTCTCATCGAACGCTGCCGGCGCGACCGCCTGCCCAAGGCCGGTCTCTTCGCCGTCGCCAGCCTCGCCAGACGCTGCGGCATCCGTGACCTCGATCTCGCCGAGGCGGACCGTGACGCCGCTCGCGACCTGCTCGTGCAGGGCCAGGCCCCTGCCCCGTGGACCGCCCTCGTCACCAGCCTCGACGCCGCCAGTGACGAGGTCACCACGGAACTGGTGGGCGACCAACTGCCCCTCGGGCTCTCCCTCGACTAGCGCACGGTAGCAGATTGACTCGCCTGAGAGCTTGTGATACCTTGTGACAGATACTGGTCCAGGCACTGGTCGAGAGGTACGAATGGCCAGCGAGCAGGACAACGAGGCACCGGTCTGGTTCAGCATCCGGGAGGCGGCCGCCTACCTCAAGGTGGGCGAGCCGACGATCTACCGCTGGATGCGGGACGGTCGCATCACCTACCGCAAGGTCGGCGACTCGACCCGTTTCCTGCGGGAAGACCTGGACGCGGTGGTGGACGTGTTCCCCAGCACGCGCGATGCGTCCCGGGTGGCCGGATTCTGCCCGGCATGCCATGGCTCGGAGTTCGTGGAAGGCGACCTCCGCAGCACCGGCCTGGTCCATTTCCAGCCCGTCCGGACGCGCTTCTGGACTCTCCGGGACAGCCGCATCACGGTGCGGGCGGTGATGTGTGCCCGTTGCGGGACGGTGTGCTTGCGGGGAGACCTCGGGAAGCTGGCGGCGCTGCGGACCCGTTCGACCGAGGGAGTTGAGGGCGCCGCCGCCGCAACGCAGGAGGAGTGAGCGATGCATCGGGTTTCGGTGGGAAGCCATGGCGCGTCCCAGGTCGCGTGGCGGCGCACTGGGGGTCCAGGCGTTGCCAGGCGCCGTACCGGAGCCGCGGGCGGGGTGCTGGCCAAGGCCCTGGCAGGGCTCTGCCTGGCCACCGCGGCCGCCGCGCAGAACCCTCGCCTCAACCTGCTGAAGAACTCCGGGTTCGAGCAGATGGCCGAAGGCAAGGTGGCCGAGTGGAGCCTTCCCGACGCGATGTGCGCCCTGACCACGGAGCGCGCCCACGCCGGGAAGCAGGCGGTGAAGATCGCCGACACCGAGGACCGCAAGGGCTCCAACCTCCTGGGGCCCGTGCTGACGATCGTGCCGCAACGGGAGTACTTCCTACGTGGCTGGGCCTACCTGCAGCAGGGCAGCGTGCGCAACCCGGTGGGCTTCTACCTCTGGTCGCTGGACAACACGGGCAAGGAGATCAAGGGGCCCGAAGGCAAACAGTCCCTGGTATCGCCGCGCCTGACCGAGGGGCGCTGGGTCAGCTTCTTCCAGCCCATGGCCCTGTTCAGCGGGGCCACCAGGATGCGGGTCGTGGTGCACACGTTCGACGCGGCCAAGGCGACGGTCTTCGTCGATGACGTCGAGCTCCTGGAGTGCTTCCCGGGGATCTTCGGCGACACGCTGGCCTGGCGCGGTGGCAGCCCGGACCACCTCGTCACCCACGGGGCCGATTACTCCGTGCGCTGGAGTTGCACCGACAGCGACCAACTCTCCCGCGACTGCAAGCCGCCGCTGGACTGGTCCAAGTACAGCGGCCTGTCCGTGTGGCTGCACGCCAACGAGGCCTTGGGCAATGCCTTCATCCTGGTCCTGACCTCCGAGAATCCCGCCACCGAGGGCGCTGACTACTACTCGCTGCAAATCCCGGTCGAGTGGAAGGGCTGGAAGCAGTTCATCATCCCCTTCAAAGACCTCAAGGTGAGCCGCAAGCCGGTCGGCTACGCCTGCATCGAGCGGATCCACTTCGCCGCCACGGGCTGGAACCTGACCTTCAACCCCGACCTGGTCATCAACGTCGCTGACCTAAAGCCCATCCAGGTGGTCCAGTAGAGCACTCTCCGCGGAACACGCAGGTCCCGGAGGGAGTGCTCTAGCTGCGCTTGATGGGGCAGCATCCGCACGGTTTTTGGGGCAAGTTCACGGCCACGCCGGGAACGCCTGGCGGGCGGGTTTCCCGCAACCCGCCGCCGGGATGCGGAGATCCCGGCCTCCAGAGCGCTGGGAGCTCGTGGCGGTTGAAGGCGGAGCTTCGCGGCACAAGCCATTGCGCCGCATGTGACTTATGCACGAGGCCATCGGCTTCGTGGATAGGCCAGGCTACTCCTCCAGGTCCTTCTTGGCGGACTTGATGGACCTGCCAAAGGCACGGTCCTTCCTCCGCTTTTCGACATAGGACATCTGGTGGAACTCAGATTCCTCTCTGAGCTTGATGTAGTGGTCATAGTGTTCCTGGCGGATGCCGCCTGAGCTCACCGCTTCAAGCACAGCACAGCCTGGCTCGCCCGTATGACTGCAGTTGCGGTAGCGGCAACCGGAGGCGAGCTCGAGGATGTCGGCGAAACTACCGGCCATGCCGCTCTCGGCCCCCAGGACCCCGAGCTCACGCATGCCCGGGTTATCAATGACCAGGGCGCCACCCTCGAGGACGACCAACTCCCGGCGGACGGTGGTGTGCCTGCCCTCGCCCGTTCCGCTGACGCCCGTGGTCTCGAGGACCTCTCGCCCGAGCAGTTGGTTGATGATCGTGCTCTTGCCCACCCCCGACGACCCGACAAAGCAGTACGTCGTGGCGGGCAACAGCGTCCGTTTGAGGTCGTCGATGCCCTCCCGCGTGACGTTGCTCACCGTCAGCACCGGCGCCGTAACCCCTGCGGCCCGGACCTCTGCCAACTGGGAAGCCAGGACTCCCGGCTCAACCAGGTCCGTCTTGGTGAGAAGGACACAAGGGGCAGCCCCGCTATCCTGGACCATGACGAGATACCGCTCCAGTCGTTTCAGGTTGAAGTCATAGTGGCAGGACTGGGTGATGATCACGGAATCGACGTTCGCCGCGATCACCTGGCAGTCGGCGGGGGCTCCCGGCGAACTCCGGCGCAAGACCGTCCTCCGCGGCAGGAGCGCGTGAACCAGCCCCAGTCCCCCCGTCGGAGACCTCTCGACACACACCCAGTCCCCCACACACGGGAACCCCTGCGACAGGTGGTGTCGGTACCGATAGCGGCCTGCCAGGGTCGCCCGAAAGGTCCCGGTCTGATCCATGAGCAGCAACCCCTCACGATCGACCGCAGCCACCCGGGCAAGGCTGTCCTCAGGCCCGCACTCCGCCCTCTCCTCGAACCACCGGTTCCAGCCGAATCGGGCGAGATCGGTGTGTCGGCTCTTCATCGGTCCCCGTCTGGCTGCGCTTGATGACGCAGCCTCTGCACATCACGGCCAACTCCCCGGCCACGCCGGGAACGCTGGGAGAGCGGCTTCGCCACAAGCGGCCGCGCGGATGCAGCCTGTCCTGCCATGGCCCGCGGGGCGACGGCGGCAGATCCGCGCTTCCATACCGCCCGCTCTGGACCTACTCGCGAGGCGGCCACGAGGGCCCTCCGCCGCTCCTGAGCACGTGCGCCATGCCGAGCCCTCACTGGACAGCAGAGGCGGCTCCGCTGGGCCGAGGTCCCCTTGGGGTGTCGTCCCGTTCCTCGCACCGTGGCCGAGGGGGCGCTCCGGGCCCCGGGTGGAGTGGTCGTTCGTCGGTTCCTTACTCCAGGCCGCACTCGCGTCGGAGGCTCTCCATCTCGAGGGAGGCGGACTCCCAGTCTTCCAGGGCCTCGGCCACCTCGGCATCGATCTGGACCAGCCGGCGGTTGATGCCACCGAAGTCCGTGCCCGGGCGGGCCGCAAGCAGCTCCCCGTGCAGGCGAGTCCGCTCCTGCTCCCTCTGGGCGGAGGATTCCTCGGCCCGTCGGATGCGTTCCTCGAGGGGCCGGCGCAGGCGGGCGAACTCCTGGCGCCGGCGGGCCTCCTCGCGGCGCTGAGACCGCCGGTCGTCCCCGGGAGAGACCGGTTCGTCCTCGGCGACCATCGCCGCGACACCCGCCGCGCGGGCAGCGGCCTCCTGGGCCACCTTCTCGCGGTAGTAGTCATAGTTGCCGAAGTACTTGCGCACGCCGTCAGGACCGATGGCGTAGAGGGTCCCCGCCACGTGTCGGATGAACTCGATGTCATGGCTCACCAGGCAGAGAGTGCCGGGATAGCCCCTCAGGGCCCTCTCCAGGGCCTCGCGCGCGTGAATATCGAGATGAGTCGTCGGCTCATCGAGCAGGAGGAAGTTGATGGGCTGGAGCAGCAACCGCGCCAGGGCCAGCCGGACCTTCTCACCACCGCTGAGGACCGCCACCCGCTTCTCGATGGCATCGCCGCTGAAGCCGAAACCGCCCAGCAGGTCCCGCACGTCCGAGTCGGAACGACCTACGGCAGAGCCGCGCGCGGTGTCGTAGACGGTCCTCTCCGGGTCCATGAGCTCGGCGAAGTCCTGGGACTGGTAGCCGATCTGGACCTGGTGTCCAAGGGAGCGCCGGCCGGCATTCAGCTCGAGCTTGCCGGCCATGAGACGCAGCAGCGTGGTCTTGCCCTGACCGTTGAGGCCGACGACAGCCACCTTCTCGCCCCGTTCGACGCGCAGGTCGAGGTCGCGGAAGATCCAGCGCTGTCCGTCATAGGAGAAGCCGGCGTCCTCGAAGCGCAGCACCTCGGTTCCGCAGTGGGGTGGCGGGGGCAGGCGGATGGACGGCGCCTTGACCACCGGCGGCGGCGCCTCGATCTCCTCGAGTTTCTCCAGCATCTTGATGCGGCTCTGGGCCTGGGCCGCCTTGGTGGCCTTGCTGCGGAACCGGTCCACGAAGCGCTGGAGCTGTTCGCGGCGGCGGTCCTGGTTCTTCTTGGCCGCGAGGAGGTGCTCGTGGCGGGTTTCGCGGTCGACCCTGTACTGCTGGTAGTTGCCGGGATAGCGTGTGACGTGGCCGCCCATGACCTCGAGGGTGGTTGTGGTCAGCGAGTTCAGAAGGTAGCGGTCATGCGAGATCAGCAGCAGGGTCCCGGCGAAGCTGCGGAGGTACTCACGGAGCCACTCGACGGCGGGCACGTCCAGGTAGTTGGTGGGCTCATCCAGGAGGAGGATATCGGGCTGGGCCACCAGGACCCGGGCAAGTTCGGCGCGGATCTGCCAGCCGCCGCTGAGACGCCGGAAGGGCCCCTCGAAGTCGCTCACGGCAAACCCCAGACCGCTGAGGGTGGCCTCGGCCCGCGACTTCAGGGTATACCCGCCCCCGTGCTCGAAGTCGGTCTGGAGCTCGCCCAAGCGCCGCAACAGGCGTTCGCGCTCCGGACTGGTCGTCTCGCGCAGGACCGCCTCGACCTGGTGGATCTCCGACTGGACCTGGCGCAGGGCCGGCACCGCGTTCTCGGCATACTCGATCAGGCTGTCGTCCAGGGCATGGGCGTTGAGCTGTTGGCGGACGTAGCCGATCACCACCCCCGTGGGCACGGTCACCGCGCCCTGGTCCGGCTCCAGGTGCCTGCAGATGAGCTCGAAGAGGGTACTTTTACCGGCGCCATTGGCCCCAACGATGCCCACCCGCTCGCCGGCATACACCGCGAACGACGCCGAGACGAGAACGTCCTGCGTGCCGAACGATTTCCGTACTGACTGAAACTGCACCATGGCAGGCCCACTACACGCCCGCTATCGGACCCCCGCGGCCCGCGGGGCCGACGAATCGCGCCCGGGAAGACACCGCAAGGCTTGCTTTCGGGACGTGAAACCCCTGGTCCCGCTGGGATCAGGGGTTTCACGGACCCTGGTAATCTGGTATGTTACCCGCGTTCCGACAACCCGAAGCGCGCCGTTTCGATGAGTGATGCATCACCGCCAATCCGACCGGGCGTACTGACGCTCTCCGAGGACGAGTTGCTCCGCCGGGCGACGCTGCTGCACGCCGCCGGCTCGGTCGCGAACGCGGACACGTACGTGCTCGAGGGGCCGGCAGGGCCGTTGCTGCTGAAGAGCTTCCGGCGCCGTCCGTGGCTGGTGCGGATCCTCTTCTTGCGCTGGACCCTACGGCGCGAGTACCGGGCCATGCGTGCCCTCGCCAGCCTGCCGGGAGTCCCCGCGGTCCATGGCATTGCCGGCAAGGACACGTTGGTGACCGAGTTCGTCCAGGGCACGGGACCGCTGTGCAACCGCCGGGAGATGGCGGCAGAGGAACTGCCCTCGGAGCGGTTCCTGGTCCGACTTCGCGACGTGGTGGCAGCCATGCACGGACGGGGGATTGCCCACGGCGACATCCGGCGCCAGAATATCCTGCGTGGGCCGGTCGATACCCCCTACCTGATCGACTTCGCCACCGCCGTGAGCCTGACGGGGCCCTTGCCCGCCCTGCGTCGCAGGGCCATAGGGGCCTTCAGAAAGGCCGACCTGTACGCCGTGGCCAAGATCATCAACTCCTACCGTCCTGAGATGCTCACGGCGGACGAGCAGCGCCGCCTGACCGACCTCCCCTGGCACCTGCGCCTGGGGCGGTTCCTGCGCAAGCATGTCTACGGTAGCCTCATCAAGCAGAAGGCCTGGCGCGAGCGCTGGGACAACTGGCGTCAGGGCCGCTTCCGCCGACCGCGGCGCTACCGGAAGCAAGGCTGACCGGTCCCGCGCGGCAGGCCCGCTCCGGCGCGGGGCTTCCTGCACCCCTCGTCGCTCTGCGCTGTGAGAGGCCCCTGCAGGGCTGCTCCAAGATCGCCGTCGGCGCGTCGACAGATGCGCGCCGACGGCTGCAGGTCCCAGCTCCGACTGGGACCCCTGGGCCGAACGGACTGCGGTCCCGCGGCCGCGGGACTGGCGACAGTTTCCCGGAACAGCCCAGAGGCCCCTGGATCGCGCCGTGCATCCGGCCGGCTGAGCCGCTATGGTACGTGGACGTGCGGGTCCTCTAGACCCAGCCCTGCCAGCCGAGACCAGACATGAGAACCGCGTGGGCCATCCTCCTGACGATCCTGGCACTGACGGTGCCGGGCCGATCCACGGCGGCCGAGACTGCTGCCACCGCCAACGCGGCCGACGGCGCGGTGGTGTTTGTGCTGCCGGTGAAGGGCGCCATCGACCAGGGCATGCTCTACGTCTTCCGGCGGGCCTTCCGGGAGATCGACCGGTTGCGGCCTGCTGCCATCGTCATCGAGCTCAACACGCCGGGGGGACGCCTGCTGGAGACGCGGGAGATCCTCGACTGGATGCGCTCGCAGAAGACCCGGACACCGATCTACTCGTTCGTCAACCCCGATGCCTACAGCGCTGGCGCCATTCTGTGCCTGGGCACCCAGCGCATCTTCGTGAGCCCGGGAGCGCACATTGGCGATGCGCTGCCCATCATGATCAACCCCCTGAGCGGGAGCGTTCAGGAGATGCCGCCGGATATCCGGGAGAAGGCCATCTCGCCGACGCGGGCACTGGTGCGCGGCCTGGCTCAGGAGAACGGCCACAACATGGCCTTGGCCGAAGCGATGGTGGATCCTGACGCCAGCTTCGAGGCCGGACCCGTCCGCTGCCCCAAGGGCAAGCTCTTGACCCTGACGGCGCAGGAGGCCGTGGCGCCGGTGCCACCCGAGGGTACCCCGCTGCTGGCAGCCGCCATGGCCACCTCGGTCGAGGAGGTCCTGGTGCACGTCGGCCTGCCTGGTGCCCGCATCGTCCGCTTCGAGGAGGTCGGGGCCGAGCGCCTGGCACGCTGGATCACCGGCCTCGGCCCGCTGCTGCTGGGGCTGGCCATACTCGCCATCTACATCGAGATCAAGACCCCCGGTTTCGGCCTCTTCGGCATCGCCGGAGCAGCGCTTCTGGCCGTCTACTTCCTCGGTCACTATGTGGCCGGTGTCGCGGGCTACGAGGAGATCGTCCTGGTCCTGGCGGGACTGGCACTGCTGGCGATCGAGGTCCTCGTGCTACCCGGGTTTGGCGTGGTGGGAGCCTTGGGCATCGTGCTGTTGCTGGTGGGCAGCGTCATGGCCCTGGTGCCGATGCTGCCGTCCCAGGTCCCGCCGCTGCCAGGCGTCGCGCCGGTCCAGTTGGAGCCCTATGTCGTGGGGGCCCTGTGGCGAACCTGCATCGCCGCCGGCGTGGTAGTCGCCGGCGCCTGGCTGCTGAGCCGGATCCTGCCCAGGACCTCGGTCTACCGCAGACTGGTCCTCCAGGCAGCCCTCGGCCATGAACGCGGGGTCGTTGTCGGCGCGGGCCGCTATGCCGACTACATCGGCCGTACCGGCGTGGCCCGTACCAACCTGCGACCGGCAGGAACCGGTGAGTTCGGTGACGAGCGACTCGACGTGGTCACCTCCGGGGACCTGGTCGAGAAGGGCTCGCCCATCCGCATCGTCCGGGTCGAGGGGGTCCGGATCGTGGTCGAGGCGGTATGCACGTCCAGCCCGCGCTGATATCCGGCCGGTTCCTGCGGCGCTACCAGCGCTTCCTGATGGACGCGGAGCTGGACGATGGCCGTACGGTCACGGCGCACTGCACCAACACGGGTAGCATGGCAACGTGCTTCGGGCCCGGATGGCCCGTGGGCCTCAGCCCGGCCGCCAACCCCGACCGGCGTCTGCGCTACACCTGGGAACTGAGCCACAACGGGACCTGCTGGATCGGCGTCAACACGCTGCGCGCCAACCGCTTGGCAGAGGAAGCGGTCCACCGTGGCTGGGTCCCGGAGTTGCAGGGCTACGGAGAGGTCCTGCGGGAACAGGCCTACGGCCGTCACAGCCGTGTCGATCTGCTGCTGCGTTCCCCGCTGGGCAGCGCCAGCGGCCCCGAGGCCAGTCCCAGCCTGCCGTCCTGCTACGTCGAGGTGAAGAACGTCACCCTGCTGGGCGCCGATGGCTCCATCTCCTTCCCGGACGCCGTCACCGAGCGGGGCCGCAAACACCTGCGGGAACTGCAGAGGGTCGTCCGACAGGGCGGCCGCGGGGTCATGCTGTTTGTGGTGCAGCGAGGGGACGGCTCCTTCTTCCGACCGGCCTGGGAGGTGGACCTCGAGTACGGCCGAGCCCTGCGCCTGGCGGCCCGCCGTGGGGTCGAGGTGCTCGCCTACCGGGCGCTCATTTCGCCGTCGTCGATCGAGCTGCGCGAACCCCTGCCGGTGGACCTGGGGTAGTTCTCATACGGATTCTACGTCCGTCGTAGAGCACTGGCCGGTACCGCGCCCTGCGGTCGCGCAGTCCCCGGTCATCCGGCTGGAGCGCCCACGGCCTCGTGGGCATGGCCGCGGGGGCGTTCGCCCCTGTGGCCGCGGCCGGTCCAGCAATGCTCCACGGCTGACGTCCAAGGGGTATCAGGCCCCCTGCCCATCGGTCCCGGCCCCCCGCCGCGCCGCGCTCGGCGGGGCCCCGGCGTAGCGCCGGAAGACCCGCGAGAAGTGCAGCGGGTCAGTGAACCCGACGGTCCGGGCTGCCTCGCCGACGTTCAGGGTCGTCTTGCGCAGCAGGTCCCGCGCCCGTGCCACCCGCAGCCGAGTGAGATGGCGCATGGGACTGGTGCCGACATCGCGCTGGAACACGCGGCAGAGCTGGGCTACCGACAGGGAGGCGGCCCGGCCGATGCGTGGCAAGTCCAGGGTCGCGTCGGCCAGGTGCTCGTCCATGTAGTCCAGCGCTGCCTGGCACGCGGGCGAGGTCACCGGCGGGCGACTGGCATAGCCGCGGTTCTCATAGAGCTCCGCGAGCAGGCGCAGGATCTCAGCCTTGAGGCGGTAGCTGCGCGTCTCGGCGCCATGGGTGTAGACTCGGCCGACCTCCTCGAACTGGGCCTGGACGCGGGCCGGGTGGCGCAGGTGGGCGACCTCCAGGAGGGGCGCCCGCGCCAGCCCCCGGTCGGGGCAGGACCGGTCATCCAGCGAGACGCACCAGAAGCCCCATTGCCGCCGGGGCGTGCCCCGGTTGCCGAAGTGCGCATTGAGCACGACCAGGTCCCCGGGCACCGAGGTCCGTTGCAGACCGGCCACCTCGATCAGGCTCTCGCTACCCGACGAGTGCAGGGCAAACTCCAGCAGGGGCGCCGGCCGGGTGTGGACCGACACCCGATCCTCGGCGGCGTAGGCAACCGGGACCGTCTCCTCCCGGCTGACCCAGTCCAGGGCCATCTCAAGAACCGCGCGAATTCTGTCCATGGAATGGCCAACCCCATCCATAGGGCCCGGTTTCCATCGTGCAGCCTAACCTAGTACAGTGGTGATGCCGCCGCAATGCTGGTCTGAAGAGGCGCGGGCGGGCGGCCATGCAGGGCCTCTGCGCCAGGCGGTGCGCAGGATGTACAGGGAGACAGGCGGCCATGCTGAACGAACGTGAGGTCAGAGAGGCGCTGAAGTTCCCGAAGCCGGAGCCCTTCTGGAAGGCCGAGCCGCTGCTCGGGAGCACCTACGGCGAGGAGGAGATCGAGGCGGCGGTGGCGGCCATGCGCGAGGCCATGGACGTGCACACGGGCTTCGGCTTCTCGGCGCCGCCCATACCGGACTTCGAGCAGGCCTTTGCCACGTACTGCGGTTGCGCCTATGCCGTGGCGGTCAACAGCGCGGGTCCGGGCCTGGACATGGTCATGCGGTCTCTGAGGCTCAAGCCGGGCGACGAGGTGATTGTGCCCAGCGTGAACTACCAGGCAGCGCCGCTGGCCGTGCTGGGGGCCGGCGGACAGGTCGTGTGGGGCGAGATCGATCCCCGCACGTTTGAGCTGGATCCGGTCGACGTGGAAGCGCGAATGACCCCCCGCACACGAGCCATCTTCCCGGTGCACATGAACGGCATGTCGGCACCCATGGACGAACTCATCGCCGTCGGCAACCGCCACCCCCACCCGGAGTACGGTCCGGTCCCCGTCATCGGCGACGCCGCCCGTGCCTGCGGGGGCGGCTACAAGGGCACCAAGATCGGCAAGAAGGGCCTGGCCACCATCTTCAGCTTCCATACCATGAAGAACATGACCACCCTCGGCGAAGGCGGCATGGTCACCACCGACGACGAGCAGGTGCAGCGCTTCTGCCGGTCGGTGCGCATGTATGGGGGCGAGGTGGAGGCCTGGGGTACCAGCAACGTGATGACCAAGGTCCAGGCGGCGGTGGGCCTGGCCCAGCTCCGTAAGCTGGACGGCTTCATCGCGGCGCGGCGGCGTCTGGGCTACGCGCGCACTGCCATGCTGGAGGGCCTGCGAGAGATCACGCCGCCGTACGAGCCGGCAGACTGCGAGCACAGTTTCTACCTCTACACCTGCCTGGTCCCCGAGGCCTGGGCCGGCGAGAAGCGGGACCGGCTCATGCAGATGATGCAGGAGGACTACGGCATCGGCTGCGTCATCGCCAACCGGCCGGCCTACCTCAGCCGCCGAATCCTGGCAGAACACACCAAGGGCCAGCGTACGCCCCTCTCCGAAGCGGTGGCCGAGCGCCTGTTCTGCGTCTCGCTCCACCCCGCCATGGGCGACGACCTGAACCGCTACATCGCGGCGGCCCTCATCCGTTGCGTCGAGCGCCTGCGCCAGGCCTGATACCACTTGGACGTCAGCCCTAGAGCATTGCTGGACCGGCCGCGGCCACAGGGGCGAACGCCCCCGCGGCCATGCCCACGAGGCCGTGGGCGCTCCAGCCGGATGACCGGGGACTGCGCG
>Ga0172375_10006464_pt1 | contig 16446 bp, 15 predicted proteins | sample LakKiv1m_FD_114537 | JGI IMG/M metagenome (GOLD analysis project Ga0172375, IMG submission 114537) | Freshwater microbial communities from Kabuno Bay, South-Kivu, Congo - kab_092012_11.1m | ecosystem: Environmental > Aquatic > Freshwater > Lake | place: Democratic Republic of the Congo...
GCCAGATGGCAGGGTGAAACCTGTGATTGAATCCTGTTTTTAAAATTTTCCCATTTAATTTTGCTGCACTAACCATTGATTCCGCCTCAGCTTTATTTCTTCCCAATGGCTTTTCTGCCAGCACATGCAATTTTTTTTGAAAAGCAAAGAGGGTAATAGGCAAGATGAATTTATTTATTACTGCTACAATAACCAGGTCAATCTCCTCAACTGATAAAAGATCATTAGCATCATCATAGACTTTGCAATTGAATTCTGTTCCAAATTTTTCAGCAAGTATTTTATCTGTATCACAACAAGCAACCAATAAATCATCCTGATCAAGAGCCAACGCCCTTTTACGGCCAATTAAGCCACATCCAATAATTCCAATTCTCATGACTTTTCAAAAAAATATTTGTTATCAATTCTTCGTAATGTAGCCAGATCCTTATCTTTCTTGAGAGTATCACGGAATTCTTCAGATTCCCAAGGATCCCAAGGAGCACTTATCAATTTTCCTGTGATGCCATCAGAAGCATCCGATGCAAGGAAAGCAATCAGTGATGCCGCAATGGCCGGATCTGTTCCCCCTGCTGACTGGCGTTTCAAAGCTTCAGAGAGTTCTTTGCCTGCCTTATCATTTGCAGCGATAACCTCATCCAACATCTTCGTATTTACAGCACCAGGAGAGACAGCATTAACATCAATATTGAAAGACCTATATTCGTCAGCAAGATTTTCTGTCAATCTTACAACAGCGGTTTTAGCAACTGCATAAGCCGAAAAATTAGGCCGTGTTCCAGTTGCACCGCCTCCTGACATATTGATGATCTTTCCTTTTTGTTGTGAAACCATTTGAGGAAGTACAAGGTGACAAAGGTTAGCAGTTCCGAAAAGGTTTACCTCAATATTTTTCCTCCAAAGGTTAAAATCGTTTTGATGAAACAAGCCGATTGGAGATTGAATCCCTGCATTATTGATCAAAACATTGATCCATGAAAAACGTGATGAGATTTTCCTAAAAACTGAAAAAAATTCTGACTTTGAGGTGAGATCAACAGGTAAAAAGAAGGAGGAGGGGCTAACAGGACTTATTAAGGCAAGAGTTTCTGACAGCTCATTTGCTGACCTTGCAAGCAAGGCAATAGTAGCGCCTTCCACAGCCAGTTTCTCAGCAATTGCCCGTCCGATACCACGGCCTGCACCTGTAAGAATGATATTCTTGTCCTTCAGAATCATTCAGATAAATTTTTTTTCAACATTTCAGGAGTGTCAAAGGCTTTTAAATCAGAAAAATCCTGAAAAGAATAAAGCGGAAATTTTTCAGAAATCATTTTTGGGAAAATATCTTTTGCAAAATCAGAATATCCCTCTGGAATAAAGTTAAACACAGTAGAGGTCAGATAATAAACACCAGCATTTACCCAATGACTTTTCGATTCACCAGGTTTTGGCTTTTCAATGAAGCGTGTGATTCTCCCGTCAGGTTCAATTTCCGCAACACCACTTGTTGAAACATCTTCACGGTAATGACAACCGATAACGACATCGGATTTTGTTTTATGCTGGATATTAATTAATTCTATTATAGGATAGGCCGAAAAATTATCCCCATAAATCACAAAAAATGGGTCTATAGAATCCGCTATTTTTTCCCAAAAGACCTTTTTAATCCTTTGTGTGGCTCCGGCTGTACCGAATAACTCTTCCTCAACAGAATATGTAATTTTAACGCCAAAGGCTGATCCATCTTTAAAATAGTCTATTATCTGATTGGAGAGATGATGAACATTAATATATATGTCCCTGATACCATTGCTTTTACATAATTCTATATTATGCTGAAGAATTGGTTTGCCAAGGTGTCGTAACATTGGTTTTGGGATTTCATTTGTTATATTTCCCAAACGCTCACCTTTGCCTGCTGCAAGAATGATTGCCTTCATTTCTCAGATATTTCCCTTGCTGATCTCCCTTTTAATAAAGTCGACAGATGTTTGTAATCCCTCTTTAAGACTGATTTTTGGGTACCATCCAAGTTTTTTTGCTTCGGTGATATCAGCAAGATTGGCGAATGCTTCTCCGGGAAGATCCGGTTTATAAAGGGGTTTCTTATCGGAGTTCAGTAAATGTGAGATGATCTCATAAATCTCATTGATGGAGTTGTTTGTCCCGCTGCCGAGATTAAAGACCTTTCCGGTTGTTCTATGGTCTTCCATGCATTGAATGTGAAAATCGTTAATGTCGTCGACGTGAATGAAGTCACGTCTTTTCTCTCCGGTTCCGAAGATGGCTGGCTGTTCTCTTTTCAGTAATTTAATAATAAATGAACTAAAAACGGGCGGGATGGTTCGGCGGTAGTCCTGCCTAGGACCATAAACGCAAAAATATCTCAGAGCAGTAAAATCAATCTTATGGAATCTTGCGAAACCTTCAGCGAAATACATTGAAGATATTTTACTCAGGGCATAGAAACTTTGAGGATGAACTTCTGTTTCAGGGGTTGGAAAAATGGTACTCCCCTCATATAGTGCAGAAGATTCTGCATAGATTATTTTTTTTACACTGGCAATTCTTGAGGCTTCAAACACATTAACCGAACCGGTAACATTTATATCTGAAGTTTCAACGGGGTCTATCTGACAATCATTGATACAATTCTTTGCCGCAAAGTGGAAGGCAAAATCGATATTTTTAAAAAGAGGATAGATATCCTTGCTGCGGATATCCAACTCATGAAAATCAACCTCCCGTGGAATTTGTTCCTTGACCCCATATGACAGGTTATCTATTCCTGTAATTTCATACCCACCCCTTTTGATTAGGGAGTCTGCCAGGTTACTTCCGATGAATCCTGCTACACCGGTAATAAGAACACGGGTCTTTGACATTGTTTAAGATAAGAGGGTAATAATATTTTTAACAGGTGATGAAGTGATAACGAGATAAGGTGATGAATGGGAGGTTAGATGTTTACGAGGACTTTTACCCCTTCCCAGTCGAATCTAAAATCCATATATCGCAGACCAGCGTCCTCAAGAGTTTTGCGCAAGTGTTTTCTTTTACCATTACCTACACAGAAAATAAGAAATCCACCACCGCCTGCACCCATGATCTTACCTCCTAATGCTCCGTTTTGCATCGCGAGGTCGTACCACTGATCAATCTGACTATTGGTCATTTTAGAAGTTATATTCTTTTTTACCATCCAGTGTTCGTGTAACAACTGGCCAAACCCCTCAACGTCGCCCCTTATCAACATCTGCTTGACTTGATGTCCAATCTGTTTAATTTTATGCATTGCTTCAAGAGCATTTAGTTGTTCTTGCTTTGCCAGTTTTCTTGAATCTGAAATTTTTTTATTCTGATGAGCAAGTATAGAGGTCGCATCACGATCAATATTTGTATAAAACATCAATAACCGGTTTTCAAGTTCAAATATGGTTTCCTGATCTAATTCGATCGGAGTTACAATTACATTCCCAATATTATCGATCTCCATCTGGATTATTCCTCCGAAAGCAGATGCATATTGATCCTGCTTCCCTATGGGTTTCCCTATAAGATCGATCTCTACTTTACAGGCTTCTTCTGCCAGCTCCTCAATGGGTAAGTATCGATGTTTTATCTGGTTCAGTGCCTTTAGAAGTGCAACGGTGTATGCACTGGAAGAACCCATACCAGTGCCAGCTGATAGATCTGCCATAGAGGATATTTCCAAAGGATAATACATCTTCAGGTACTTGAGTGTTTCCCTCACAATATCGTGCTTGATCTTATTGATTTCATAAGGTGAAACTACCTCAACAGATGAATAGTTAATTTTGATCTTATCAATAACAGCTGGCTCATTGACACTGATATACATATACTTATTGATGGCAGCAGTAATTAAAAATCCCTCGAACTCCTTATAGTAGGAAGGTAGATCTGTCCCGCCTCCACCGAGGGGCAGACGAAAAGGGGCACGTGCAATGATCATATTTGTTCTGTTAGATTATCAAAATCAAGTTTATAATTTCTTTGACAGACACAGGTTGCCTGGTTATCGTTAAAAGCGAGTTTACGCCCACAGGTGCATACCCATCCTTTCATCCTGGCCGGGTTTCCATATACGAGAGTGTGTGGGAGGACATCTCGAGTTACAACTGATCCTGCACCGACCATGGCATATTCTCCGATTTCTGTGTTTGCAACTATGGTAGCATTGGCACCAATTGATGCGCCTTTTTTTATTTTTGTTTTTGCGACCTCTTTTGGGAATCCGGATCTCGGTTCCAATTCGTTGGTGAAAACCATATTTGGGCCTAAAAAAGCACCATCTTCAACTTTGACGCCATCCCAAATAGCAATATTATTTTTTATGACAACATTATTACCTATTATAACTCCAGATTCAAGAAAACAGCCTTCCCCAATATTACAATTATCCCCAATAATGACTTCCTTCATCACATGGGCGTTCATCCAAATTCTTGTACCTTTCCCAATCGTATATGATTCTACACAAGCTTTTTCGTGTACAAAATATTCTTTTTTATGATGCATTTCTAATATCCTCCCAACATTTTATAATTGTTTTCATAAATGAATGATCAATGACATTTGATGTTTTGTGGTTTATGCATGAAATAAAATATTCAATCATGTTTTGTAATGGTGGAGTATTCTCAAAAGTTAGATCTTCTTTTGTGTTTTTTAAGAGATTGTAAACTATTATTTGCTTCTCTTGAACTAATCCATCATATTCGACAATAAAGTTTTTGTCATAAATAGTCATCCCTCTCCTGCGACCTGTAAGGGCCCAACTTAATGTTAATGTTAGCGGAATCTGACCCGATCTGAAATCAATTTTAGCAGTATCACATAACCTTTCATCGTAAAAGAAAAACTTTTGGACTGATTTCACCTGTAAGGAGTTAAAAAGGTTTAATAATATCCCAGCATCATGAAAAAACAGATCTTCAACCACATCAGTATTATTGTCAAACATTGTACTTTTTATTCTTTGAATACCAGCTCCTTCCCTGCGCAATTCATCTCCGATCCTGTACATGTCAATATGACGAATATCTGTTAAGATGCCAGAATCAATAATTTTTTTAAGACCTTGAATTGGTTTCATGAAAAGGAACAATGCATCAAGCATGTAAACCAGGCTTTTTTTAAATGCAATCGAACCTAAGGTTTCAACTTCTTGAGGAGAGAATGCAGGCGGTTTCTCTATCATTACATGCTTGCCGCTTTTTAGTGCCATTTCTGTTAAATAATAATGAGTTGCGGGAGGAGTTGCAATGCAAACTGCATTTACTTTATCATCGTAAAGTATAGTATCAAAAGTTTTACAAAATATGGATTTTTTGTTCTTAAAAAATTTATCTTGAACCTCGGGATTGGAATCAAAATATACAACTGATGATATTTCATCAATATTCTCACAAGTGTTTATAATATTTTTTCCCCACCATCCAGCACCGATTACACCAATCTTCATTTAATGACCTCCTTTAGCTGTAATTACAACAAAAATGGTTTTAAAAAGAATATATAAGTCCAACCAGAACGAGCCGTTCTCGACATAATAAATGTCCATCATGATCATGTCAATGTAACTAACTTCTGATCGTCCTGCAACTTGCCAGAGCCCGGTCATTCCTGGTAAGACATCGAAACGTTTTTTATGCCATTCATCCATCATTTCAAATTCATATTTTGTAGACGGTCGAGGACCAACGAGACTCATATCTCCACGAATTACATTAAAAAGTTGTGGAAGCTCATCAAGACTATATTTTCTGAGAAATTTTCCAATTTTTGTTACTCTTGGATCAGATCTGAGTTTTGCTCCAACAATTTTCCCATTCATAAACTCTTCCACCAATCTCATATGAGAATCATGAGGTGCATTATAATACATTGAACGAAACTTATAGAATTTGAACGGTTGACCATTCTTCCCAATTGAAAAAGGCGAATAAAAGATTGGTCCGGGAGAAGTAACTTTAATCAATAAAGCGCATACAGTTAATATTGGTGATAATATAAGAATTAAAATAGAAGTGAAGAGCAAATCTATGGTCCGTTTTAAAATAAAAAAATAACTGCTTATTAATGGTGAATGGATAGTTACGTATTCAAGATTCTTAAATTCACTTTGATCTATCTTTTTCTCAATTATCCCAAAATGATCAGAAAGGACATTTATATTACATCCAGTGATTCTAGACTTTTTGATTAATTTTAAAAGATCCCCTTGGGAAATATTGTTGATGGTTATGAATATTTCATCAATTCTATGAAGTTTAGTTATTTGCACGACATCATTTGTAGAGCCTAAAATCATATTTTTCAAATTATTTTGATCTTCAACGATATACTTATCGTCGAGAAAACCAATAAATTCAAACATTCTGAATTTTTCATTACTGACTTCTTTACGAAATAATGTTCCTAGGTCACCGGCACCTATAGCAATAATTCTACGTTTAAGAAAATTATTACCAAAATGTGTTGAATAGAAACTTTTAAAGTTAAAACGAAAGATTAGAACACATATATAGGATGCAACTAAAAATATGATTATTAACAATCTTTCACCGTAAATAGACTTTTGAGGTTTGAAGATAAAATATAGAATTAAAATAATAATGAAAGTCCAAAATAGATTCTTAAATATAAGAATAAATTGTCTTTGATTGTCAAATACTATCTTATGCTTGTATAGATTATTGTAACGAAACGATATAATTGTTAAACATCCTGCCAAGGTAAATATGATAACTTTTTCATAAAAACTAATAGAAAAAATTAAAGATGAATTTATAACTGGGAAGAGGATAAGAGATAATCCTCCCCCGATTATAAAAGATAAAATATCACCAAGAAGCAAAAGCAATTTAAATTTTCCGAATCGTCTAAGGAACATTATCTATTTATATAAAATAATTTTATATTCTCACAAACATATTTTATTTGTTCTTCTGTCATCTCAGGGAACATCGGGATAGATAATATCTCTTTACAGCATTTTTCAGCTACTGGAAAATCACCTTCTTTATATCCCAGATAATTATATGCTTGCTGAAGATGCAGGGGCAGTGGATAATGCAAACCAACATCAATTCCTTTTTCATTCAAATAGACCATTAAGGGCTCGCGTTTTTTTACACGTATTTCAAATAAATGATACACATGTTTTGCATATGACATTTCTTCTGGCAGGATGACTTCTGGCACTCCGGAGAGTAATTCATTGTATTTTGCAGCGACTCTTCTTCTTCCTTCCGTCCACTGATCTAGGTGTTTTAATTTAACATTAAGAACTGCACCTTGAAGTTCTTCCATTCGATAATTGTGTCCTTCGATATCATGTACATATTTAACTACTGCCCCATGCTGCCTGAACCTGAGCATAAATTGATAAAGTTCTTCATCATTAGTCAGCACACCACCGGCCTCACCGTAAGCGCCAAGATTCTTGCCTGGATAAAAACTAAAAGTACTGGCTTTGCCAAATGAACCTATTTTTTTGCCATTATACTCAGCATTATGGGCTTGTGAACAATCCTCGATTACAACCAGATTGTGTTTTTTTGCAATTTTAAGAATTGGATCCATATCAGCAGGTTGGCCGTAAAGATGCACTACCACTATTGCCTTTGTCCTGGATGTGATCTTTTCTTCTAATTTCCAGGGGTCGATATTGAAAGATTTTTCTTCTTGATCCACGAAAACTGGCTTCGCACCTGCAATTGTAACGGTTTCAACAGTGGCGATATATGTATTGATTGGCACAATTACCTCATCTGGCTCAGGATTCAGTCTTCCTGAGCAGATCTGATTTCCAATCCCGATACCAAGGCACCAGTATGCGAGGTGCAGCGCATCGGTTCCGGAGCTAAGTCCAAGAAAGAATTTTGCATCATGCTTTCTGGCAAAAGCTTCTTCGAAGGCTTTTACTTTCTTACCACAAATGTATGCGGTGTTATCCAGAACCTCATTAATTTCTTTCTGGATTTCAGGCTTAATGGCATTGTATTGCCCTTTTAGATCAAGAAATGGAATTTTCATAAATGTCTACAATTTAATTTCTTAGTATTAGGTGGATTATGTTTTAATGTGTATGTTGATAAGGCTGATCAACCATCATAAGTAGATGGCCAGTAAGGAAAAATTAATCGCGCGCCAAGACTTCTTTATACAGATTAAAATACTTGAAGCTTATCACCTGCCAGTCAAACCTAGATATACATGAATTGTATAAGTTTTCTGCAATAATCTGTTTTTTATTTGAAGACATCTGTATAGCTCGCACAATTTTCTCCTTAAGATCATTTTTAATATAAATATCAAAAGATAACTCATAATTCATTCCGACAATATCCAGGTTTTCCTGGATGTTGGAACAGATTACAAGTTTTTTACAACCAATAACCTCAAGGAGCATCATTGACATAGCCTCGATCTCAGAAGGAAATACGAAAAAAAGGGAATTGTTTATTGCAAAAAATAGTTTTTTCTGTGGGAGCAGTGTTTTATGCAAATAAATTTTCGGGTTATCACGGGTAATTTCTTCTATAAACCTTGTATATGAAAGATCATGGTTGAAGTCGCCAATAATAACAAGGGATAAATTCGTGTCGATTGAGTTAAACACATTTACCAAATGATGTAATCCTTTTGTTGACTCAATTCTCCCTGTTGCATAAAGAATATATGAATCTTTTTTGATCGGCAATTCGGTGCAGCTTTGTTCTTCATCAATACTTTGTCCAATTTGCAATCTAGTAACTCCATTTGGGATAAAATAAATCTCCTTATCCTTTATCCTTGATAAAACCTCATTCTCTTTCAGTTTTGACTTTGAAACTGTTGTGAAGCAATCACAGCTTACCAAAAAACATTTTTCAGAGAATCTTAAGTACCATTTCGCCATTGTTCTCCATTTTTCTCTTTCGTATGGGTTCCCATGAAAAGTGCCAATAATTTTTGTTCTCCTTGCAATCAGTTTAACAATCAATGCAAATAATCCGAAATCAGAATTATGTATATGTACAATATCTGTTTTTAAAAAAAATAAATAATGTATGGTCGAAAATAAAAAATAAGAGAATGATCTGAGATGCTTCCCTTTAAGCGCAGGAATGTGTATTAGTGATATATTTTCACGAAATTTTCTTGGAGAATCTGATTTGATTATATAAATATCGACAAGTACTGATTTGTCATAGCGTGTTACAATCTCTTCAACAACCCTCTCAGCACCTCCAAAAGCTGGGATATTTTTAACCCCCAGTATTGCTACTCTCATCTTCAATGATTGTTAATACGCCCGAGTTCAGAATATCTGTTGCTAAATTTAGGCTGTTGTACAATTTTTTCAGTTATATTCAGAAATGAGATCCTTCTTTTTAAATCAGCATCCTGATCAATAACATTGTAATTTATGTAATTTGAGAATGGTATATTCATGTTTAATGAAACTCTGAATTTATTTATTAAGACCCATTGTAGTACAGTGGTTTTAGGAAGTTTTGGGAAATATCGGTTCCTCATTGCAGTTTTTGCAGAAGACACCATCCAGCAATTATGATGGCATTGTGATACCTTTTTTCTTACTTCACTTAGCGATGCACTTTTCAATATTTCGTCCCAATTCTGACTGAAAAGGTTGCCAACATAAAAATCCGGCCGCACATTACATGCATACATATCGGACCAAGGGTCAATAAAAATACTGTCAGTACCTTGTGTACAAGGGTGCATTCTCGGATAACCAAGGATCTTTTTTATCAACCCGAGATTTAAGTAAGCTCTGAACCAATTTTTAACACTTTTTGTTTTTAAAAGGCCGGTAATCAATTGTTCAATTTTTTTTGAAACAAGCACTCGGTTATATATTTCATTATCAACCTTGTGAAATTGAAATGCATTATGCAGAGCCGATGTCGCATACTCAATTTTCATATTCATTGAGAGATTGAACATTTCCATTATTTGATCAATGTTTTCATCCTGAAAGGTTGTGCCAAATCCAAGATCACAACCACCTGCATCTATAAGCTTTTTCATGTTTTCCATTTTCCGCAAAAAACCATCCTTTTCACCTCGGATGGTGTCATTTCTTGATTCCATCCCATCAAGGCTAATTCTAATTTTAATGTCAGGATATTTTTTTACGATGTTCACTAATTTTTCCGGTGAAAGGCCATTGGTGCTGATTTCAAGGGTTTTGGCTTTTGGTCTAAGTAAGTCGCAAATTTCTAATAAGTCTTTTCTCAAAGTAGGTTCACCCCCGGTTAGATTAAGATAATCAAAATTATCAGGAAGTTTTGACAATGTATCAAGGCTTACCTCATGTTTTGGGTTTGTCGGATTTTTCCAGACATAACACATTGAACATTTTGAATTGCAACGATAGGTTAAAATGACGGCAATGTCCATAAATTTATAAATAATCTGTATAATAATTATCAAGATATTCTTTTATTGTTATTCTCCAATCTCTCATCAAGTTCATAGTTCTTAATTGAGTTTGGCATTAACTAATCTCTCAGATCTTGGTCTTTCGGCAAAATATTCTTTATTTAGACATTTTGAATGAATCTCTTTAATTACTATCTTTTTTCCCAAACCTAAAATACTGAGGAGTTCTCTGGCAACTTCAAGGCGTGATGTTTCTCCTTCACAGACCATATTATACAACCCCCAGATCTCTTTCTCGATAAGCATTCTTACATTTTTTGCAAAATCATGAGTGTATGTTGGAGTTCCATCCTTGTCGTTAACAATAAAGAGATTTTTTTTTCCTGATTTAATTTTTAGCATCAATTTTTGAATGAACTTTTTATCTTTTTTTGGACCGCCACCCATCATCCACCCGGCCCTGCATATCAAATGTTTGATTGCATTTTCTTTCACAGTCAATACCCCTTGATATTTTGACCTTGCATAATGTCCCAAAGGATTTGGAATATCCCAGTCATCGTAGTTCTCTTTTTTCCATCAAAAATCCCCGCCGTGCTTATATACAATAATGGAATATTAAGCGAATTAGCAATATATACAGCATTTTCAACTGAAATTGTATTTGTTAAGTAAGTATCTCCTGGATGAAGTTCGCAATATTCTAGATTAGTATGTGCTCCTATATGAAAAAGATAATCCGGGTCGAATTCTTCCACATCTTTTCGATAATTATCAAGATTTCTGAAATCCAGATAGTTGAGTCGCTTTTCATTCACGTCAATATCTGTGCATGTCAATTTGTAACCATTCTTGAATTGGAAGTAGAACGCTTCTCCTAGCATACCCCCAACTCCTGCCATGTATATTTTCTTGATACTGTCAACAGGTACTTGAATTAATAATATTCATTAAGTTATGGTAATGAATTTCGGGTGAATGATTTTTTTCAATGAACGATCTTGCATTAACCGATAGTGGCAACAGAATTGTAGGATTCTGAATCAAGGTTTTAATTATAATCGCAAGGTCGTCCGAATCACCTGGATTAAAAGTAAATCCATTCAATTTATCCAAGACTATTTCCTCGAATGATCCATGTCTTGAAGCAATTACAGGTATCCCTCGAGCAAAACTTTCAAGAACTGTATTTGGCATATTATCATAGCATACTGAAGGAATAACGGTAAATAATGTTTCTTTTAAATGCAAATCTATTTTCTCACTGTCTAATTCTCCTGTAAATTCTACATTGTCAAGACCTTCTGCCGCTACTATTTTTTTTAAGTTTTCAAGATAATCTCCGTCACTTCCGCCAATTATTACCACCATAATATGCTCCTCCAAAAGTACGGTTTTAATCTTGGATAATGCGTATAAAAGTACATGGACTCCTTTAATGAAATTAAGCCTCCCAAAATAAACTATTTTCTTATTGGAAACTTTAAAAAATGAGTCGAACTGTTTCTCGGTAAATGTTGGCAAATGAAATATTTTATCATTATTAAAACCTCCTTCGATCATTTTCTGCTTTAAAAACTTGCTTGGTGTTACAAATTTTGGCACCAGATCAAAGTAATGTTTTGATCTGTGATAGTAAGTAGCCAACACATTGATCCCCGAAGTAATGTATGAATTTTGAAGGCATTTATATTTGCATGAATACAAGAGATTCCCACTGATACATAATTCACAAATTTTTTCATTTCGAAGGAGATGTGCCTGAGGGCAGATCATTGCAAAATCAGATAATCTGACAAAAAAGTCGATTTTGTTATCATGCAAGGCAGCCAGAACGGAGGGTGATAATTTTCTCAGATAATGAAGAACTATTGCATAGTCTGGTTTAAAATCTCCAATTAATTTAGTTAGATTAGAATAAACCTCTTTTGAATAAAATGTCCTTGTTAAAGTTTTTTTCAATGATGATAATGACCACGAATGTTCGGTAAAAACGACCTCGTCAGGTGAAGAGAGTGGGCTTACGAAATAAGTACTAAACTTCGAATTTTTATTTTTCGTATATTGTATTGAGAAATGGATAGTTTCATGATTATATTTTTCCAAGAGACTGATTAAATTAAACATGTATCGTTCAGGACCTCCAGACACGAAAAATCTGTAGTTAATAATTAAAAACTTCATATTTTACTCATCATTAGCAAACTCCATAAAAAATTACCGTAATTTCTTGAATAACTATTGTCTTTTAATACTTTGTTTACGATATCAGATTTAATTCTATTATCTTTAAAAATATCGTTTTTATAAGCTTCAAGAATATCTGGTCTTTGAAACCAATCACTTAGAGGAACGACAAATCCTTTTTTGGGTTTATTAATTAACTCAATAGGCAGTTTTTTACCAATAGTTTGTTTTAATATATATTTTGTTTTAAAACCTTTTAGTTTGATAGATTTATCTACACATGTCATATAGTTTACAAGACGATAATCTAAGAATGGAATTCTTGCTTCGATTGAATTCGCCATCGACATTCTATCTACTTTTACTAAGTAGTCATCGGGAAGAACTTGTTTTAAATGAAAATACATTAACTTGTAAAAATCATCTTTAAACGGACATGAATGAAAGAAACTCGAAAGAAAATCTTCTATTGATATAATTTCCTTAGAATTAATTATTTGTTTGATTAAACTGGTATCAACTCCCGAAGTTTTCCTAATTAGTCTATCTTGAAAATTAAGTTGGGTTTCCAGTAAAAGATGGTATAAACGTCTTAAACGCGGGACATCCCTATTTTTATTAAAGTTTAAGAGCATTAATACTATATTTAATGTACTACTGTTTATAAAGTGAGGTATTTTTTGATATTGTTCAACATATTTTAATCCTTTATATGCATTATACCCTGAAAGAATTTCATCACCACCATCACCTGTTAATATCATTTTAACTTTTGTCGAAGCGAATTTTGAGATATAATAAAGATTTATTGCACCTGAGTCTCCAAAAGGTTGATCAAAGTAATAATATAGACGATCTAATAAAGATAAATCTTCTACTAGTACTTTAATTTTATTATGATCCGTTTTAAATTTTGTTGCTACCTTTTGCGCAAGCTCCCCCTCATTATAATTTGTTTCATCAAATTCTACAGTGAAAGTTGAAATAGGGAAATTGGAAAATTTGGACATTATGCTAACAATTGAAGAAGAATCTAGTCCACCGCTTAAAAACGCACCGAATTTAACATCACTTCTCATTCTTATTCTAACAGAATCAGATAATAAATCCTCAAAGGTCTTAAGAACTTGATTTTCATTTCTAAACATTTCTTTCTCATTATATAAAGGGATATCCCAATATTTGTAAACCTTAATAGAATTATTTTTAAAAACAAGATTATTTCCCGGAGGTATTTGCATAATGTTTCTAAACCAAGTATTTGGATTCGGAATGTACGAAAGAGTAAGATAGACCTCAGAAAGTTCCCAATAAATGTCTTTTGGAACTCCATAAGCAAGGATAGATTTTATTTCTGAAGCAAAAACTAGAGTTTTGTTATAAATCGAGTAATACAAGGGTTTTTCGCCAAGTCTATCCCTTGAAAGTATAAGTCGATTTTGATTTGAATCAAATAAAGCAAATGCCCAAGCACCATTAAAATGATCAACAAATTCCAATCCCCAACTTTCATATGCGCGAATTATCACCTCTGTGTCAGACTCAGTGAAAAAGACAAAACCTTTCTTTTTCAACTCCATCCGAAGTTCAATATAGTTATATATTTGTAAGCCTCCGGTCTGATGCATCTTGATTCCTTTGAAGTGGCGTCATATTTTTGTGAGTAAAAAGTCTTGATGAAAAAGCATGATCGAAAACTACGGCAGGAGGAAATGGCCTTTCATATTCAAAGCTGGAAAGAGAGCGGGGTGAGCCAACACCAATATTGCCTTTCAAATAATTTGCGATTTAACACTTTTTATTACTGGTTGAAGAAGGAACGATCTAAAAGCAGTCCAATAACCGAGGGCTTTATACCGATCCGGGTCAAGGGTGATTCTTCCAATTCAGCTTCCAATATTGAGATCCATTATCCAAATGGTGTTCGTATTTACGTTCCTTCCATGGATATCCAGTTCATCGGCCGGTTAGTTCGTTTAGTCTGACGACATGTTCTCTCTAACCTCATCGCTAAACTATTTCCTATATAATGGTCCAACCGATATGCGCAAATCCTTTGACGGCTTATGCGGGATGGTCACAGATAAACTCTCACGCAACCCCATGTCGGGCGAAGTGTTCATTTTTATCAATAAACGTAGAGACCGTATCAAACTGCTTCACTGGGAACCGGGTGGATTTATGCTCTATTATAAACGCCTTGAATCGGGAACCATAGAGCTACCCCGGTGGAATCACATGGCCTCAGGATACCAGATTTTATGGAGTGATTTAATGCTGATGATCGAAGGTATTTCACTCAAGAAAATTGAACGCAGAAAACGATACATATTAACAAAACAATGTGCATAAAAAGTAAATAAAACATCAGTATTTATAAGGCTTTCAGCATGTTTTTCCGTACCTTTGTTTTGTGAATGCAGCCAGCCAGATAACCACACCTACAATCCCTGTTGAGCAGTATAATTTGCTGCTGAAAAAGTTGGAAGAACAATCACTTCAAATTAAAGAACTTCTTAAACGCAATGCATATTTACAGCACGAGTATGATACACTGAAGCGAATGGTCTTTGGAGCCAAGAGTGAACGCTTCGTATCTACTGATTCTTCCCAGTTGCCTTTATTTGGACTGCCCGCAGCAGAAAAGCCGGAACCTGAAAAAGAGACTATCACTTATACTCGTAATAAATCTTCAAACTCAGAAAAGAATCAGCCGGTACGCCTTGCTCTTCCTGCAGATCTTCCCAGGGTAGAACAAGTGATTGATCCCAATGAAGATCTTACAGGGGCAAAGAAAATCGGTGAAGTCATCACTGAGTATCTGGAATACACACCGGGAAAGCTTCATGTTCAGAAAATTGTTCGTCCAAAATATATTCTTTCAGAGAGTGAGCGTATTGTTATCGGAGAACTTCCTTCCCTGCCAATTCCTCGCAGCAATGTCGGCCCCGGATTGCTGGCCCAGATCATGGTTGGTAAATTTGTTGACCATAATCCGTTTCACAGACAAATCCAGCAGATCAAGCGTCAGGGAGTTTACATTGCAGAGTCCACCATGAATGATTGGTTTACCGGAACATGTCGCTTGCTTGAACCGCTTTACGACCGGTTGAGACAGCGGGTTCAGGAGGCCGATTACCTGATGGGAGATGAAACGCCGATCCCGGTGCTGACCAACGATAAACCTAATGCCACTCATAAAGGATTTTATTGGGTGTATCTGGCTCCGATTGAAAACCTGGTTTGTTTTGATTACCGCCAAGGGAGGGGGCGCGAAGGACCGGAAGAATTTTTGAAAGATGTTCATGGCGCCTTGCAAACAGATGGTTACGCAGCATATAATAGTTTTGAAAAAGCCGGCAAACTCATACTTCTATCCTGTATGGCCCATGCCCGAAGAAAATTTGATCAGGCCAAAGACGGTGACTGTGAGAGAGCAGAACAGGCCTTGAAGTTGTTTCAACCCTTGTATGAAATAGAACGTGAAGCCAGGCAGCGGAACCTTTCATATGATGAGCGGAAAACTCTACGACAGAACAAATCGGTTGAAAAACTACATGAGATTGAAGTCTGGCTGAAAGAAAACATTATCCAGGTGTTACCCAAGAGTGCCATCGGACAGGCCATCGCATATACACTCAATCTTTGGCCCAGGTTAATCCGGTATACAGAAGACGGCCGGTATGAAATTGATAATAATCTTGTTGAAAATAGTATACGACCTGTGGCCCTGGGCCGGAAAAACTATCTCTTCGCAGGATCACACGAAGGAGCCAAACGTGCAGCCATGATGTATTCATTCCTGGGTACCTGTAAGAGAAATAATGTGGAACCGTTTGCCTGGCTTAGAGA
>Ga0172375_10006466_pt1 | contig 16443 bp, 16 predicted proteins | sample LakKiv1m_FD_114537 | JGI IMG/M metagenome (GOLD analysis project Ga0172375, IMG submission 114537) | Freshwater microbial communities from Kabuno Bay, South-Kivu, Congo - kab_092012_11.1m | ecosystem: Environmental > Aquatic > Freshwater > Lake | place: Democratic Republic of the Congo...
CATGGTCACCCGTATAACCGAACTCCTTGGCATCCGTTACCCGATCATCCAGGCCGGAATGATCTGGTGCAGTGGATGGCGGTTGGCATCTGCGGTAAGCAATGCCGGGGGATTGGGCCTTATTGGGGCCGGATCCATGCAACCGGAAATCCTTAAAGAACATATTAAAAAATGCAAATCGGCAACGGATAAACCATTCGGTGTAAATGTACCGCTTGCATATCCTGATATTGACAAACTTTTTGATATCATTGTCCGTGAAAAGATTAAAATAATCTTTACTTCTGCCGGTAATCCTGCAAAATGGACTTCTTATCTCAAGGTAAATGGTATCACGGTGGTACATGTCATTGCCAATGTAAAATCCATCGCGAAATGTGAAGAGGCCGGAGTGGATGCAATTGTGGCTGAAGGATTCGAAGCCGGAGGTCATAATGGTAAAGAAGAGACTACAACTTTCACCATGATTCCACTTATCCGCCGGAATACAAAATTGCCGTTGATCGCGGCCGGTGGCATCGCCACCGGCCGCGGAATGCTGGCTGCTATCGCACTTGGAGCAGATGGGGTACAGATCGGTACACGTTTCGTTGCCTCTGAAGAATCATCAGCCCATCCTGCATTCAAGAAAAAAATTATTGAAGCAAAAGACGGAGATACCTATCTGACCCTAAAAAAGATTGTCCCGGTAAGACTACTTAAAAATAAATTTTTTGATCAGGTGAAAAAGAGGGAAGAGGAAGGAGCCACTTTTAAGGAACTTCAGGAACTCCTTGGCCGGGGAAGAGCCAAAAAAGGCATGTTCAACGGTGACATTGAAGATGGAGAACTTGAAATCGGACAAGTCTCCGCGTTTATTAAAGAAATCAAACCTGCATCGAGGATCATCCATGAAATCATTTCCGAATATAATATTGCAAGACAGGAATTTTCTGAAATTGTTTAAGGTATTTATACAACTTTAATTATAAACACTACTTAATGAGAAAAAGAAATAAATTGTAAATTCGACACATAAAAAACAGAGAAATGAAGAAAATTATGATACTTGCCATCTTGCTGCTGATTGCAAATGGCTTTCTATTTTCACAGGACACAACTCATAAGCATTTTAAAAATACAGATAATGATGAGGTGCAAAGCCTTTTTTCAAACAAAAGTGATCACACTAAACTTGATTTAGGTTGGTATGTGGGTCCATCGGCCAGTTATACCCAATTTGGTTGTAAAAATACATTTATGCCAGGTATCGAGGGTGGAATAATACTCAATCATTTCTTCAGTATCGGATTGGCAGGAAGCATCACTGCCAATATCAACAATCTTTATTTTCGCAACATTCAGGATACCATGGGAGCAAATTTTATCGGAGGATATGCAGGAGTCCGGATGGAATTTACCGTTTTCCCGAAATTCCCGGTTCACTTTTCTTTTCCATTGCTGATCGGCGGAGGTGCTTCTGCGTATTTATACCAGTTCAATGCTTATCTCACTTATTATGATAATAATAACTGGCAAATGAATCATCACGGGAATTGGGAAATATTGGATTGGAATTCTTTTTTTGTTCTTGAACCCGGGATCAGAGCCGAAGTCAATATTGTCAAATTTCTGAGGTTTTGGATCGGTGGAACTTATCGGTGGGTCCCAAGTTATAAACTGATAAATACAAAAGGCGATTTTATGAACAATTTCAACCTCAACGCCGGCCTGAAGTTTGGTAAGTTCTAGTTGATCGTTACACCAATCAGTTTCCCAATGACAAATGTTATTGCTGCAGCCAGGAGACCAAAAACAACCTGGCGGAAACCGGAGCGCCAGATGTTTTTCCCGGTGTAAAAAGTGATGGCTGACCCTGTTACAAATAAGGTCAGGACGCTTATACCGAGGCTCACAAGTACCGGATAGAATCCCTTCAGGAAAAGAAATGGCAGAAGAGGTATAAACGCCCCGGCTGCAAACAGAAGAAAAGAGGTAAAAGCTGCTTCCCAGGCTGATCCTCCAAGTTCCTCAATATCTAGCCCAAGTTCTTCCCTGACCAGCGTATCTACGGCAGTTTCATTATTTGAAAAAACCTGCTGAGCCATCTCTTCTGCCTTGAACTTTTCAATTCCCTTTGACTGATAGATTAAAGAGAGTTCCATTTTTTCCTCTTCAGGTGAGTTTTCAAGCTCGGCAGCTTCAATATCGACTTGTCGCTGGTTCAATTCACGGGAACTTTGTACGGACAACCACTCTCCCAAAGCCATCGACAACGCTCCTGCCAATAAACCGGCAAATCCTGCAACGATGATTGTGTTATTATTCGCAGCGGCTCCCGCGACTCCCATGATCAGACTCATGTTTGTGACGAGTCCATCATTGGCGCCAAGAACGGCAGCCCGTAAAGCATTTCCCCCAACCGATTTATGTCTTCCTTCCAGCTTGGCCAGGATTCCACCTTTTATGCCGTTCTTGGATGAAGTAAGGTTTGTGAGAATCCTGACATGATTGAATTCTTTTCCTGTAACCGGCTCTCCCAGGGTCTTCCTCGTCTCGACATCCGACTTCGCAATTCTCTGTTCGGTGGTCATCAGGCTGGAAATAATAATGTTCCACCCAAAAACTTTTGCCAACCTTACAAGTATCCTGGCTTTTATCGAAGGAGAAGGCAACACAAATTCAACCTCATCAGGATGCCACTTAAAGTACATCTTACGGGCATGAGATTCCTCGATCTTCGACATTTCATGATATATTCCGGATAATGTTTTATCTTCAATGACTTTACTCAGGGTGAAATATAAAAAGGAGGCGTCAATTTCCGTTTGAACATGATCCTTAAATTTCCCCGTCAATTCCGATTTCATATGGTTGTCATAAACTGACTCAAAGATAATCTTTTTAAAAAATCATCTTGCTTTTTGGAACCATAGGTACCAATCAAGGGAATAGAGATCTGGGTCATTCTTTTTCGATAATTTTTCGGAATCAAGCATTGATTTTGGGGGATGCAGAAGGTAATCCTGACCGGGGACCCAGTTTGCGGGTGTGAGTACATTCTTTTTTTCTGTTGTCTGCAAAGCAATCAGAGTCCGCTTTATCTCTTCAATGTTTCTTCCTACATCGAATGGATAAAAGAAAATAGCCCTGATCCGATCACTAGGATCGATGATAAATACACCCCTTACATCTCTGGTAGAACTAGTATAGGAATGTATCATTCCATACTTCTTTGAAATGGCAAGACTTTTATCGGCAACCAGGGGAAAATCAATTTTAGGAGTTGGCTTTCCTCTATATTTTATGGATTCCATAGACTTGACCCATTCAATATGGCTTTCAAGTCCATCGGTGGATACGACAATTAGTTTTGCTTCAAGTTTGTTAAAATCTTTCTGCATCAGTGCAAGTTCAATGATTTCAGAACTGCATACGGGAGTGAAATCTGAAGGATGACTGAAGAGTATTTTCCACTTAAGTTCATAATCATCAGGAAAAACAATCTTTCCTTTGGTAGATTCAGCCGTAAACTGTGGAGCCATTTCACCTAAAAGTGGTATACGGATTTCCTTATTTTCCTTGTTTTCCTGTGATAAAATAGAGGTTAATGATAACATTAATATTATTACGATTCCAATTGTCCTTTTCATATAGTTTTAATTTAGATTTAATAAACGCAAAGATATAAAAAATCCCTGACAAGCAAGCTTATTTCGGATCCACAATTATTTTGCAATCCCGATAACCCCGCATGCAACCCTGGGACCGGCATTCCCGGTGGGCTGACTCTTCAGGTCATCTTCATTTTTATGTAAAATCACAGAGTGGCCAATTATCGAATGGTCGCCTTCAAGGTTAATTGTCCGATCAAGGTATTCAAGATGGGCTTTTCCGTTTTCGTCAGCTTCTACGTTTCCCATATCTCCCATATGACGTTCCATATCCATAGGTGCTCCATGACTTTTTCCTTCAGGATTAAAATGACCACCTGCAGAATTACCATCAGGGGAACTGCAATCCCCGAACTCATGGATATGAAACCCGTGCTTGCCCTTGTTAAGTCCCTGAATATTGGCAGTTACCTTAACTCCTCCATCGACTTTTGTAAAAGTGATCGTTCCGGTTGCAGTATTACCCTGAGTTGGATATAAAACACAAATTCCCTTCTGAATCTGGGATACCGTTGTTTTCATTTCCATGCCTTTCATCTGGGTTTGTGCAAACCCGTTAAAGATAAATCCGATCAGGATAAGAGTTGTTCCAAATAAATTTCTTATGTTTTTCATTTTTCAATAATTTTAATTTATTTTTCAAATATCTGTTTTCCAAATGAAAAGGGTAGTCAAGTTCCCCATTCCAATCTGCAATAACGATAGAAATACAATTATTATTTGAAATAAATCTTAATAAAATGATAAAAAAGATCGTATTGGAATATAAAAAAGAGCCACGCATTCATGTGGCTCTTCGTTCTGTCACTTCATACTTGGAGTAACAAATAATAAAAAATGTTAAAAATATCTATTTCTTTTTAGAATTAACAATAAAGAAATAGATCAGGAACCCAAGAGAAATAAAGACCAGTTCTATACCAATGGGCATAGCTGAAAAATAATCCTTCACCCATGTGAATTTGCCCCCCCAGCTGAGGAGTTCGATGATAATCAATCCTGCCCCTGCCATAAAGAAAACAAGTCCCCATTTCAAGGTCGGATAACGGTTTTCTTCTTGTGTCGGTTCGACAGGATCCAGGATCCCGGCTTTATCGATATGACCGGCTTTTATGATCTTCCTTTTAAGGAAATAATCCGTAAAAACCTTGATCAAATGATACACTCCGAAGAAAACAATAGCTGTAATGAAAATACTCTCGATCATGATAATTTGTTTTTGTATTGGTTTTCTTAATTTGAAAAGATTTTTGCTATAAATGATTTTCAGAGAGTAAGTCGAAACAAGTAACCCAAATGTTGCAGGGTTCATAATTATTTTTAAATTTATTTTTCCCAACTGCAACCTTTTTGCAGTTCCCGGCGACAAATACACAAGATGGATGATTCTGATCTGATAGCTCAGGTAAAGGATGGAAATACCAATGCGTTCAGGTTTTTGGTTGATAAACATAAAAACCTTGTCTGGCATTTGGTCTTTAGACTGATAAATCAACGCGAAGATGCAGAAGATTTATGCCAGGATATATTTATACGTGTATTTAAAGATATTGGAAAGTTTCGTGGGGAATCAAAACTTTCAACATGGATCGGGACCATCGCATATAATACTTGCATTGATCATTTACGGAAAAAGAGCAGGGAAAAGGTATATTCAACTGACAAAATGAGACCTGTTGAATTTGGAAAAATGTCACAGGAAACCGCATCGGCAAAAGTTGATAAGTTATATATAAAAAAAGTCGTCCATAAGGTTATTGAGGCTATGCCTGTTCATTACCGTATAGTAATCACCCTGTACCATCTCGAAGAAATGTCGTATAAGGAGATTGAAGAAATTACCGGGATGCCGGAAGGTACCGTCAAGAGTTATCTGAACAGAAGCAGGCAGATACTTCGTGAAAGAGTAATGCAGCTTGTACCGGATATTCAGCCTGTACTTTTTGATCAGGATTAATATTAATTTTACTCCAATGAATACAGAACGAAGAAAACAATCCGAAATTGAGGCGCTGATCGATGAAGCTCTTAGAGCGGACCCCGATTTTTCTCTTTCCTCCTCCTTCACCGATAAACTTTTGATAAAAGTCCATAGACATCTGGCGTGGAAAGAATTGTTCACTGAGTTTGCTTTAAAAATAGGACTTGTAGCTGGTACTTTAATTATTCTTGCAATTTGTTTAATATTTCCAGCACCTAAAGAAGGCAATCCCGTCATCTTATTTTTGATGAACAACATTCAAATTATTGTCATTATAAGCGTTCTTATCCTCTTCACATATTTTATTGACCAGGTTTTACTGAGGTATTTTTTCAGGAAGAAAATTGTGTCGCAGAAGACTTAATTTTTCACTTTTTCTTTTTTCGAGGCCTTTATTATTCCGCGGATCATAATAGTCATTGTGATCACTGTAATTCCGAGAATGATATATTCCACATGGTCGGCTGAAGCTGGAATTTCCTTCCCAAGCAGATATCCCAACGGGATCAGTGTCCCGGACCATAGAAGTGCGCCAAAAATATTAAACAGGTTAAATTTCCAAAAATTCATATCAATCGCCCCTGCCAGTATTGGAACAAACGTTCGTACAACGGGAAGAAAACGACCACCAATCAAGGAAACGCCACCATATTTGACATAATATTCCCTTGCTTTTTCAATGTGCCTTTGCCTGAAGAAAAGGGTATCTTTCTTTTGGAAAAGTCTTTTACCAAGTAATTTTCCCGTACCATAACCCGTCACATTCCCAAGGAAAGCCGCAAATGCTACTGAAATAACCAGGAGAAAAATATTAACTGCCAGGTCGCCGGTACCACAAAACAAACCAGCAGTAAATAATAGCGCATCACCCGGGAAAATGAATCCAAAGAACAAACCCGTTTCAGCATAGATTACTAATAGAAGCAGCGCCAATCCACCATACTTGATCAGTTTCTCGGAAGAAAGCAGTATTTCGAAGAAATGCAGTAAATTTTCCATGAGAATTACCAGGTGATAGATGGTAGATGAGCGACACGCGCCACAGATTCGATAGCAATGGAAGAGACTGTTGAGCCATAATCCAGGTCGATATTATCCATTGTATCATGGGTGTCGTGATAACCTGTGCGGTGAATATCATAATTTTCCATAAAAAGTACAACAGGAATTCCAGTATCTGAAAAAATTATCCCATCCGTATTATATAAAGTACTGTGAGGGTCATCCCAGGTCCGTACTTCCCCGTCGACAACCAGATGACGGGCAATTAACGGGATGGTTTTACCATCATTGCATCTCTTGCCCGCTCCGCATTTAATCCTTTCCGGCATTAAGTTCAGTTTTTCTGTAAGGCTGTTTCGTTGAAGTGTAGCCAGATGGGCTTGATAAGCCAGATGGAAAGAGGACTCATTTTTCCCCGGAGATATCTGGAATATATCGCGGGCATTATCCCGGTTATGTGCAATCATATCCATTACAAATACTCCTTTGACATCAACTTTTGAAAGATCCAGGAACGATCCATCTTCGCGCCGCATTTTCAGGGTTTTCTGAATATATTGCTGACAAAAATTTCTGGCGCCCATGCAATCGGAAGGAAATTCTTCGCCTGTCAGGTGAATCAGCCAGATATCCCGTTCAAGTTTTCCTTCCTTTGAAAGTTTAAGGAAGATGGGGCCAGCCATCAACAAAGTAGCAGTGGCTGAATGATTATCGTCGGCTCCTGCGGCCGAAAGTCTCGCACCTGTCCCGCCACTGCTTTTATCAAATATATCCTCCATATATGCGGTATCATAATGGTCGGCCATGATAACCGCTTCCTTGCGGTTTTTTCCGGGAATGATCACGATTATATCACGCTCGTATTCAGTTCCAACCTGGTTTGCATGCCAACCGCCATAATGGTGAAACTCAAAATCGGTTACCCAACGGAAAGGTAATTCCCCGGCTTCAGCCTTACGCTTCATTCCTGCAGACTGAATGCTTTCACGATGCCGGTGGATCAAGTGATCCCCGAGACTTTGAAGATCGCGTTGTTTATGGATGAGATGACTGAGTGTCGGATCATCCTGAACCACATCAGCATTGTCTTTATTTATATACTTCCCGTGAGCGAGTTCAAATATCTCCTTCCAATATGTTTCTTCATAATGGCGGTTTGTGGTTGAACTATACGTCAGATTATCTCTAAGGGAAGTCTTGTGATCCTCCTTGGCTAACATTTCTTCAATCGAAGAAACGACCTTCCTTGCATTTTTTTTATCAATGGATAATTCCGGAAGCGAATCCAGCCATCGCTCCAGGGTATCTTTTTTAGGGATCCTTAACAGGCTTCTGGCGAAATGTCGTTGAAGGGATTTTCCGTTAAATATTTCATTTGCATCAAGAAGAGTAATCAAGTTTAACGATGTCTGGTGCAGATAGTGATCATGAATCGTGTTAAAATTTCTAAGAATCGACAAATGCAATTCCCGCCTTAACAACCTGGGCCATAGTTTTACTGCATTAGCCGGGTCAGGTTCATCAGATTTGTATGCTGTGAGATAACCGATAAGCTTATCTGTCAATATTTCCAACTGATTCGTTCCTTGTTCCAGGAAAGCAATCAAAGGCCTATGCCAGAACACTTCATGTTTCCCAACCTGCATAGGGGGAAAATAAAACCGGTATCGGTAAAGGCCTCCGGCAAGAAGTTTCAGTGCAGCCTCACCTATTTCCTTTCTCCCGGCATGCGGACCATCAAGGACTAACTCAAAGTTTTCGTTAAGTATCTGACTGTTACGGGCCATTGGCTTGTTATATAGATCAAGCGCTTTAAGGTCGGTACTGAACAAAGTTTGTAATACTGTATCAATCTTGCTATTGTTTAATAAACTATCTTCATAACGGGGTAAACGATCCCAGCGGTTGGTCCGGATATAATTATTAACGATCAGTTCTTCCAGGATATCTGCTTTTTCTCCTTCTACCCGGGGTTGGTGTAACCATCCCGACTGTGGCACTCTTATTCCGTGAGATTCTTCATTGCGGTGAACCACCCGGAGCATCGGGAACTGGATCGCGGTATATAGCTGTTTCTGAAGACGGATATAATCCGGATTGCCCCAAAGGACAAGACTCCCGGGAAAAGGGAGCAGGGAAAGATGAGCAGAAAGATATTTTTCTTTCACGACTTTTGGAAGATGTGTAAAAGGTCTGAAAGTCAAAAGAAATCTGACATCATCAAACGAATCTTTATCAGAAATAAGATATTTTTTCATCCAGGAAGGGTAGGATGCAGGCTTCCAGTAACCAAATGGAACCGTATCACCGGTTGGCAGGAAGCGGAAATTCAATTTTCTCAACTCCCGGGCGGTCCGGAAATTTTTTCCATATCCTTTCGAAAGAATTTTCTGAAAAAGTCCGGTAAACATCGATTCAGGCAACTCACTGGTTTCTGATTCATAAAAAGATTGCCAGAAAGCCTGTTCCGGTCCTTGTTCGCTTGCTCCGAAGAAAGTCCACCGGATACGCCCCTTATCATCTTTTGTTTTTGATAAAGATAACGGCAGGAGTACTATATAGCGTTCATGATGGAATTTTCCTGCATGCGAAGCAAGTTCAGGTGGCCAATAAATATTATTTGCAAGATTCCTTCCCTTATGCCCCGAAAGAAGGGGAGAAAGGGTTCCCTGTCCCAGTTGAACAAGATGTTCCATCACTTGTTTCCCAATATTCACCAATCCAGGACGCAACTGGTATTCCTCTTCAATTTCATAGACATACCATCCTTCAGGATCTTCTTCCCGGAAAATCCATAAATATGGTTCCCCGGTACAAGGATTAATTCCCGTTTTAAGGGGTGGCATAAATTCAGAATAAGCCTGGATCGGATATCCTCCTTCACCTACAGACCATGGATATCCCCGGAGTAATTTTTTCCAGCCAACGACAGTCATTTTGATCAGGATTTCGGGTTTGGGAATGATGTATTGAATAGTCTGTGTTTTTGAATCTCCTTGTAAATTGAATTAATCGCATTTTTGTACTTCGAAGGAGCTTCTACATACCCCCATCCGTTTTCGAGTTGAATGATCCCGCCTAAGGCGGTGTCGGTTGTTGGTACGATTCCGAATGGAATTTTACGATCAGTAAGGACCTCTTCCATAAGGCTGGCTTCCAGCTCATTGTTCAGAATAAGAATTCTTTCAAAAGTTTCCATGTCGAAGGTTTTTATGATCAAACGATTCGTTCATTGATTTTAATGTACCAATTTACGAAATTTTAAGTAAAAAATAATTCTCAACATGATATCCTGTTTTGCCAGGAACTTCTATAATTTTATTTTCAAGGATCAGAAAATAGGATTCAAAAAGACTTTTCAACTCCTCCTGATTGGAAAAATATAAACGGGTACCGATAGAAGTAGTCCGGTATTTACCTTTCGCACCGAAATAAGGATCAAGTTCATGGAAACAGACAGAGAGGTAGATACCTTGTCTCTTTAAAAGCCTGGCGACTTTTTGAAAATAGAGGTCTCGCTGCACAGGATAGATATGATGGAGTACATTCCAGTCAAATACAAAATCAAAACCGGGATCCAAACAGGATAAATCGCCAACCAAATCAGCAACAAGAAATTTAGCTTTTACATTCTTCCTTCTCGCGTTCACCTTGGCAAGCTTTACTGCTGCAGGTGAGATATCTACACCCGTAACTTCGAATCCACGTGTAGCCAGATAAATTGCATAATTTCCGGCTCCGCAACCCAGATCCAGTGCTTTTCCCGGCATTATCTTTTTATTGTCGACCAGTTCGACCAATACCTGTGGAGGGGCTTCGGTATTCCATGGGATTTCTTCCGGAGAATGGGTTAGATAAATTTCATTCATCTGTGCTTGCCTTTCCAGGCCGGGATGGTTGACTTTTTTTTTCATCTGATTGCTGTTTTGTGATAGCCTCACCCTCAAGGGACCATACTAAAGTTCTCATTTACTGCAAAGACACACCTCACCCCCCGCCACTCTCCTGAAGGAAAGAGTACCAATTTAGGTCTTACCGGTGAACAAAAAAATATATTTTTAGAACTTTTTCACCCAAAATAAGCTCTAAATTACAAACATAATGAATTTAGAGAGGGCATTTAGGATCAAGAAAATGGGAAAGAGTAAAGTTTGATAAACAAACTGACTGCTACATGAGAAATAATTACAAAAGGAAAAACCTATTTTTTAATTAAAAGGAACCTCGACTTCAGAGCCCACTTGAAAAAGTTGAACAAACCCCAGGCGCCTAAAAAGATCAAAACACTGAAAATAATTGAAGGATGGAGAGCGACAAGGCTTTCAAAACTCGAATATACCTGGATAAATATACTCTTAAATGCATCAACTATGGGGTTAAAAATGTCCGGGAAAATGTTAACAAGTACCGAGAAAATGTCAAGGGATGCGAAAATTTGAGAAATTGTTTCCATGGGAAAAAAGTTTTGACAAATGTATATCAGCAAAAGGGTTACGGGAATTTTTTTTCTTTGACCTGCCGAAAAAAGTGGATGAATGCCGGAAACAGGTGGTCAGAATCCATATTTTTGTAAAAAATTAAATTTCATGAACCGGGCAATGAGTTTAAATAGTCCCTACCATCATTTTATTATTATCCTACTGTTCTTTTTGGTCCCGTCTTTATCGGGAAGTATACATGGATACTCCCAGGGCTCCCCACGATTATTAAAGGTAAAAAACGTAATCCTGATCATCGGTGACGGTATGGGATATAATGCAATAAGGGCGACAGATTTTTATCTCGGGGAAAAACAATATTACGAGGATTTCCCTGTCCGGCTGGCGATGGCAACATATCCGGCCAATGCGGATGAAATTTACCAGGGTGATCAGGGGACTGTCAAGAAGATAATTGGTTATGATCAAATTGCTGCCTGGAAAGATACCGGGTATGTAAAGCGGAATACCACCGAATCTTCGGCGGCAGCCACAGCTATGGCGACCGGTTTCAAAACTTATAACAAAGCTATTGGGATCTCGATGAATTTCGATACCCTGACCAACCTGGTTGAGGTCGCCAAGTCGTTGGGAAAATCGGCAGGGGTTGTGACTACAGTCCCATTCAGCCATGCAACGCCAGCAGGGTTTGTAGCGCACAACAGGTCCCGTTCAAAATACTCCCAGATCGCGAGGGACATGATCCTGAGGAGCCGGTGTGATGTGATCATAGGTTGCGGCAACCCGGCTTTTGATGATGACGGCCGAGCCTTAGAAAAAAAATGGGAAAATTCAGGTTTTGTCGGAGATAGTGCTTTGTGGGGGCAACTGGTGAAAGGCTCCGGCAAACAGACCCGTTTTCATTTTGAAGGAAAATCCTATACGGTGAGCGATTGTGATGGGGATGGAATGGCCGATCCTTGGACGATCATACAGAGCCTTGATAGTTTCAGGAGATTGGAGCAGGGTGTTCCTCCTAAGCGTATTCTGGGTTGCCCCGAAGTACACTCAACCCTTCAGATGGCAAGGGCCATGGGTAAGGGTGAGACAAACGATTCCCCGCCATTTGTAACACCTTATATAAAAAAAATTCCAACCCTGGCAGATATGACACTTGGCGCCCTGAATGTTATGGATAATAATCCCAAGGGATTCTTCCTGATGATCGAAGGAGGAGCCATCGACTGGGCAGAACATGATAACCAGAAGGGCCGGACAATCGAAGAGATGGCCGGTTTGAACGATGCCGTGAAGGCGGTGATCGGGTGGGTAAACCGTCACAGCAACTGGAAAGAGACCATGGTTATTGTAACCGGTGACCATGAGACAGGCTACTTGTGGGGAGGCCCTCCGTTTGTCCCGGTCGGGGACAATGGTGCGGGGAGGCTTCCGGTGATGCAGTTCAACTCACCGGACCATACCAACTCACTGATCCCGTTGTTTGTCAAAGGGACCGGCAGTGAACTCTTCGCTGGTTTTGCCGATGAAAGTGACAGCGTAAGAGGTCCTTATATCCAGAATTCCGAGATACCGCAAGTGATAAAATTTCTTTGGATAAAATAGTATCGAATGTTCATCCCTCTGCGGGGACATGATACCTGCGCCAGAATATAAAACGGGTGATAGTAAACCAGCTCATAAATCGCCATACCGGTTTGAAATGCATAAGGTAATGGATGAGGTAATAAGTTAACGTAAATAAAAAAATAGCAAAAGACCACCGAAAAATTGTGACAAAAGTGGAGTCGAGGAACTGAACAGGCTTTAGATAATCCTGGAAGAAAGCCAGGATTACTTTGGAAAGAAAAGGGTTGACAACGGCGACGAGCAACCAGGTCAACAAAGTGACAAGACTGTGGGAAGTTTCGATGGCCCGCTGCGGACAAAAGTTCATACAGTGCATACAACTTTCACAGGTCAGTTTCCAGTACGGGCGATTATCTTTCAGAACGATTGACTTTGTTGGACAGGCCTTGATACACAGAAGGCAATCGTTGCATTTATCGGAAGCGAAAAATGTTTTGGCAAGGACATATCTTCCGACGAAATAATAACCCAGGGCAACAGGAGCGATCAAAAGATCAAAAGGCAGTGAGACTAATGCCGGCCAATAAATCCGCTTTCCTGTGAAGAGACCATCCGCAAACTTTTCAACTTTTGCTTTCCAATGTTCAATCATTGAATTGACAACTTTTTGTTTCAATCCGGGATGAAGTGAGATCCAGTTTGATGGAAGATCGACAGGTCGCATGGCAACCACCCGGTAACCTTTAATTCGCAGGACTAAAGCGGGAAGAATCAGGGCAAGACCACTCAAACCTGGAAGAAACAACTTCGACAATTTCATACCTGCCCTTGTATTTACTATAAAAATATCAGATCCAGGAATTAATTTAAACCGGAAAATCATTTTTAAAACTGAATGGGGCAGGTTGAATCCATGTGTGGCAGAGCAAATTCCAATAAGAGTTCTTCCCTGAAGATCCGGGAATTGACCCTTCAGAAATTGAGGGAATGAGAACAGGAACGAATTGATCCCAGATTCTTTTGCTTTTTCAATGATCCATTCCGAGGTACGTTTAGCATTACCTGTACCGGAATAATAAATGATCAGCAAGTTTTGATAGGTGGAGGAAGTCACTTTTCTCCGTTCAGGAATGTCCTTTTCACACCGCTATAGTTAACTTTTTTCACATCGGAAAGATAATCTATAAGAACCTGCACGCTTGTTTGTGATGCTGTAGTTCCCGTATCGCGATGGTTAAACCGGTAACTGGCAGCCATGTAACTGTTAACCGCAACGGTATATTCTTTAGCAGGATTAAAAGGTTTGCCGAGATTATCAATGATTTCAACACTTCCACACTTACCCTCGTTATTAGTAGTTATTGTGTAATTCAATCCTGAGACCTGAAGGTCAATCGACTTTTCGATATTGAATGCATTACAGATGAGGGAGGTGATCTCGGCGAGATTCATACGATAAATCACGATCTGGTTGTTAAAAGGGTCAAGCTGGTAGACATCTTTCATTGTGATATTCCCATTTGGAATATGTTGAATGCGGATCCCTCCCTGGTTCTGGAAAGCAAAATCGACCTTAAGCCTGTTTTTGATTGCATCTGTCATCAAACTGCCGATTTCATCATAACCATCTATTGGTGTTTCTGCTACCCCCACTACCTGACTGAAAGCTTCATTTTGATTGTATTTATCAATTAATGCCTGGACCTGAGGGTTTACTCTGGTAAGGTCGGTCATTGGAATAATTTCATCCCTGCGTTCAATTAACCTGCCTTTATCGACGACCAGAGTCGTTTTCCCGACATACTTGAGGTTAGCTCCAGCCTGGACGATCTGAACGCCATTGTGTATTAAGGGTTTGTCGATCAGCGTATGTGAATGACCGCCAATAATCAGATCCAGCTGCGGCATCGAATCAGCCAGGATGACATCTGTTTCGACTCCCAGGTGAGTTAGGCCGATAAGAAGTGTGTACTTATCCTTCAGCCATGCAAATTCTTTCATTTTCTTTACAGGGTCGCTAAATTTTAACCCGGCTACTCTTGAGGGATGGGTATCGGGAATTCCCTGGTCATTCAGTTCAATAGCACCGAGGAATGCAATGCTGATATCCTTTCCTGCATTCATGGCAATAAAAGGTTTTGGCTGTTTCAGTATTCCACCGGTCACTTTAATATTGCAGGATATGAAAGGAAATGTAGCCTGATCCATTCTGTAATTGAACAATTCCTGGCCCATATCGAACTCATGATTGCCTATTGCGCTTACATTAAACCCACAGCGGTTCATTAAATCAATCATAGGATAACCTTTATCTTCAACCATATCGACTACCGGATTTCCCGTAAAGTTATCGCCGGCCGCGACCAGGAAGACAATCGGATGTATTTTCCGCAGACTGTCGGCAAGATAAGCGAACTTTGAAAGATTGTCGATCTTGGAATGCATGTCATTGACATGCAGGATAATGATTTCCGTAGATTCGGGCAATGATTCTTGCTGTCCCGAAGTATGCAAAGAAAAAATCAATACAATTCCTGCAAGAAAAAAGATTAATTTTTTAATCATGGATTTATTTTTTTTAGAATAAGTACTTGTCCTTCAGTCAGTTCTCCATCCGGTTCCGTTAACTTGCCAAAACGGTCCAGGACAATGGTTTGGCCGGTTTTGACCAAATGGTATTCATGCTTCGAGAAACTCAGGATCGCATCCATAACTGTCGCTCCCCTAAAAATCTCAATTTCCTGGTTATTGATGAAGATTTGCATGAAATAATTTATTTAATGACCTCACTCCCTGCCCCCCCTCCCCTTCAAGGGGAGGGGGATGGGGGGAGGGGTCAATTAAGGCAGTCAAAGTTATAAATTTAAAATTGGTTATTCGGGTGTCTGATTTCTCTACTTTTGATTACCTCATAGAAATAAATAAGATCGGAAGCTATTTTTCATGAACGACGGAAACATTCAACCGGTAAATACGAAAATTTATTCTATCCTGGGAATAGATATCGGTTCCGTTTCCCTTGCCATTGTCCAAATGGATCTTAAAGGTAAGATCCTAAAAAAAATCTATTTTTTCCATCAGGGACAAATACGGAAAAATCTGTTAAGTGCATTAAGGAAAATTGATCAGAAGAATATCTTTGGAATTGGAGCTGCTCATCATTCATCTCTGAATCCTGACCAGGTACACATTTACAATCCTCAGGTGGCAATGACCGCTGCCTCCAGAAGGGTTTGTCCAGAAGCCCGTTCCATCCTATGGGTTGGAGCTGAAAAATTCATGCTTATCCGGATTGATGAAAAGGGGAACTATGAATCGACCAAAACAAATTCCTCGTGTGCTGCAGGGACCGGGAGTTTTCTGGATCAACAGGCATTCCGCCTGAATCTTTCCGGTATAGATGAACTTTGTAAGATGGCATTAAGCAATACCGGACCAGTTCCCGAAATTGCCTCCCGGTGTGCCGTATTTGCCAAGACCGATCTGATTCATGCCCAACAACAGGGATACCCACTTGAGGCTATTTGTGACAGTCTTTGCAAAGGATTGGCAAAAAATATCGTGGATTCTTTGTTCAGCAGGGAATCCATTGAAGAACCTATCCTTATTACAGGTGGGGTTGCAAAAAATGCTGCTGTTGTCAAGCATCTGGAAGCTCAATTAAATACGCGGCTCTTGCAACATGAAGATGCTCATCTGTTTGGAGCTATTGGCGCATGCCGGTTATTTATCGATCAGGATCCGGAGGTTTTTAAAAAACCTGTTGTTTCTTTCGAAGACATAATTCTTCCGGAGGATACGG
>Ga0172375_10006467_pt1 | contig 16442 bp, 16 predicted proteins | sample LakKiv1m_FD_114537 | JGI IMG/M metagenome (GOLD analysis project Ga0172375, IMG submission 114537) | Freshwater microbial communities from Kabuno Bay, South-Kivu, Congo - kab_092012_11.1m | ecosystem: Environmental > Aquatic > Freshwater > Lake | place: Democratic Republic of the Congo...
AATCAGGCTGTCGCTCTGATTGTACCTCGTGAGAAGCGCATAGGCCTCTTCTCTGTTCGGGATTTTCTCACTCATGGATGTCACCTCCTAAATGGATAAGACCGGCACAGAGACCGAGATCGGGTTTGCCTGTCATGGCTCCCATGTGCGCGTTATGGAATGAACCGCCTTTCCCGTTGAAAAACGCTAAAACGGGGGGGCATCGTCTTCATAGGGCGGCTCAGGAGGCGGTTCTCCGATGGGGACATTGTCCCGGCGAGCATCATTCTTGTAGGTGGAGGCGGGCGCCCCCTCCAGCTTCGCCAGGAAAAACCGCAGCACCTTGATCGCCTCATCTCGCGGACCGAGTTTGATTTTCCACGGGAGACTCTTGTCAATGGGTTGCTTGCTCCCGTCCTTCTTCTGGGGAAACATCCATTCCATGTAGGTCTTCCCGTCCTTGCGCTTGGCTGCTACCAGGGAGAACTCATTTCGATATTCGTCCAGAAGGATGCCGTCGCCATATGCATTATTTGCCTGATATTCATAAAAGGTCTCTTTGTCCATGGATCCCTCCCTCGATGCTGGTTACCACGTCATGTCCGCGGTCGAGGACACGACGGTCGAATTCGTCCACATAGATTTCTTTTTTATCTCAAACCAGTATCTTGCAAAGCATGTTCTGTGTCAATACAAACGTCTTGGATGCCCAAACACCCCTTGACAATCGGCGTAGAGGATAATACATAGTGTCTGAATGAAAACCCCCCTTTCGCAAGGGGGGCAGGGGGGATTGGATAAAAGGAATTCAATTTGAGCAAATCCCCCTAAATCGCCCTTTACCCAAAGGGGGACTTCAAAGGAATTTTTTCCGGTTTTCGTTCAGGCACTACATAGGTGTCATCGTATAGGCTTCAATGACCTCCCGCCTACTTTCGGGATCCAATGGAAATCTGACAACAGGGCTTTGAGATGAAATTACACGAATATCAGGCCAAAGATATTCTTGGGAAGTCGGGGATAACCGTTCCCAGCGGGCAATTGGTGACGGCTGCAGACCAGGCCACAAAGGCCACACAAATCATCAACGGCCCCCCGTGGGTGGTCAAGGCCCAGATCCATGCCGGGGGCAGGGGGAAGGGGGGCGGGATCAGGCTGGTGCAATATCCCTACGAGGTCGTTACGGCAACAGAATCGCTCCTTGGCAACAAGCTGGTCACCCCTCAAACCGGCCCAGATGGAATTGTTGTCAATCAGGTCCTCATCGAGGAGGGGATCGAAATCGACAGGGAATACTATCTCAGCATGGTTGTTGACAGATCAACGGGTTGCCCTACCATGATCTTCAGCCCTGCGGGCGGCATGGAAATCGAAGAAACAGCCGCCACGTCTTCTGAACTGATTCTGAAGGAACATATCGATCCAACAGCCGGGTGGATGGTCCATAATGCAAGAAACCTCATTTACAGTCTGGATCCGCCGCTCCCGGTCGGCGCCATCAGGCCGCTCATGTCGGTCATGGGCAGCGTATACAAGATCTTCATGACCCTGGACTGCACCCTCGTCGAAATCAACCCGCTCGCGGTGACAAAGGATCGCAAGGTCTATGCACTGGACGCCAAGATCAATATCGACGACAACGCCCTCTACAGACACAAGGAACTCCTCCAGTTGGATGACACGAGAGAAAAGGACCCCCTGGAACAGATGGCGGAAAAATACCATCTCAATTACATCCGCCTGGAGGGGAACATCGGCGCGATGGTCAATGGCGCCGGCCTGGCCATGGCCACCATGGATATGATCAAAATGGCGGGGGCGAAACCTGCCAATTTTCTGGACGTCGGCGGAGGGGCAAGCGAGGATATGATCACCAAAGGCGTTGAAATCATACTCAAGGACCGACGCGTCAAGGCTATTATGATCAATATCTTCGGCGGCATCCTGAGATGCGACGTCCTGGCGCGGGGCGTGGTTGCCGCGGCCCGAAAAACAGGGATCCGGGTTCCCCTGATTGTGAGGATGGAGGGGACCAATGTGGAAGAGGGCCGGGCGATTCTGAGAGACTCCGAGTTGAAATTTTTTGTAGCAAGGGATCTGGCCGAGGCGGCTACCCTGGTAGCGAAACAGGTCTCTTGAATCGGGATTTAGGAATTGAGGAATTGAGGAATTCAGGAATGCTGGAATGCTGGAAGTCAGAAACATTGATGCATTCGTAAAAAGTCGTCACCCCGTTGAAAAACGGGGTCCAGGTATTTCGTAAGCAATTGACGGGAAATCGCGTTTTCTGACTTTTTGCGAGACCATCAATATTGGAATTGGGAGATTCATATCTGTGGAATCTGCGGAATCTGCGGATGGGATTGAGGAATCTTAAGGCGCATTATTATGAGCATATTGGTCGATGAACATACCAGGGTCGTTGTGCAGGGCATTACAGGGCGGGAAGGGACATTTCATACCCAGCGGATGCTGGATTACGGGACCGTAGTCGCCGCGGGTGTAACGCCGGGCAAAGGGGGGAATCAGGTTGAAGGGGTTCCTGTCTTCAACACGGTGAAACAGGCGGTACGGCAGGCTGGCGTCAATGCCTCCTGTATTTTCGTGCCCCCGCCGTTTGCAGCAGACGCCATTATTGAGGCGGCCTCTGCAGGGCTGGATCTCATCGTATGCATCACCGAAGGGATCCCTGTACTCGACATGGTCAAGGTGGCCGGATTCCTGCGAAACCGAAAGACGGTCCTCATCGGGCCCAATTGCCCCGGCATCATCTCGCCGGGAAAGACCAAGGTGGGGATCATGCCTGGCCCCATCCACACGCCCGGTCCGATGGCGGTCATATCGAGAAGCGGCACCCTGACCTACGAGGTCGTGGATCAATTGACCCGGATCGGTCTTGGCCAATCCACCTGCATCGGGATTGGGGGGGACCCGATCATCGGGACGACCTTTATAGATCACCTCAAACGATTTAAACAAGATACTGAAACCAAAGGCGTTGTCATGATTGGAGAGATCGGCGGAACCGCGGAGGAAGAGGCTGCCGATTACATTCGTGACACATTCGACAAGCCGGTTATCGCCTTCATCGCGGGGCAGACCGCCCCTCCAGGGAGGCGGATGGGTCACGCAGGCGCCATCATTTCTGGAGGCGAGGGCATGGCTAACCACAAGATCAAGGCCCTTCAGGCCGCCGGGATCACTGTGGCTATGGATCTCGGAACCCTGGGCAAAACGGTTCAGGAAGTCATGGAAAAGGACTGATATCAGCATGAACCTGCCTTGACTCCGATCCTTGATGATGTTATTTTGGTGAGGGACGCATCATAAACCCGAGCAGGAAACCAATGGAAAAAGTGCTGAGCATTACAACCCGACTCGAGGACAGGAAACGGAAAGAACAGGTCCAGGAATATCGCGACCGATTTGAGGCCATACAGCGGGTCCTGCAATGCTCTGCATGCCAGTACAAATGCGCCATGTGCAACCGGCATATCGATCGATCCGATTCATCAGATCCTCTGCCATCCTCCCCGACCGAATTCATTCTATGTGAAAGCTGTCGATCCGAATTTGAGGCATTCATGCAGGCATCCCAAGAAAGGGAGGTCAAACCTGATGTCTTTTGGCACAACAACGAATGGATCGAACTCTGGACATGCTGGCTCAATTACCAGCGCTCGATTTATAATTTTAGGAATTCCTTTAATTTCAACAATATGACGGAGTAAATCAAGGGATAACATTAAAGGACCAAACCCTGCTTGGACCGATCTAAACAGGGGTTTCTTAAGTAGGAGGTAACGCAATGTTTGGGATAGGCATGCCGGAATTGATCATTATTTTGATTATCATCCTGATTATTTTCGGGGCAGGAAAACTGCCTGAAATCGGCAGCGGCATAGGAAAAGGAATCAAGAATTTCAAGAAGGCAACCAACGAGGCCAAAGAGGAGATCCCTCCTCCCAGCGACACCGACAAGAAACCAGACGGCGAGGCATAACCCTGCACGGGTCACAGAAAAGACCGTTGTCATTACCCTAAAAGGGGATATCGTCCTCTGGCACGTTGATCGGTTCTTCTGTGGGGAAGTTCTCTTCCCTTGATTCCGCCCTCCCCCACTTTCCTGCAGAGCCCAGAACAAGCACGATTTGAGCAACTATTTCAGTGGTCCACCGCTTCTTGCCGTCTTGACCTTCCCACGATCTTGTCTGAAGCCTCCCCTCAACATAGACTTGGCTTCCCTTGTGAAGCGACTCGCCACACATCTGTCCAAGGCTATCCCACGCCACAATTCGATGCCATTCGGTACGTTCTTGTTTTTCAGCGCTGTTCTTGTCTTTCCATTCTTCCGAAGTGGCAATGTTAAAATTAGCCACCGTACTGCCACTGGGGATCTGTCTAACCTCTGGATCGCCACCCAATCTCCCCACTAAGATAGCTTTATTGACACCTTCTGTTGTGTTTTTTGTCGAATCAGGCCCATCAAGGCCTTGCTCGCCCTGGCCCCTGTCCGAAGAACCTAACATCTGCATATTCTGGGCGATTACCTCAGTAGTCCACCGTTTGTTGCCATCCTGGTCTTCCCATGTTCTTGTTTGCAGGCGTCCTTCTATAAAACATTGACTCCCCTTCCGAAGGTACTCCCCGCAAATCTCTCCAAGCCGTCTCCAGGCTACAATCTTATGCCATGCTTTTCGGCTTTGCTTTTGGCCTTCCCGGTCAGCCCATTGCTCTGCGGTGGCGATGCTGAAATTAGCCACGGCCGTACCGCTGGGCGTATATCGCACTTCTGGATCGGCCTCCAATTCTCCAATCAAAATCACCTTATTGACGCCCGCCATATCTTGTCCTCCTTGTATCCGGTTCAGGGGAGTTGAAACTTCAATTGTGTATTTCTAATTTTCATAGCATAATGAACCGACTCAGGTCAAAGGCATTTATCAATGTTAACCCTTGGTGACTTAGCGGCTTTGTGTGAGCCATCAAAAAACATGCATTCCCTATTGACGGAAACCAGTTAAAGGGTTAAGCTGCTGTTTCAAAAGAATAATTCACTGGCATCAGAAACGACGCAGCCCATCCTCACGGAAATGTGCCGGGCTGCCTAATAGACGGCAAGGAGAAGAGATGCTCAAGGTGATACCCTTGGGAGGACTGGGAGAGATCGGTCTCAATATGATGGTTGTTGAACAAGGCCCTGACCTCTTAGTCATTGATGCAGGCCTGATGTTCCCGGACGATTACATGCCGGGCGTCGATCTCGTCATCCCTGATTTTGCCTATCTGAAGGAAAATGCTGAAAAGATCAGAGGAATCATCCTCACCCACGGCCACGAAGATCATATCGGAGCCGTCCCCTTCTTTCTCAGGCACTTCTCCGTCCCTGTCTTTGGCACCGGCTTCACGCTGGGTCTCCTGGAAGAAAAACTCAAGGAACATTCCCTGATCGAAAAGGTCGATCTTCGTCGAATCAGGGCGGGAGACGTCACCCGTCTCGGCCCATTCCAGGTGGAATACATCCGTGTCAACCACAGTATCGTTGACGGGGTGGGCCTTGCCATCGAGACATCTGAGGGAATACTTCTTCATTCGGGCGATTTCAGGATTGATCCCACGCCCGTGGATGCCCAGTTCACGGATTTGATCCGTTTTGCCCATTTTGGCGAAAAGGGGGTGCTGGCCTTCTTCTCTGATTCTACCAATGCGGAAAAGGAGGGATACACGCTCAGCGAAAAGGACGTCAAAAAAACGCTGGAAGACCTGTTTCGAAACTCCCAGGGAAGACTGATCGTTGCCAGTTTTGCCTCCAATATCACCCGAATCCAGCAGGTGGTGTCGTTAGCCCAGAAATTCCACCGAAAGGTAGTGTTTAACGGAAAAAGCATGGTCACCAATGTGGGCATCGCCAGGGAGCAGGGATTTATCCATCTTCCAGAGGATATTGAAATCAGTGAGAACCAGATTGGCCAGTTTCCTGATGAAAAGCTCGTGGTGGTAACCACCGGGAGCCAGGGAGAGCCCATGTCCGCCCTGACTCGCATGGCCCAGCGCAGGCACAAGGGGATCAAAATCAAGGGCGGCGACACCATTATCCTGTCATCGAGGTTCATACCCGGCAATGAAAAGGCCATCACCTCTGTCATCAACAGTCTCTACCGTCTCGGAGCGGATGTGGTTTATGAAAAGGTCTCCGACATTCACACCTCCGGGCATGCAAGGAGGGAAGAGCTGAAATGCATGCTGAGTCTGGTCAAACCGCGCTATTTTGTGCCCATCCATGGTGAATACCGGCATCTGGTGAAACACGCCCAGATCGCCCGGGAGATGGGGATGGCCAACGAGCGGGCCCTGATCGCTCAGGATGGAGACGTCATCTGTTTTGAGGACGGCGCGATGCAACTGGAGGGCCCTGTGACCGCGGGCAAAATCCTTGTGGACGGCAAGGGGATCGGCGATGTCGGCGACATCATTCTGAAAGAAAGGATAAAGCTGAGCAGACATGGGATGGTGGTCATCCTTCTGGCAGTTGACGCAAAGACAGGGGAGACCATTTATGGACCGGAGATCATTTCGCGGGGGTTTGTATTTGAAGATCAGGCAAGATTTATCCTTGAAGACGCCGAATGTATCGTGTTAGAGGTGCTTGACGAACTGGAGCGACCCTCACCGATGGACTGCAGCGCGGTTGAATCGGAAATAGGGAGGAGACTGAAACGGTTTTTCTACAAGGTGATCGAACGAAGCCCTCTGATAACACCGGTTGTTATTGCGATTTAGGGGCCTCGTTGATAGGGTGAGATGTTCGAGGTTCACCACCCATCTGAAACTGGAATCGCTTTAACAATCATGTAACCGTTGGTGTTCAAAGGTTCAGAGGTTTAAAGGTTTAAAGGTTCAGAGGTTAAAATATGCAATTTTGTCCCTGTCCTTAATCCCGCCCGGAGCGGGAAACGTTGAACCTGGAAGCTGATAACCCTTACCGAAAAATGAAGCCCAGAAAAAATCATTCCAGCCGCAAATTCGATGCCAACGGTAAAGCGGACAGACCGGCACCTCCCCTGAAAAAGGAGATCGCAGGGCTTCTCTTACTGTTGCTGGCCATCCTTTTCGCAGGCAGTCTCCTCTCCTATCATCCCGAAGACAGGCTGTTTTGGAATGTAACCGGCTCGGTAGGCAAGGCCCACAATCTGTTCGGGGCCGTCGGCTCTCATCTGGCCGGCGCCCTGTTCGGCCTAATCGGCTTCTCTTCTTTCTGGCTGGCCATCACGCTCCTTGCCCTCGCCTTTATGACATTCCGAGGTCGCACCGTCACATCCCCCTTCCTGAACCTCATTGCCATACTTGCGCTGCTGGCCTCTTTCTCTGCCATCTTGAATCTCCAGTTTCCCGACAACGTCGCCTTCAGGGGAGGGACCATGGCGTCCGGGGGGCTGGTGGGGCTCCATCTGGCTGAATGGATTAAGGGCGTTCTCAACCATTTCGGGGCCTATGTTTTTCTGGTGACCGTATTTCTCGTTTCGCTCATGCTGGTCACCCATCTTTCCCTGGGTAGGATTTTTTCAAAGCTGGGGATGTGGATACAGGGCACACTGAGACGGGTCAGAGATGTAGCAACCAAGATATGGGAGAGAAAAAAGCGGACCCGAAAAACCAAGGTGGCACACCACAAGATCGCGTCCAGGCCCAAGGTCACTATTGTAGACACAGGACCAACAGAGGACACATCTCCGCAGCAGGAGCGATTCCCTTTTATGAATGTTGCCGGAGAATTTGAACTCCCGCCTCTGGATCTGTTGAAAGATCCCCCGGAGCAGAAAAATATCCATGTGCAGAGGGAAACGCTCGAGATGAACGCCCGGCGTCTCGAAAGAAAGCTGTCGGATTTCGGGGTTGAGGGAGAGGTCGTTGAAATCCTCCCCGGACCGGTGATTACCATGTACGAATACAAGCCCGCCCCCGGGGTGAAGATCAGCAAAGTGGCCAACCTCTCCGATGACCTGGCCCTGACCCTCAGGGCACAGAGCATTCGAATCGTGGCCCCCATACCGGGCAAGGCCGCCATCGGCATCGAAATCCCCAACAACCAGCGGGAAGTGGTCTATCTGAAAGAGATCCTCTCCAGCGCCACTTACAAAAACTCCAAACACAAACTCCCCATTGCACTGGGCAAGGACATCACCGGGGCCGCGGTCGTTGCAGATCTGACCAAGATGCCCCATCTCTTGGTGGCCGGGGCGACCGGCACCGGAAAGAGCGTTTCCATCAATACCATGATCGAGAGCCTTCTCTTCAAGCTCTCGCCGGACATGGTCCGATTTCTCATGATCGATCCCAAGAGGATCGAACTTTCCACCTATCAGGACATCCCTCACCTCCTCCATCCGGTGGTGACCCAGCCGAAAGATGCCACCAAGGCCCTTCGGTGGGCGGTTGAAGAGATGGAAAGGCGCTACATGCTCCTGTCGGACAGGGGGGTGCGGAACATTGAGACCTACAATCGGAAGATCGTGGGTGCGGCGACAACCACACCCGAGGATGCATCGAGAGGGATCGACCGGACGCTTCCCTATATCATCATTATCATCGATGAACTGGCCGACCTGATGATGGTGTCGTCCAAAGAGGTGGAGGAGGCCATCACCCGGCTGGCCCAGATGGCCCGGGCGGCGGGCATTCACCTGATTATCGCCACTCAGCGGCCATCCGTCAATGTCCTGACAGGGATCATCAAGGCCAATTTCCCGACACGTCTCTCTTTTCAGGTCTCTTCCAAGGTGGATTCAAGGACGATTCTGGATACCAACGGCGCCGAGCATCTCTTAGGCGACGGGGACATGCTCTTCATGCCGCCCGGAGTGGGCCGGCTCATGAGAATCCATGGGGCCTTTGTCTCTGAAGAGGAGGTCAAGGCCGTTACCGATTTTCTGAGAAAGCAGAAAAAGCCCGATTATGACGCCACCATTCTTTCACAAATGGCCGGCGATGAAGAAGACGGGCAGGAGGACCTGGAATTCGACGAAAAATACGAAGAAGCCATTGATCTGGTTTCCAAGACCGGTCAGGCCTCCATCTCCATGCTGCAGCGCAAATTGAGGGTGGGCTACAACCGGGCCGCCCGAATGATTGAGGTCATGGAAATACAGGGGGTCGTCGGCCCCTCGGACGGGGTCCGGCCACGGGATGTTTACGGCAGAAAGGCGGAGTGAGATGACAAAACGACTGATCATATTCCTTGTGATGACGTGGCTCTTTCAGGGCGTTTCCATCGCCGATGAGAGTCTGACCACTGTTCTGGAGGGCATTCGGAAAACCTACGGCCCCCTTCCGGGCCTTTCCGTGCCCTACACCCGGGAAGTCATCACCCGGTCCATGAGCATGCTGGGAGGCCAGGCCGGTGGAGATACGGCCTCGGGAACGATCTATTTTAAGCACCCCCATTTTCTGAGGCTGGAGCAGGAAAGGCCCAAGCCCGAGACGATCATCGCCAACAAGGACACCCTCTGGTGGTACATCCCTGAAAAGAAAAGCGCCCACCGGTATCCTGCAAATGATTTCGGAAAGGAGCTGCGCCTCTTGAGCGATATCTTCCGGGGTCTCGCCCATGTGGAAGACAGTTTCCAGGTGGTCCTACACGGCCAGAGTCCGTCCGAGGGGTATGAGATCGAACTCATTCCCGACCCGCCCTGGCAGGAAATCGATCGAATCGCTGTGACCGCCACCAGGCAGTATGAGATACGGTCAATAAAGATCCACAATACACTGGGGACGACCACCCGCTTCACCCTGAGCGCCCTGTCCGAAAAGACAGATTTTGAAGAGGGATTTTTTCAGTTTGTCGCCCCGGAAGGGGTAAAGGTGATCGTGGAGGGAGCAGGTCAGTGAACCATCACCCTCGCGAGGAGACGACCGACCCGCTTGAGACTCTGAAGACTGTCGGCCGGGAGAAAATAGTCCACATAGGGGAGGGCTGTTTTCATGCCGCGACAGAGGGGCTCATAATCGGGATCTCCTGCCAAGGGATTCAGCCAGATGACCGCGTAGGCCTTGCGGCTCAGATAAGCCATTTCGCGCGTGAGGAGGTCCTTCCCGCCCAGGTCCCACCCATCGCTCAACAGGACCACCACGGTCCTCCGGTTCAAGAGACGGCCGCCCTCCCCCTGGTTGAACTGATGAAGCGAATACCCGATCCGCGTGCCCCCGGACCAATCAGGGACCTCGTCGGCAATCCGCTCCAGGGCCGTTTCCACATTGAGATGACGGATCAGGAAGGTGACCGGGGTGAGGGAGGTCGAAAAGACAAAGACCTCGGCCCTTGATCCAATTCCCCGAAGTCCCATCAGAAACGGCATCACAAACCGTGCGTAGCGGTCCATTGACCCGCTGACATCGGCCAGGATGACCAGCCGTTTGAGTCGTTTTTTCTTCTCCTTATAAAAGAGGTCGAAGGGCGTTCCCCCTGTCTTGAGGCACTTCCGAATGATGCGGGGGAAATCCAGATCCCCGGCGTGCCGACCTCTTCTGGACCGCCTGGAGGTGTCGATCTTGAACGGCGCCGCCATCTGCTTGAGCGCGAGCCTGGCCACCGGGATGTCCCCCTTGTCGAAGCGGCCGAGATCCTTTTTCTGAACAATGGATAGGGGGCTGTAGGCAATCCCTTCCAGCCATTCTTTATGGTCATTCACATCGATCTCTCTCGACGCCTGCGAGTGGGCATCCGGAAGACATTCGCCGTCTGAGGGGGACGTTCCGGCCTTGTGGTCCCCTTCGCGCCCATCCGCAGCCGCCTCCTGATTGGAGACGGTCTGACCCCAAAACTGATCAAAGAGGTCTTTGAACTGGATCCACTCCAGGTCCGTGGCGGCCAGATTGGCGCGAAGAGAGAGGAAGAAGTCTTCCTTTTCTTCCAGTGATATCTCCTCCAGGCTTCGAAGGGCATCGTGGACGCTGCTCTGAAACACCCTGAAGCCGCGCCCCTTGAGAAACCCGGCGAAGCGAATTACCCTTCCTGTCAGCGTTGTTCGGTCACTCGTCATTGCTCATTCGGCCTTCCGCCCTAAACTCCTTGCCCCCTCCTCCTTGCTCCCTGCTCCTTGCCCCCTGCCCCCTTCGCGGTTACTTCCGCGTTCCGAGCCCCTCGTTCCACGTTCGCCCTTCATTCTTCACTCCCCAGGTATTTGGCCCGCTGGCCGGGATCGGCCCAGATCTCCTCTTTGAACCGCTTGATATCGTCCTGGTACTTGAGAAAACACCCCAGGGTTTCCAGGACCACCGCCTCATTCAGGTAGGCCCTCTGCATGGTCATCAGGGCTCTGCCCCAGTCCAATGTCTCGGAAACCCCAGGCTTCTTAAGAAAATCAATGGCCCTCGCCTTCTGCATGAACCGGGTCACCTGTTCTGCAAAACGGGATTCTATGCCTGGAAGTCGGGTCATCAGGATTCGATATTCCTTGTCAAAGGAGGGATAGTCGATCCAGTGATAGAGACACCGTCGTTTCAAGGCGTCATGGACATCGCGCGTACGATTGGAGGTCACCACCACCAGCGGTTTCTTTTTGGCCTTGATGGTCCCAATCTCGGGGATGGTGATCTGAAAATCCGAAAGCACCTCCAAGAGGAAGGCCTCAAACTCCTCGTCTGAGCGGTCGATCTCATCGATGAGGAGTACGGGCGCCCTTTCTTCAGACCTCAAGATAGCCTCAAGGAGCGGTCTCCGGATCAGAAACCGGGGGCTGTAGATCAGCTCTTCGATCGCTTCCCGCTCCCTTTTGCCCTGCTCCTCCAATCGGATATGCAATAGCTGCTTGGGGTAGTTCCATTCGTAGAGCGCGCTGGAGGCGTCGAGACCCTCATAGCACTGTAGCCGAATCAGTTCCGTGCCGAAGAGCCGCGCCATGACGACCGCCACCTCTGTTTTTCCAACACCCGGCTCTCCCTCCAAAAAGACCGGCTTTTCGAGCCGGTTCGCCAGAAACAGGACTGTCGCCAGGGCGCGGTCTGCTATATAATGAGACTCGGCCAGGTCATTCACTACCTGATCGATCGAATTGAAATTTAACGACAAGGGAGAACTCCTTTCTTCATTTGGCCGCAAAAAGCCACAGAAACCACAAAAATATCGCCCCAAGGACCGAGGCATTGCACCTCACCGAACCATGTCCCTTTGCAGCGATTCTCATGATGAGGTGGTTTTTGCCGCAATATACGGTGTGAGTGGCATCTTGCCATCCCGCGGCGGGACTGAAAAGCCGCTCCCACAAGGTTATCGTTCCCACATGAGAATGGTTCAACTCATCCATCGGACTTGATTTTAGGTGATCTATACGGTATGATATGGTCATCGTCAACACTTTGGAATCCACAACATCATATGAAATCGAAAAAAAAGCGAAAGACCCCCTCCCCTGCACTCCAAAACCGCCTAACTGAACTGGAAGACATGGCGGCCACAAAGGGGATCCAGATACACTATGACCTTCTTGAAGCCGCCGGGTTGAAATTAAAGGGGGGGCTCTGCACCGTAAGGGGCGAATACCACATCTTCGTTGACAGAAGAAAGTCAACGGCCGACATCATCGACTTTCTCCAGGATCACCTCACGCAACCCCTGCCTCAACATGTTCCCGAACTTACTGAAGAGACAGCCATATGCGACTCCTGATCGAAGGCTGCTCACCTGAAACGACACGGATTTTCTCCAGCATATCCTCACATGAGCTCTCAGGTCTCGAATCACTTCGGCAGGTCTTGGGGATGGCCCTACCTAATCCCTCAATTCATCAATCCCAGCATCTCCCAATTCCTCATTCCTCAATCCCTCCATCCCTTGCGATTTTTTGTTGACAAAGGATCTCTGTGTTATAAAATAGAAAGTGTGCGGGAATAGCTCAGCTGGTAGAGCCTCACGTTGCCAACGTGATTGTCGCGGGTTCAAGTCCCGTTTCCCGCTCCATCATAATAAGGACCGGCGGCATAGCCAAGTGGCTAAGGCAGCGGTCTGCAAAACCGTTATTCACCGGTTCGAATCCGGTTGCCGCCTCCAGAAATAATAAAGAAGGATCGTAAGTAAAAGCAATAAGTTACGGTCCTTTTTTTATGTCTTGAAAGTGGCCGTTTTTGGCCATAGGCAAAACTTTTTTATATAACACAAACATCACAGAGCGTCCATAATTATTCTCAGAATTCCACCAAAATTCCACCAAAAGTCACACCATATTTCATCAAATTTTTTCGATGTCAGATATCGGAAATCCCTGTTATCGGAAAAGCTGATATATGGTGTTTCAGCCGTCCCGGTGTCGGGTGTAAAGAACCATCAATTTTTTTGTTGACATTTAAAGCCACATGTTATATCTTTGACGTGGGTTGAAACTTTAAAGAGGTCAATATGGAGTTCTTAGCTGCTAATATCGAAAGAATCACGGGAGTGAAACGTAACAGGTTGCAGCAATGGCTTGAACGTGGATTCATTACACCTTCTATCAAAGTGGCATCTGGTCATGGGACGCGAAATATTTGGAGCCGTAACGATCTGTATACGATCGCACTTTTTAAAAAAATAACCGAATCAGGATTATCCCGAAAGGTAGTGAGTGATTTTCTTTCGGCGGGGAGAATCGAAAGCGGAGATAACGTAAAATCGATTTATTGTTTAGTATATATGCGAGAGGGGAAAACGGTTAAGGCCACATCCGTTTCTCTTCCTGAAGATTTTATCTGTGATGGTGCTCCAATTGTGAAAGCGAATATTATAGATGATAATATTAATGTGGACTTTGGAACATTTGGAATAATAAACCTTCTTCAAATACAAACGGCGCTTGGAATGAGGCCATTTGACGACGTTTATATAGTGAATTTCTATAAGCTAAAAGGCGAAATCGATGCAAAGATAGAAGAGGGTTAATTTTTTTTAAGCTGTTAAAGCTATAACATGTAACTTATAAGTGCGAGGGGATAGAGATGAATAAAAAACTCAAAGCCAAAATAGTCGAGGCGTTTGGATCTCAGGCGGATTTTGCACAAAAGATCCGGGTTGATGAATCGGTTATCAGCCGGGTTGTGCGTGGCCGGAGGACTCTTTCTCCGGAGGATCAAGCCAAGTGGGTCAAGGTTCTGAAATGTGATCCTGCCATACTGGAGCCGGTTGGTAGGTGAAGCAATACCTAAACAGCCAAGAGGCCGGGGAGTTGATCCGGAGATCTCCGGGTGCGGTCAGAAATTTGGTCCTCCGGAAACAGATCCCTTTCCGGAAAGTGGCCGGTCGGTTGGTGTTTCTACGCTCCGAGCTGGAGCGGTGGGTTGAACGGTCTCCGGGTGTGAAGCTGGAAGAAGTGTAACAGAAAGGAGGTGATCCGGATGGAAGCGGTGATAGTCGAGATCCTTCAGGCGGTCGGTGTTTATGAGCAGGCCAGAGAGAGGGTCAACAGTGATGCGGAGCTTGTGGAGCTGTTTCAAAACGATTTTGAAAAACTCATTCAGAAGATCGGAGGGTGAACGATGGAAAACAGTGAGTTGCGCGTGATGGAAGGATTAGGGATTTTCGTGGTAAAACGGCGTCTCCTGGAGGGTGATGATCCGGATCGGGTTCTTGACGGTTTCATTGAATGGCCAGGGACGGAGATGTTCGATCAGATGGAGTCCATCCTTTATCGGTGTCATGCCGGCGGTGATGTCGTTAAAGAGGTGTCCAAGAGTTTCAAAATGCCTATCCAGGAGGCGATGTGGTTGGTCTTGGGGTTGGTATATGGCGCGGCGATCATGGACAAGTTTCCGGAGATCCGAGGATTCCTTCTTCAGAAATAAATGAAAAGCCTCTCAGGGATCGGGTTCCCTGGGAGGCCAAAAACGATGGTTGGGAGTTGATTTCAATGCAAAATATAAGCCTTTCGGATGAACAAGTCAAGCGATTTCGGGAATCCTCAAAAGTCCTTCCTGATAACCTCCCTTCGGAGTTGACTTCCCTCTCACAGTGGGTCGGTTGGATCGGAAAGCCACAGCCGGGGTCCATGAAGCTGGATAAGATCCCTATAAATCCGATGTCGGGAAAGGCAGCGTCCTCCACAGATCCCACAACATGGGGGACATTCGAGCAGGCCTTGACGTGGTATCAATCACAGGCCAGGCGTCCGGGATTTATCGGAGGGATCGGTTTCGTGTTTTCTAAAGATGATCCCTATACAGGCGTGGATCTGGATCATTGCCGAGATCCGGAGACAGGAGCCTTGCGCGATTGGTCAAAATCTATCCTGAAGAAATTGAATAGTTACACAGAAATTTCTCCATCCCTGGAAGGTGTGAAAGTTATCTGCAAAGGTGAGATCCCAAAGGCAGTCAAAAGGGATAACGTCGAGATCTATAATCAAGGCCGATTTTTCACAGTCACAGGCCGTTGGATCGGTGACTATTCCGGGAACGTAGAGGATCGGTCTCCGGAGGTCCTGGAGCTTGTGGAATCCCTGGGAGGTGGAGAGAAGTCCTCCAGTAGTCAGGAAAGCCAGGCCGGTGGGAATCGTTGGTATGAAGAGGCCATGTGTGGCGTGGGTGAATCCATGCGCCATGATACAGCCTTGAAATTAGCGTGCCGATGGAGGGGGAAGGGTCTCTCAGATTCGGAAACCATCTCCATGCTTATTTCATGGAATGAAAAAAATCATCCTCCAAAGCCTGCTCTATCAGATCGGGAGTCCAAGGAGTTCATGGATATCATTTCTTATGCAAACGAAAAGCATGGCCAGGATGAAGGGAAACAGGAACAGTCCGAGGCCATATCACAAGCAAAGAAGCTATTTCCAAGAGGTCCTTTTCCCTGGAGCGTCCTCCCTGCCAAAATTGCAGAGTCCCTCCAGCAGTTGGCCAGGAGTTGCGCAACGTCTGCAACGTCCCTGCCAGGTGCAGCGATTGCCATATTTGCCAGCCTTATTGGAAGCATCGTTTCCATATCTCCAAAGAAGTCATGGCTTGAATACCTCATTTTTTGGTTTGTTGATATCCGGTCCTCCGGAGAGGGGAAAACTCCTCCGGCGCGTGCCTTATGCCAGGTGTTAGAACAAGCTCAAACGAAAGCAGATGAAGCATATAAGGAAAAGCTGGAGGAATGGTTGGTCATACCAAAGAAGGACAGAGGCCAGCCTCCGGAGAGGCCAAGGGGTTATTTCGTCACAGATTTAACGTTGGAGGGTCTCCGGGAAGATCATTCATGGCATGGTGGGAAGGTCTGCATCATGGATGAATTGTCAGCCTTCCTCAGTTCTCAGAATCAATATAAGGGAGGGAAAGGATCAGATCGGGAAAACTGGATTTGCCTTCATGATGGAAGGACGGCGCGAATAATCCGGGTTGGGAAGTCGGTTACTATCCGGGGAGCCAGGGTCAGCATCTTTGGAGGGATTCAGCCTGTTATCTGGATTCGGTGTTTCTCCGGAGAGGATGGAGGGATTTATCTCGTCGATGGAACGGTTTTC
>Ga0172375_10006471_pt1 | contig 16428 bp, 17 predicted proteins | sample LakKiv1m_FD_114537 | JGI IMG/M metagenome (GOLD analysis project Ga0172375, IMG submission 114537) | Freshwater microbial communities from Kabuno Bay, South-Kivu, Congo - kab_092012_11.1m | ecosystem: Environmental > Aquatic > Freshwater > Lake | place: Democratic Republic of the Congo...
CAACAAATTTGCAGAGCTGGGCTTCCGCATTTTCGCCACTCGCGGCACGGCCATTTATCTCATTACGAACGGCGTGGACGCCACCAGCGTGGCGAAGATCAGCCAGGGCAGCCCTAATGTGGTAGACTTGATCCGCGGCGAGAAGATCGATCTGCTGCTGAATACGCTGTCGCCGGACAATGTCTCCGAGCGCGAAGGCGCCCGCATCCGCCGCGCCACCGTCGAGCACAACGTACCCTGCCTTACCTCGCTGGACACCGCCGAAGCCCTCCTCCTCGCCATGGAAGCCCGCCGCGCCGGCGCCGAATTCAACGTCTATTCACTCGATGAATTGCTGACATTGTAGACTATTGTTTATTATAGCGGAGTTCAGAGAAAAAAAGATTGAAAAGATGTTGAAATGATTTAAAAGATAAATTTTCGTTTTTGCAAAAAAATGAAATTATCATTCAAATCTTTTCTACATCTTTCCAATCCTTTTTTCTCTGAACTCCGCTATAATAAATAATTATGGAGGTTGGAATGACCGACGTCTGGAATAAAGTGGAGTGGTGCAAAGAGGCCTGCGACCTTCTGCCCGACCCGAAGAGCGGCGCCGCCATCACGCGCATCAGCGGTTCGATGATCGCCACCAATAACAACTACTACGAAGGCAGTTGCTCCGCGGACGGCAGGCGCTGCGTCGGCATCCGCTTCATGGACCCGCTCCTCAGCCGGCAGAAGGCCCTGCTGGCGCTCGACCTGGAGACAAAGTGGACGGCGCTGCTCGATGAAACACTCACCGGCTGGCACGTTCTCGGTTCCCGTTTCAGCGGCCTGTTTTATTACGTCGATGCGCGGCAGCAACTGTGCCGCGTCTCGCTGGACACCTTCGACAAGGAAGTGCTGATGGATATGCGCGATCTGCCGCCCGTCAGCGAAACCCTGCGCGCGGTGACGCCTGATCAGCGCTATCTCTTCTACATCACGCAGGTTACCATTCCCGAAGGATTGTCGCTGGCCGTGGTAAAGCTCGACCTGCGGGAAAAACGCTGGTCCACGATCTACGAGAACTCCGGTCTGCATAACATCATACATCTGCCGGGACTCGGAATTTACGTTGGCCGCCGCACGAGGAAGGATGGCTCCACGCCGCCGCTTGGCGAATGGAAGAACCGCGAGATCGTCGCCGCCGGCCACCTTATGGATATCGACGGCAACTTCCTGCGCAATGTCGGACAGCCGCCAGGTTACACCACCTTTCTTCCTGATGGCCGCGTGGTCAGCAATTATGCCGCCGATACTGTGAATTACATCCAATCGACCGGTCACGAAAACGGCAACATGTATGTCTTCGACTCGCTCGATTGGCAAAATGGGCGGCAGATCGAAGCGCCGGAGCATATCTTCAACCACGTCGCTTCGTCTCGTGACGGGAAATACGCGGTGGCCGAGGCCATCCCGCTTCATACTGGCGTATGGGGGCCGATCTCCATCGTGGTGGTGAACATCGATACCGGGAAGCACCGCACGCTGGTGGCGGATTGCGGCTCGAAGTGCTGCGGAGGCGGCGGCGCCTGGCGCCAGCCCCTGCCTTACCTGACCGGTGATAATCGCCATGTCGTCTACAGCGCCGACCCGGATGGCATCCTCAATGTTTATGCGGCAAAAATACCGGACGGTTTCCTGGACAGTCTGGCATAAAAGGCGTAAAGACGCGAAAGCGAGTATACGGATTCACCACTCATCCGTCCGGAACGGCGAGGCGGGCAGGCCGTTCCGATTGTATAGCTTGTTCCCCTTCGGATTCATGGAATAGGCGTACCGCACCTTCACCGGGGCGGGCACCCAGTCGCTGCGCGCCACTACCGTGTCTCCGACGATGCGCGCGTCCGCCCAATACCAGACGCCGTCCGCGCCGGCGATGGCGAACTGGCTCAACGCGCCATCCTTCACCTCGCGGACGGGTTCCAGGCCTTCCTTATCGCCCACCATCAGGCCGCTCTCCGCGTAATCGAAGGAGATGATCACTCGGTCGCCATCGATCCGGCAGCCATGATAGAGTGGTCCGCTGTAGTGGATCAGCTCCCCGTAGGTTTTCGCCCGCGCCCACAGCGCCAGCCGCTCGCCCACGTCCCGCTTGTTCCGCGGATGGCCGCTGGCGTCTTCACCCAGGTCGATGGCCACCACCATGCCGGTGTTGGGCAGCGTCATCACGCGGCGTTGCGCCTCTCGTACCGGCACATAACGGAAATCTCCTTCGCCGGCCGGGTCTTCGTTGGGTTTGCCTTCATTGGTCAATTGAACGTAGTAGAAGGGGAAATCACCCGCGCCCCACAGCGCCCGCCAGCCGTTAATCATCGCCCGCATCTTCATGGCGTAGATTTCGCCTTCGCCGGGATTGGACTCGCCCTGGTACCAGACGGCGCCGCGCATGGCATAAGGGATCAGCGGCGCCACCGTCCCGTTGAAAATCTGGCATGGGTTGGCCTGGTATGGTTTTGGCGCCGGCAGCAGCGGCTCAGGCGGCGCCGCCTGGTGATCCGCCAGCGCCTGCCGCGCGACAGGCAGCCATGCTTTGATCTTCGCGAAGGCTTCCGCGTGTGCCCGATGGCCGATCTCGCTGTCCGGATCCCAGCTCGCTACTTCGTGGTAAATCACCTGCAGTTCCGGCTCCGGCGCGGCTCGGAAACCCTCCAGCGGCGCCCAGCCTTCGATGCCCGTCGCCCCCACATCGAATTCGATCAGTCCGATCGGCACGTCCAGCGCCAGGTGCAGTCGCCGGCCGAAGAAATAGGCCGTGCCGGCAAAATTCGCCGCCGTCTCCGGCGAACAGACCTTCCAGCTTCCTCCCCGCAGGTCGGGGGCGGGCAGCAGGCTGGTGGTCACGCCGCCCGAGAAGAAGCGGTATTGCGGGTAGTTCGCCGCGGCGATCGCGCTGGGCGCCTCGAAACAGTCCCGCAGCGTCAGGCCCATGTTCGACTGCCCGCCGCAAACCCAGACCTCGCCGACCAGGACGTTCTTCACGGTCGTCATGCCATCGCCGGCGACGGTCAGTTCCCGCGGCTCCCCCGACGCGGGTAGGGGGGCCAGCGTGACGGTCCACTTGCCGTCCGCGCCCGCCGTCGCGGTATTCCGCTGCCCGGCGAAGACGATGGTCACCGTCTCACCCGGCGCCGCCCACCCCCATACGGGCACGGGCCGCTCGCGCTGCAGCACCATGTTATCTGAAAATATGCGGGCAAAGCGTGGCGTGCCCCACCCCACTTCGCAGAGGAGGAGCAAGATAAGTATATATTTCGCATGATTCATGCGCGTTCTCCAGTTCAATATCAGTCAGACGCCACACAAATTTACCAGTCGTCCGTCCGGAACGGCACTGCCGGCAAACCCTCGCGATTATACAGGTTGCTGCCGGCCGGGTTATCGGCCCAGGCGTAACGGACGGCCACCGGAGCGGGCGCTTGCTCGCTCTGCAGCACCACCGTCTGCCCGACGATCCGCGCGTCCGCCCAGTACCATTTCTCATCTTCGCCCGCAATGGCAAAGCCTTTCAGCGATCCATCCTTCGCCGGGAGGAGAGGCGTCAGCCCGTCCTTCTCGCCGGCCAGCAGGCCGTGCCCGACATGGTCGAAGGAAATGATCACCCGGTTCCCGTCAATGCGGTGCTCTCGGTAAACCGGCCCGCTATATTCGAGCTTGTGTCCGTATTCCCTTGCCAGCGCCAGGCATGCGAAGCGCTCGCCGGCGTCCCGGCGGTTCCGCGCTTCAGCGATGTAGTCGCTAACGTCGAAGGTAGTCACCATACCGGTGTTGGGAATGGCCAGGCACCGGATCTGCATTTCTCGAAATGCCGCCCATTGACCGCCGGCGCCCGGCGCGCCGCCGGTTTTGCCGATCTGCGGCAGCAACTCGAAATATACGGGAAAATCGCCTTGCCCCCACCTGTTGCGCCAACCCTCGACCAACCCGCGCATGTAGGAATCATATTTGTTCCACTCGATGCCGCCGCCGTTCTCGCCCATCGACCAGACCATACCGCGGATGGCGAAGGGCATCAGCGGGGCAATCATGCCGTTATACAGGTTGGACAGCTCACCGAGCGACCAGTAATTGACATCGATCGCGGGTTTCGGCGCCGGCGGCGTCGGTTGCGCGGGGATGGGCTTGCCGTCGCGAAACGCCTGCTCCGCCGCCGGCAGCCAGGCCTCCACCCTGTCGAGCGTCGCCCGGTATGCCTCCCGCCCCGCGTCCGTGGTGGAATCCCAACTGTCTATGCGGTTGCGCGGCAGCTCGAGCTCCGGGACGGCATGGAATCCCCATGCGGACACCCATGACTGGATCGTCGAATAACGGTATGAGGCGTCAATTAGGCCGATCGGCACGCCGGTTTCCCGGTGCAGCGCGCGCCCGAAAAAGTATGCCAGCGCGGAGTAATCGGCCACCGTCTCCGGCGAGCAGACCTTCCACTCGCCGCGGATCCATTCGGGCTGCAGCTCCTTCAGCGGGGTGTTGCTGCTCTTCCCTTCCACCTTCAGCAGGCGAATCAGCGGATAATTCGCGCCGGCGATCTCCTGCTCGGCATCCAGGCAGGAGTAGAGCTCCCAGTATACGCCGAAGTCGCCGCTGCACAGCCAGACATCCCCCACCACCACGTTATGCACGACAACCGTATTGGCGCCGGTCACGGTCAGCTCCCGCGGCTGCCTGCTCATCGCCGGTGGCTTCAGCCGCACGCTCCACGCGCCGTCGGCATCCGCGACGGCAGTCGCCCGCTGCCCGGCAAAACGCACCGTGACTTCCTCGCCCGGCGCGGCCCACCCCCACACCGGCGCCGGTTTGCCCCGCTGCAGCACCATGCCGTCGCTGAACTGTTTCGGCAGCCGCACGGCGGCCGGCAGGGACATCGCCACCAGACCGGCCAGCGCCAGCAATACGCCACGAAGGAGGCACTGCGGCTTGAAAAGGATATGAGGATGTAACGACCTGTCCATCATGTCACCACTCCGGAAACATTTCCCATAAGTTTTCTCTGTCTCTCTTTACGCCTTTGCGTGAAACTTCGAATCGTTTCATGCAACGGTGTAAAGACGCGAAGGCAAATTTACGCAAGCCCGAGCAGACGCCGGGCATTTCCGCCGAAGATCGCCAGCTTCTCCTCTTCGCCGATCGGAAGGTCGAGGATCACTCCCAGCCGGTGCGCGAAGTCGTCCAGCGGGGCGTCGGTACCCCACAGGATGCGGTCCGCGCCCATGATTTTGACGGTCTCCAGCGTTTCCAACGGGGTGTTCTGCGTAACCGGTGAATCGACGTAATGGTTCTTATATCGGGCAAACCGCTCCTTCGTGCTGCGTCCCTTCAGTCCGCACATGCCGTGCGCCATCACGAATGTCGTCTCCGGAAAGTTCAGGATATCATCCTCGGTTACCACGCCGTGATACAGGATCGGCAGGTGATGCTCAGCGGCGAAATCATACACGCGCTCCCATTGCCCGCCGATCTCGCGCACGTCCAGGTCGCGATATGGAAACTGGATCATCTGCCCGTGCACCTTGATCCCGCGGAAGCCATAGTCGAAGACACAGCGTTTCAGCTCCTCCACCATATCGCCGTTCATCGGGTAGACCCCGGCGATGCCCACCACCCGGTCCGGGTATCTCTTCGCGAAGGCCGCCACCGCCCGATTGCCTTCCGCCATGTCCGGAAAGGTGATGCCGTTGGCGCAGATCTTCTCGACGCCGACCAGGTCCATTTTAGCGATCATCGCGTCGGAGTGGGAGGGCAGGTGCGTCACGCCCCACTTGCCGTAATGCACGTGGAAGTCGATGATATGGTATTTATCCAGCCGTTTGCCGGCCAGTGCGTCGTGCAGCATCATGCCGCCACCTCCTTTCGCAGCAGCCCGCGCACGGTATCGCCGGCGATCAGCCGCTTGTCCCCGTCGGACAACTCGCAGTAAATCAGATGCAGCATGCTCTGCAGTGGGGTGAAATAGGGATAGTTGCTGCCGAAAACGAAGGCTCGCGCGCCGAAGCGCTCCACCACCTTTTCGATGCCGCCCAGCAACTGGTAGCCGCTCATCACCACGTGCAGGTTTTCGAACTTCTCCCACAGGTAATACAGCACGCGCTCCTCGCAGGCAACCTTCGGGAACTTCAACAGCACCGGCAACTGCGGCCAGCCCTTGAGCAGCTCGCGCAGCCGGAAGGTATGCTCATGAAAAAAATTGGCATAATCGAGCAACAATGGCGTGCGGCTGGCCGCCAGCGCGTCGAACACCTCGCCGTAAAGCTCGACGTCGATCAGCGGCGTGTAAAATTGCACCTCGTCCACCAGCATTTTCGCCAGGCTCATCGTCGGCATTTTTGCAAGCAATTGATCCGGTGGGGGCATTTCGCCGGTCTGATTTGGCGCCACCAGAAACACGGGATGCAACTGCGGGTAAGGTTCAATCGCCTGTAAAAGCTCCTGATTACCTTCATCCACACAGTAAAACGAGGCAGTGATAGACGAGGGACATGCTTCAACAATGCCCAGTTCGGCCATCTTCAGCGCCAACCCTGCCACATTGCCTTCATACCCCGGCGGGCTCTCCGGGTTGGCATACGGCCCAATCACACAGGCCGCGTCGAGAAATGGAAGCATAAAACTAATCCTCCGTTTACAATCTCAGGGTTATTTCCGCGGTAAAATCACATCCACGTTCGGAAGCGACAATTTGAAGCACCGAGTTCCTTCGGATCTTGGGTTTGTTTATCCGGGAAAGACACGCTCCATTTCTTCCAGCGCGCGCATCTGCACTTCGCCGCGGAACAGGTTGATGTCCTCGTGATGGCCGGGCTTGATTTTGAAATATTCGCTGCCGACCAACGAATCGGTGAAAAAGCGCAGGCACTGCGTGTAGAGGAAGAGTTTGCCCGAGGCGATGGCGAATTTCCGCAGTTCGTCGCAGCGCTCCTGCCCGTGATATTCGGCGATGCGTGACAGGTAGCCGCCCACGATCCAGCCCACCAGCTCGGTGTCGATGGTCACCTCGTTGATATCGGCCGGTTCCTCGCCCGCGGGATTGCTGAAGCGCAAGGCGTCGCCCAGGTCGTCCAGCAGGTTCCCCGGCTGCACGGTGTCCAGGTCGATCAGGCACACGCACTGCCAGCGCCCGTCCGCGCCGAGCCGGAAGACGAAGTTATTGATCTTCGTGTCGCCGTGCGCCACGATCTGCCCCTGACCGTCCAGCGCGGAGACCAGTCCCGCCCGCCGGTCGATCTTCTCACGGACCGCCGCGATGCGCTTTTGATACTTCGTCATGAACTCGGGGTTGAGCGTGACCGTGCGCGAAGCATCGCGGCTAAGGCTGAGCGTCACCGTCTCGCCGCGCAGCACCGCCCGGTAGTATGCCAGGTGGTAATGCGAGTTGTGGAAGTTCGGCAGCGGGTATTGCCACGCATCCGCCGACACGGAGTCGAGCATTTTCCCGAACACGGCAATCGCCTCGCCCAGCGACCTCGCCACCCGCCCGCGCTTATCCGGCGGCACTTCCGCGAAGCTGTTGAATATCCTGATATCGCCGGGCACGAAGCGCATCACCCGCCACGCCGCCCCGTCTTCATCGTAATAAATCTTCCGCCCGCCCCCGCCGGCCACGTCCAGATAGCCCACCGGCTGCCAGTGCGCGGGCAGCGCCTCCCGACTCGCTGCCTGCGCCTTCTCCAGCCACCGCAGGTTGTTGTCGATGGCCGCTATGTCGAAGATGGTGTTAATCTTTTGGATGATGAATTTTCGATCGCTCTCCAGATGCCGCAGGCAGTAAGTAAGGTTGATATTGCCGGCGATGATCAGCATGGCATCGCAATTATCCGGCGTGCACTCGACTCCGCTGTCGAAAAAGCCCAGCACCCCCCCCAGCCGCGCGCAATCTTCCGGCGAAACGGCGACGACCTGCGTCCCGGTGGCAACCAGGATATCTTCCAGCGAGCGTGATTCAGACACGGACATTGCAAGCCTTTCTGATAAAAGGAACCATAACTGGTATTCTGTGGTATATTGGCGAATCCTTGCGACCGGATTGTAACGTTTTCCGGGACCTGGTGGACGCCGTATAGACGAACGCCGTGATACTGGAAGAGCTGAAAGCGGAAGACCTGCCCAAAGCTATGCAAAAGATAACGCTGGAGAAAAAAGGCCTATCTCAATAGACAGACGGCCGCGCCCCTTGCACATTCCCCTGCCGCGGTTGATAAACCGGTAGCTCAGGTTGACCAGGAGGCGCAGGATAAATTTCCCGCGCCGGGTCAGCGTGCGGTAGATAATGGACTGGATCGAATAGAAGTCCCGGTACACGGCTCGCTGCCCATCTTGCAGCTCCTGCGCCGTCATCTGCCGGGGCGCGAACACCACGCGGCTCATGGTGTCGCGTGGATCGCCTCGCTGATATCCAGCCCGATGTTCGGGCGCTTAGAAGTTGCACTGAGGTTTTCCGGCGATAGTGATTCCAGCCCCACGAACATCGCCTGGCATCCGCTGCGAAAAGCCAGCCGCATGAGCTCCGGGTCCTTCGCCATGGACAGGTCAAAACTCCCTGAAAACCGCTGATCTGCGGTGATCTGGGGTTTATAATTCGATCAACGCGGCTCGCGCCGCCTGACTCAGCACCTCCCATTGGCGTGTACCTGGGCGCTGCTGGTGGGGCCGGGGATGACGACGGTTATACCGCGAGATGGAAGAGGGCGAAGCATAGGGCGGCGGTGGAAAGGTTCAGGCCGGCGAAAAGGCGGGCTTTGAGACGCTCGACTTGGGCCAGTTTCTGCTCGAATTCGGCGCGGGTTTAGCCCGCCGCGGTTCCAGCCCCGGCGCACTTCGTCTATGAAGACCGTCTCAGCGATGAAGCGGTCGCCCAGCAGCCCTATGTTCCACAACCCCTGCCCCACGCGAGAAACATACCAGCCGGTCCGTTCAAGTGAGCGATGTTGCATGCCACCGCTTGAAGAATCGCCCCTCAGTCGTCGCTCGCCGATACTTTAAATTTTTCAGTTTAAACCTATTGACAGGACAGCAAAGCAACGCTACTATACTTTAGCTACTAGTTTAGCACGTATTCTAGTGACCCTGGAATCGCGGCGACTTTGACCGGGCCGGTCGCGCGAGGGGATGACATGTCCAGTGAAACGCCTTATTGGCGGGTGCTCGCGGCGGAATCATTCGCCACCTTCATCCTGGTGTTCTTCGGCACCGGGGCGGTGCATGCCGCCGTGCTCACTTCCGCGCAGGCCGGCGTCTGGCAGGTGGCCATCGTGTGGGGTGTGGCAATTTCGTTGGCCATTTATGCCGCAGGCGCGATAAGCGGCGCACACATGAATCCGGCGATAACTCTTGCCTTCGCCGCTTTCCGCGACTTTCCCGTTCGCCGCGTTATACCCTATATCGCGGCGCAGTTACTCGGTGCGATAGCCGCCGCGGCGTTGTTATACGCGCTGTATCATAACCTGATAAGCCAATTCGAGGCTGCCCATCAGCTTACCCGCGGCTTGCCGGGGAGCGAGCTGTCGGCCATGGTGTATGGCGAATACTTCCCCAATCCCGGCCTGCTCGACGCTTCCGGCGCGGTAACGCTGCCGCAGGCGATGCTCGCGGAGGGAATCGGCGCCGGCCTGCTCGCCTTTTTCGTCTTCGCCGTCACCGATGGACGCAACGCCGGCAGACCGCATGCCGGCATAGCGCCGCTGATGATCGGTTTATCAGTATCCATTATCATTTCGATCATCGCGCCGCTCACCCAGGCAGGCCTAAATCCGGCGCGCGACTTCGGCCCGCGGCTGTTCGCCTTCTTCGCCGGGTGGGGATCCATCGCCATTCCCGGCCCGCGTGGGGGCTTTTTCACGGTATATATCCTGTCGCCCATCGCCGGCGCGCTACTCGGCGCCGCCATCTATCAAATTCTCGTCTTTCATCCCGGCAAAGATAAAGTGAGAGAAGCGAAGGGCCGCCTGGTCGAAAGGAGCAAGGCATGAAACGACCCATACTCATCCTAGTCGGCGGATTTCTGGGCGCCGGTAAAACCACGCTGCTCTGGCAGGCAGCCCGGCGACTGACGGAAGCCGGCAAACGCGTCGGACTGGTCACCAACGATCAAGCGCCGCAGCTTGTAGATACCAGCCTGCTTGCCGATGCCGGCCTGACGGTGGAGGAGATTGCCGGCGGATGCTTCTGCTGCAAATTCAACGACTTAATCGCCGCCACGGATTGCCTCATCGAAAAGATGGCGCCCGACGTGCTGATCGGGGAGCCGGTCGGCAGTTGCACGGATATCTCGGCCACGGTGGTGCAGCCGATCAAGGAGCTCTTCGCGGACAGATTCCGCATGGCGCCGTTTTCCGTGCTGGCGGACCCGTACCGGCTGGAGGAAGCGATCGATCCCCGCTTGCCCAGCCCGCTGCACGCCAGCGCCCGCTATATACTGCGCAAGCAGCTCGAAGAAGCGGACCTGATTGTGTTGAATAAAGCTGACCAGCTCGACGGCGAGGACCTGGCCGACCTGAAGGCGCGGGCAGGCGAGCGATTTCCCGGCACGCCACTGATGGCTATTTCGGCGCTCGATGGCGACAACGTCGATGAATGGCTGAACAGCATGCAGAACGGGGGTCCGGCGGGGCAGCGCATAACCGAGGTTGATTACGACATTTACGCGGAAGGCGAAGCCGTGCTTGGCTGGCTCAATGCCACCATCATGCTGACCGCGGTAGAATTGCTCGATTGGCGAAGCTTTTGCGAAGAGCTGCTGCGCCGTTTACAGCAGGCAGCGCTCAAGCGCGCGGGCGAAATCGCCCATGTCAAGCTGCTCCTCTCCACCATTGCCGGGCAATACGCCGCCAACCTAACGCGCGGTGGCGGCAAGGTTGCGGTGCGCGGCGCGATGGCCGATAATCCGCGCTCCGCCCGCCTGACCGTCAACGCGCGCGTGGAGATGGATCCCGAGGAGCTGCGCACCCTGGTGATCGAAGCGCTGCGGGGTGCTGCCGACGGGAAGGTCGATTATGCCATCGAGAAGATCGACTGCCTCAGTCCGGGACGACCGCGGCCAACGCACCGGTATTCGGCGGTGATCGGTTAAGCCGGCGCATGTCCAGAGTTATTGCCGCTCGGCGCGCCAGCGGTCAACCGCCTGCTGTCCGAGCGACAACAGCGCATCCACCGCTTCCCGATACTGCGTCAGCGTCATCAACCAGCTTGCCAGGCATTGCTCGCCCGTCTGAGTGATAATATACAGGCGTTTGGCGGGACCGCTTTCAGACAGCGCCCATTCCGAAGTGACGCTACCTTCCTGGGCGAGTAATTTCAAGCAGCGGTAAACCCCGGCGGCGTTCGGTTTCTCGCCGGCGAACATAGGCATCTCGGTCAGGCGCCGGGTTATGCGGTAGCCGTATTGCGGTCCTTCGGTCAACAATATCAGCACCGCCGGACGGATCAAGCGTTCCAGCGTGCCTCCCTCGCAGGGACAGGTTCCCTGTTTTCTCGTCGCGCGGCCCGATGTAACTGTCATCTCTTCCTCCGCCATCATTCTAGCGACCTTGCTGATTACTGGCAAATCCGCATAGTTTCCATTCAATAAAAAGCTTTACAGTTTGTTGAGAACTATACCTGGTTACCTCAAGGCTCCGCGGTAGCTCATATCATTCTTTTTCGTCAGGCAGGGATTGTAAAAGGACGGGTCGAATTCAGGAAGTTGAAAGGCCTGTCATTCGCATGATAATTACGAATGAAGACGATGCCCCGGCGGTTGCCGGCACGGCTCCGGCGGCTCGCGGCGGAATCCGGCGCGCGATTCTCCTCACGCTGCTGATATTGATTGCCCTGGCATTGTGGGTGCTGATATACAGCAGGCTATCCTGGTTCGCCGAGTGGTACACTTACGATAAACTGCTCTATCCGCGTCCGACGGACGGTAACCCGGCCATGCTGAAACAATGCTGCCCTACCGATGCCATGCTCGCGGAACAGGGAACCACCTATGTCAGGCAGGGACGCGGCATTGTCTTCCTGCTCTTCCAACTACCGCACACCTTCATGCTGCTTTCGCTGGTCGTCTTTCTTATGGGCATCGTGCGGTCGTTTTTCACGCCGGAACGAACGCGCGGGCTGCTGGCCGGGCGGCGCGGCTCGTTGATCATAGCGCTGGGGGCGGCGCTGGGTGTGCTCACGCCGTTTTGCTCCTGTTCGGCGCTGCCGCTCTTCATCGGCTTCATTACCGCCGGGGTGCCGCTGGGCGCCACTTTTGCCTTTCTCGCCTCGGCTCCGCTGGTGAATGAATTTGCGCTGTTCATGCTCTTCGAGCAATACGGATTGACAATTGCAGCCATATATCTGGCCATCGGCCTGACGATCGCGGTGCTGACCGGATGGCTGATCTCGCGCCTGCGCATGGAGCGCTTCCTCGAGGATTGGGTGCGCCAGGCGGCCGTCGATCAGCAGGAGGCGCCGGCGGAGCGCATCACCTGGGAAGGACGGATTTATGCCGGTTTGCATGCAGCGCGCGAAATAATAGGCAGGGTATGGATCTACATACTGATCGGCATCATCATCGGCGCCTTCATCCATTGCTACGTTACTCAACAGCAGATCGTTGCCCTGCTCGGCGCCAAGAACTGGTGGTCGGTGCCGCTGGCCACAGTGGTGGGGGTGCCAATTTATTCGAATCCGGCCGGCATCCTGCCGGTGATGGAGGCGTTGCGGGGGAAAGGCATTCCGCAAGGGACATTGCTGGCGTTCATGATGGGGGTGATCGCGCTGTCGCTGCCGGAGTTTCTCATCCTGCGCCGGGTGATGAAGCCGCGGCTCATCCTGCTCTTCTTCGGCATCGTCGCCGCCGGTATTCTGATAGTCGGCTATGCTTTCAATCTGATTGTGAAGTGAACGGAGGAATATCATGAAGGTCGCCATTTACGGCACCGGTTGTGCCAAGTGCCACAAACTGGAAGAGCTGGTGCGGCAGGTCGTGGAGGAGACCGGCATGAACGCGGAGATCGTGAAGGTGAGCGATATCAAGGATATCGTCACCGCCGGCGTGATGGTCACGCCGGCGATGTCTATCGACGGCAAGATGGTGGTGAAGGGCCACCTCCCGTCGCTGGACGAGATCAGGACGCTGCTGGCAGGTTGATACTTAAACGCCTAAGTGGGCGGCGGCTTGGGACCCTTGGGCGCCGCGGGAGCCTTCTTTTCCGCATTCGGAGTTTTAGGATTCAGCTTGGACGCCGGCGTATCCGGATTATCATCCGGGCAGCATTTCTCGGGGTCGAAGCTCATCACGGCTTTGTTTTCCGGCGACATCCCGAATACGCCGCGCCTGGCGCCTTCCGCGTCGAAGAGGGTCAGGTTGGGGCGTCCGTCCTGCAGCACGACCAGTTGCCCACGCTGTTTTCCCGCGCGATCGAACAGGGCCAGGATAGCGCTGCCGTTGGGCAGCGCAGCCCACTTTCCGCGCATGTTCCCCGCATCGTTGACGAGCACGAAAGACTTCGCGCGCACTTCTTCCCGCACCGGACCCTCACGGAACAGGCTGCCCAGGTAATTGCCCACCAGACCGCCAATGATGCCTAACATCAATGCCGAGAAAAGTAAACTCGAGGTTTTCATATGTCCTCCCGCGCCGGCGAAGCCGGAGATAAGATATAGAAAGGAGAAAGTGATAGTCAGGCCATATCGCGGCGAGAAGCAAACTTCACGTCATCAGGCCTGTAAAGCCCGGCAATCGAATTACCGGCAAACAGTAAATAGAATAACTCTATCTTTTTCCTTCATCCCCCCATCCATTCGTCCTTCATTGCCGCCGCTCGGCGGAATTGGCGGGCGAGGCAGTGGTAGCGGGCCAGCGTGATGAGGATGTCGCCATACATTTTATAGCGGGCGATGGCGCCGCGGAGCAGGCCCATCTTCTCTTCCTTCATCACGTGGGTGGCGCCATCCAGCGGCACCACCTCGATGGCCAGCTTGTTGGCCCGCGCGTGGATGGTGAGCGCGATTTCGACGCCTGAGCGGCTGCCGTCGATCAACGGGGCGCTCAGAAAAAAGTCGCGGTACAGGCAGCGCTGGCCGGAGATATTGGGACTGATGGCCTGCGCCAGGTCGGTAGAGGCGCGCCCGCCGCGGAAGATGCCGATCGCCATGTCCACCCGATCAGAACGCACCGGGGCTGCCAGCGCATCCACCTGCGCCGGCGTCAGGCCGCGCAGGTCGGCGTCGAGAAAGAGCAGCAGGTCGCCGCCGGCGGCGAAGGCGCCCGCGCGCATGGCCGTGCCTTTGCCGCGATTTTCCGGCAGGCGCACCACGCGGATGCCCATCGCTTCTGCGATTTCGGCGGTATTGTCGGCGGAGCCGTCGTCGACGACGAGAACCTCATCGATCAGGCTGGACTCGCGGATGACTTCCAGCACGTTATGAATCCGCGTTGCTTCGTTGTAGGCGGGGATGATGGCGGTGATTGCGTGCATAGATTCCCTCCAACAAATTACAGATCCAGGCAGACGATCAGTCCGGTAGCCTCGGCCAGTATGGCGCCGTCCTCCAGACGGGCGGCAGCGGCAGTTTCAATGGCTCGCCCGCCGCGGCGTTCGGCGGTGATCCACCCGCGCGCCTCGATCGGCGCCCCACAGGGCGCCGGACGGCGGAAGCGCACTTCCAGCTTCGCCGTGGCGGAAGGCCCGTATTTCGCCCACACATAGCGCGCCATCACTTCGTCGAGCAATGTCGCCACTATGCCGCCGTGCACAATATCCTGATACCCCTGGAATTCCCGGCCGGCGATAAAAGTTGTCACGTATTCCTCACCTTCCTGGTGAAAAGTCAGCTTCATGCCGATGGGATTATCCGGCCCACAGGCAAAGCATTTCCGATCAGCAACAAACTCCATGCGACGGCTTCTCCAAAAAGTCTGGCAACAGTATACCATCTTCCGGAAGACAATACTACCGAAAGAATGGATGAATGGAAGGATGGATGATTGAATGGGAGTTATGGGAAAGATGGGAATTACTTTAAAATCGATTTCGGCTGATCCATATCTCTCCTTGTCTCATTCATCGGCTTGCGATTCGGGCGCCGTGTCTGCTACACTGGCTATAACGACACATCGGGAGGTGTATATGCCTGACGCACCCATCGATTACGAACGGCTGGACTCGACCTTTATCGCGCTGGCGAATATCAATTCACCCTCGAACCGCGAGGGAGCCGCGGCGAAACACGTCATCGGCATATTACAGGAGTTGGGCGCGCAGGTGGCGGTGGATGACGCGGACGCGCGGCTGGGAGGCGAGACGGGAAATATCATCGCCCGCCTGCCGGGCACGGTGGAGGCGCCGGCGCTAATGTTCAACGCGCATCTCGACACCGTGGAGCCGACGGAGCAACTGCGCATCCGCCTGCACGACGATCGCATCACCAGCGACGGCGACACCATCCTCGGCGCCGATGACAAGGCCGGGGTGGCGGCGATCCTGGAAATGGCCCGCTCCGTGCGGGAGGCGAGAATCCCCCACCCGCCGCTGGAGCTGGTCTTCACGGTGGCGGAGGAAGTCGGGTTGATGGGCTCGATGGTGCTGGATTATGAGTTGATCACCGCCCAGGCCGGCTTCGTGGCGGACAGTGGCGGGGCGGTAGGCCGCATTGTCAACCGCGCCCCCGCGCAGAAAAACCTGAAGTTCACCGTTCATGGACGCGCTTCGCACGCCGGCATCGCGCCGGAAGACGGCGTCAACGCCATCACCGCCGCCGCGCGCGCCATCGCCGGTCTGCGCCAGGGCCGTATCGACGCGGAGACCACCGCCAACATCGGCATCATTCGCGGCGGCAAGGCCACCAACATCGTGCCTGATACCGTGGAGGTGGTGGGGGAAGCGCGCAGCCGCGATCCACGGAAGCTACAGGATCAGGCCGATCACATGCGGGCGGAGTTCCAGCGAGCCGCGGAAAGCCTGGGCGCAACGGTGGATATCGAAGAGACGGATATTTATCCCGCCTTCAACCTGGATATCGACGCCCCGCCCGTCAGGCTTGCCGGCCAGGCGTTGGAATCGCTGGAGCTCGCGCCCATCATCGAAGCCACCGGCGGCGGCAGCGACGCCAATTTTTTCAACGCGCACGGCATCCAGACCGTCATTCTCTCCAGCGGCATGAGCAAGCCGCACTGCCACGACGAAAGCCTGGACCTGGAGCAGTTCCACCGCTTGGCGCACTGGCTGTATCACATCGTGCGGGTGGCGGGAATGTCTGCTTAATAAGACGGTATCTCGCTTTTATCATTCACAAGGCAATCCGCAAATCAGTAAATCAGGGTTCAGATACCGGCAGCCCCTCTTCAGCGCGCATATGCAGCGTCATCTCCCGCAGGAAGGGCGGATGGAAGCCTTCGCGAGCGTAGACGGACAGTCCCTGCTCGCTGGCATGGAGAGCGACGGAGCG
>Ga0172375_10006474_pt1 | contig 16423 bp, 15 predicted proteins | sample LakKiv1m_FD_114537 | JGI IMG/M metagenome (GOLD analysis project Ga0172375, IMG submission 114537) | Freshwater microbial communities from Kabuno Bay, South-Kivu, Congo - kab_092012_11.1m | ecosystem: Environmental > Aquatic > Freshwater > Lake | place: Democratic Republic of the Congo...
AGATAAATCTTCAACATAAATATTATGAAACTTGTTACTTTTACAACCTGGAAAAAACCTATTTCCCTCTTGGACACTTTTACAAAAAATATAGGGCCCTGCATTAAATTCTCTTGGCCCATAAACCCAAACAGGTCTAATAATTGTTAAATCCATTCCATTTTGTTTGCAAAAACAAATAGCCTCTTTTTCAGCCAGCATCTTTGAATTTCTATAGTGATTCATATCAGACTCAAATAATCTGCTTAAAAAATAGGGGAAATTGGGATTATAGGGGGAATCTTCATTTTTAGGGGTTAAACAATCTTCTTCTCCAAGCACAGCATTACTACTTATTAACATAAATGATTTTATCCCTGCTAGTTTAGAAGATTTTAATAAATTTTTTGCGCCTCCAACATTGGTTCTATAATAATCTTCTTTTTCCCCCCAGTCTCCTACGAAAGAAGCAACATGAACAACAACATCACAGCCAGCTAGTTTATCTTCTAATCCAGCTTCTCGTGTTACATCTCCATTAACAGCAATCATTTTTCCATTTTCAATATATTTTTTAATAAATCTTAAATTGCTTGAAGGTCGCACTAATGCTCTGACTTCATGCCCCGACTCTAAGAAACTATCTACAATATGACTGCCTATGAAACCTGTTGCTCCAGTTAAAAAAATATTTCTTTTGTTCATTTTACTATCAGTTCTAATGCTTTTGGAAGAACCTCAATTTTTACAGGAGTATAGCCTCTAAAATCTCCATCAAATTCTATTTTCAAATTATCTGATGATACTTCTGCATTTTTGCAGTATCTTAAATTAGCCCCATTATAGTCTAAAATATTTCCGCAATATAATCTCCAAAGATTAGATAAAACGCTGATTTTAGATTGACCTTTTATTGAAAGTGCGTATAATCTTTCATCTAAAGAGGATGTTTCTATAGGAATCCTCATGCCTGATGCGAGGTAAGGGTCTTTACCTATTGTTAAATTAAAAACATCCCTCAATTCAAAGAGTTCGTTATCAACCTTTAAGTTTAGTCTAATGGGTTTAAATCTTGAAAGAGAAACCAAAGTAGAAGTCAAGGTTCCTAAAAAATCGCCGAGATATTTTCTGTATCTTCCATTAGATTTAGAAGCAATCTCCGGACCAAGTCCAATATTTACACTGCTTCCAAAATAAGAAACTATTGGCTTTTCTTTATTTGTATTTAAATGAGAAACTTTTCCTATATCAATTTTTCGAGTTTTGCCATTAAGTAAAACATCCAATGCTTCGTTTATATTTATTGGAAGATTGTGATATCTATTAAAATCAGGGCTTGTTCCAATATGCACTACTCCAAGTTTGGGCCTCATATTTTCGGGTTGATGCATTAAACCAGTTATCACTTCACAAATCGTTCCATCGCCACCAATAGCTACAACAGAATCAAAACCCCTAGTATTTTTGGCTAATTCTATAGCCTCATCTTTCTTTGAAGTTAAAACATAATCAAAATTTGCAGAGTAATTCTTAAAACCCGATACGATTCTTTTGAAATCTTTCTTGCTCTTTCCAGATCTAGAGGTAGGGTTGTAAATTAGTAAATATTTCATTTTTATTCTTTTATTTTTTTAAAGACTTCAACAGCTTTAGAAATATCCTCGTTAGTAAGATTCGCATGAGGTATAAATCTGACTAAAGCTCTTCCTTCAGGAACACTGGGAGTTAAGAATGGAGTCCCATATACGCCATTATCATAAAGTTTTTTAGAAAATACCAAGGCCTCATAATTACTTCCACATAAGACTGAAAATAGGGGTGTTGAAGAGGGGGTTAAATTATACCCTAAATCTTTCAAGGATTCATACATTCTCTTTTTGTTATTCACAAGTTGTTCTCTTCTTGAGCTTGAATTTTCTACTAAATCAATTGAAGCAAGAGAGGCAGCAGCCATTGCAGGAGGCAAGGCAGTAGAATATATTAATGAACCCATCCTATATCTAAAAATATCTGTTAATTCTGCATTAGTTGCAATAAATCCTCCAAAGCAACCCAAAGCCTTGCCCAAACTTCCAGTTACCAAATCAACTTCACCAAAAACATCGCAATGTTCTAATATTCCTCTGCCTTTTTTGCCCAAGACACCGATTCCATGAGCATCATCCACTATGACGAATGCATTATGCTTTTTGGCTAGACCTGTAATTTCTTTTAAAGGCGAAATATCTCCTTCTGTGCTGTAAAGTCCTTCAACAACAATAAATCTCATTCTATAATCCTGAGCTTTTTCAAGAATTTTCTCTAAATCTTGAGCATCATTATGTTTAAACAATCTCTTTTTTGCTTTTGATAAACTTAATCCTGTAAGCAAGGAATAATGGGCGAACTTATCTGCAATAATTATATCTTTTTCTGTGGTAATATCTTGAAATATTCCTGTATTTGCTTGATATCCCGAAGGAAATACTAATGCGTCATCAGTTCCAACAAATTGAGCTATTCTTTTTTCTAAAGCTTTATTTAAACTTGTTTGACCTATAACAATCGGCGTTCCACACATGCTTATTCCAAGTTTTTCTATGGCTTCTGTAGCGGCTTTTTTTAATTCGGGGCTATTTGCTATGCCTAAATAATCATTAGACCCAAACGAAATTAAATTTTTTCCAGCAATAGTTACGACTCTCCCCAATCCAGTTTCAGCCGGCAGATAGTAAGGATTAAAACCGACTCTATCAGCATCACTTTTGTCTATTCTTAAGGTCTGAAGGAAATCATATCTTTTGGAAGTTATAGATTTCTTTTGGGTTTCTTCAGTATTCTTAGGATAACTAGATAACTTAGAGATAAGATCGCCCACAGTATTAAATTCTTCATCATCTTTAAGTTTTATTCCAATTTCCTCTTCTAACCTCATAATTAACTCTATTCTATCCAGGGAGTCTACACCCAAACTATCAATTCTAGAGTTATCTCCAATTTCTCCTCTAAATTTAGAGTCAGAGTATTCTCTTAAAGATTCTATTACTTTTTTTCTAATTTCTTCATTATTCATTGTTAATTCTCAGAAATAGTCTGAGGCTAATCACCTCTTGATAAGAGAAGAATAGACTATTTTTAAACATTCCTCAATATAAAAAATAACCCCGCAGACTAACCTCCCGAACAAATCTTCTAAAAATAATAAAAGCGCCACGACCAGGAGTCGAACCTGGGACTCGCTTGCGCGAGCGGGATTTTTGCAATAATTTTAATTTATAGCAATCCCGTGCAATACCGTTATGCGATCGTGGCACATTTATTGCTTTTATTATTTTGTTTTCTTTCTGTTTATTATGCCCCTTCTCGCTTTTTCAGTATCCTCGACGAAATTACGAGGTGCTTCACTTCTGAAACAGCGGTTAGCAATCCCGTGCAATACCGATATGCGAAGACGGCATATAATTAGAGAAATAACTTATCTTATAAACTTTACTTCGCATATCGGGAACCGATATTTTCAAAATATACTTGTTTTGAAAAGTCAGGAAATATTATTTCCTGAATGCGAAGACGGCATAATAATAGATGCTAAAGAGGTTTTATAAAGATTATTAAACTTGGAGTTTATTGATTAAATATGGACACAAAAAAGAAGGTCTCCAAATTATATTATCGATACGCTCTTATTGTTAATCTTATTTCACTGATAATTTTTATCAGGATGCTCGAAGATGTAATTTTTAAGGAAAATATAATCATTTTCGATAAATGGGTAAATATTAATATCGTTAATCTTTGGAATCCTTTTTTAAATTCAATAATGATTTTTATAACTAATATAGCCAGCCCGATAGTTCTTGGAAGTCTATCTGTTGTTCTGCTCGGAATTTTTATCTATAAAAAGAAAAAATATTTGCAGTATTTGTTTTTTTCAAGCATGTTAAGTGGACTTATAACAGAATTATTAATTAAGGGAATTATTCATAGAGAAAGGCCAATTGAAAATCTTATTCCGTTTGGTGCTAGTCTATTTAATTATCACTATAGTTTTCCAAGCGGCCATGCGACAATGGCAACAATTTTTTTCGCAGCCTTGCTTTATTTATTTAAGGACGATATTAAAAATAGAGTAGCAAGAACATTTTTTATAATTTCTTGTGTAATAATTTTCCTATTAGTGGGTTTTAGCAGAGTTTATTTAAATGTTCATTGGGCCAGCGACGTAATTGCAGGATTTGCGCTTGGATTATTTTGGCTGACTTTTTATATTTTAGCGTGGGTTGTCTGGCATTATTATAAGAAATAAGCTATCGATGTTTAAAAAATTCTATCTGTCTAAAGCGTTTCATAACTCGGGCATAACTGCCAGTTTTAACAAGAACTTTCTTTTTATCGCTGCTCAAAAGCCTAAAGTTATAATTGCTGACTGGCTTCTCAAGAGTCTTTTTACCCTTGTAATCTTTCCAGCGTGTGGCTGATTTTAGTTTATATTGTAATACGATGTTTATTTTGCCTCCTCTTTTATGTTTAAGAATATATTGAATAGCAACCTTTAAAAGTTTACTATTTTTCGATATAAGATACAGCGGGGTAGAGGAGCTTGGAGTCCTCACCGGGCCCATAACCCGGAGATCGTGCGGTTCAAATCCCACCCCCGCTATTATACTTTTAATTATGAAACACAATAAACTCTCCGTGATAAAATTATTGAGATAATAAAACAATCTGGCGAAGATTCTAAGAGCCATATAGCAGATGATAAGGAATACTGGAGAAAATTAAAAGAAAAACTAAAAGAAGAAACCAACGAATTTTGCAAAAATCCTTGCGAGGAAGAATTAGCAGATATACTCGAAGTTATTGATGCAATTGGCGGATTTAAAAAATTCAATAAAAAACATCTTTATTTTCTAAAAGAAGAAAAACAAAGAAAACGTGGAGGCTTCAAAAACAAGATAATTCTTGAAGAATCATAAAAATCCCAAAAACAAAAAATAAATAAAAATGAAAGAAATAAAAATTTAATTAAGCTGTCTTAGTTTTTTCAGCTATTCTATCCTTGATTTTTTGCTGCAAGGCAGTTAGATTAGCCGCAACATCAGTTGTATGTGCTATTTGGGCATCAATCCGAGTTCTTTGATCTTCTGTAAGATTAGTATTTGTAAGAAGTGCATTAAGTTTTTCTACTCTTCTTTCATGAACTTGTATTGCTCTGTTCAATCCCTTAAGTTTTTCAGCTTTAGTTTTATCTTTTTCAGCCTTAGCCATTCTATCTTGGATTTTGTTCATAATTGCTTCATGAGCAGCAAGAGCTTTTTCTAAAGCAGCACTATTGTTATTTTTAGCAGCTATTTTAGCTTTGATTAATTGAATCTTAGCTAATTCTAATTCAAGTTGAGTTTTCTTTTCCTGATTGAAAGTTAAAGCAGCTTTCATCTTTTTCCATCCAAGAGCCATTCCACTAGCATCTTGACTTTCGTTAAGAGTAGCTTCAGCATCAATTGTTGGATCTATAGGAGCAGGCGAAATAACCATTCCTTCAGGAATATTTGAGGTATCATTATATAATGCTATAGCAGATGAACCATTATCATTCATATTGTCTTCAGCAGCGATTAAAGAAACCGAAACCAAGGCCAGAGCAAACATAACAATGCCTATAAATAAAATATTTTTCATATCTTTTTGTAACCTCCTTTCAGGTGATAATACATTAATAATATAATCACCATATTTAAATATTAGGTTTAATTTTTCAATTAAGACAAAATGAAAGAAGAAGGTAAAAATAATAAGGAATTAATTTTAGGTATCGATGATGCTGGTCGTGGTCCAGTTATAGGCCCAATGGTTCTTGCTGGCTGTCTAATTCCAAAAGAAATAGAAGAAGAATTTCGTAGGGCAGGAATAAAAGATTCAAAACTTCTTACTGCTCAAAAACGCGAGGAACTTGTAAAAGTAATCAAAGAAACATCCATAGACCAGCACCATGTGATTCTAACACCCACAGATATAGATACTGGAATGGGCAAGGGCGTTAATCTTAATGAAGTAGAAGCAATGGCTTCTGCAGCAATAATTAATCATATTGTTAGTAAATTAACAGAATCACAAAAGAAAGACATGGTCATAGTTATAGACTGCCCATCAACAAATCCAAATGCATGGTTAATAACGGTTATGAAATATGTTAAACAAGAAAATAAAGATGTTAGGATTCGCGCAGAGCATAAGGCAGATTTTCATTATCCAAGCGTTTCTGCAGCAAGCATTATCGCAAAAACAACGCGAGACGCAGAAATTGAAAAACTAAAAAAAGAAGTAGGTTTTGATTTTGGAAGTGGCTATCCTTCAGACCCATTCACAAAAAAAGCCCTGATGGAACATGGGGACGAACTTCTCAAGAAAAGAATAATTCGCGAATCCTGGGCAACTTGGCAGGAAATAGTTAACAAGAAAAATAATAAAAATATAAAACAGACAACACTCTAAATCTAATCATAATCAAAATATCTTTTTATCTTTTGTATCTTTTATAGAACGAACAAACTCCGATTATAGCAATAACAATAGCAGCATCAAATAAAAGCCAGTTATAGCTTACGGGAATATATCTTGAAACTACTTCAACAAAAGCTTGATTAGTTGAAAGTGTTAAAAGAGATTTATAAAAACCATTTGAAAAAATTATTGCACCAAAATCACAAAGCCAAGTGTACAGCACAATAATTCCAGCAATAATAAAAGTTGTCCACTCAAAACGAGAGAATTTTATCTCTTTTTTACTTTTATCTGAAAAATCAATTATTAAAACTGCGAGGATTATGAAGAGCAAAGAGCAAACTATCGGAGTAATTACTGGCCCGACCCAAGCCCACGGAATTAAGAATAATAAATCCCAATCAAAAATAGAAGCAGGCCAATTAAGGCAAAGTTTTAGGAAAACATAATAAAAAATATCCCAGATTGCAAACGCATATATAAAAAAAGCAAATTTCTCATAAGCTTTTTTTGAAGCAAGATAAGCTACCGCACCAAGCATAACAATCGTGGCAAATTCTCTTACCCATTCAACATTCATTAATGAAGGATTAATATTCATCTGAAGAGGAAAACTAAATCCGTTGTTATAATAAAGCTCACGGATATAAACCACGACTGCAGATTCTAAAAAAGCCATAGCAATAGCAAAAATAGTAATTATCCAGAACTTCCTCTTATTCCCGTTATACATATTTTAGCTATGCGATTTAGATTTAAAAACTTATCCTTGAAAGTCTTGAAAGTTTGAAAGTTAATAATCTTTAAATATCCTCTTTCCAACTATAAATCGTATAAAAGATGGTATATATAAAAGAGTTAGTGATACACGGCTTCAAGAGCTTTGCAAGAGAGACAAAAATACCATTTAGGAATACCATGAATACTATTGTGGGCCCAAATGGAAGTGGAAAATCTAATGTTACAGATGCTATATGTTTTGTTTTGGGTAGAATGAGCGGAAAAAGCATGAGAGCCAAAAAACTTTCTAATCTTATATTCGCAGGAACTAATCAATACAAGCCAGCATCAGAAGCAAGCGTTGAAATGATTTTTGATAATTCTGATAAAGGATTTTCCTTAAACGAGCCAGAAGTAAGCATTAAAAGAATCCTTAGAAAAAATGGAGCAGGAGTCTATAAAATTAATGGAGAAATTAAAACTCGCCAAGAAGTTCTTGAGCTTCTCGCTCAAGCAGGCATAGACCCTAATGGATTTAATATTGTTCTACAGGGAGAGATAGACGCCTTTGTAAAGATGTCGCCCGATGAAAGAAGAGAAGTTATAGAAGAAGTTGCAGGAATTTCTATTTATGAAATGCGAAAAAAGCATTCACTTCAAGAATTAGATAAAACCGAAGCTCGCCTTAAGGAAATAAATGCAATATTGCGCGAAAGAAATTCTTATCTTAAAAATCTTGAAGAAGAAAGAAAACAGGCAATACATTTTAAAAAACTTCAGGAAGATGTGAGAAGTTACAGGGCATCTATTGCTTTTAAAATAATAAATGAGAAACAGGAAAAATTAAACGAAATAAACGAGTCAATTTCTAAAGAACAAGACGCAATAGCAAAAATAAATCTTTTAATTGATAAAAATAATCAAGAGGTGGCAATTCTTAATGAAAAAATTAATCATATTACTTCTAACATACAAAAAGCTTCAGGATTAGAGCAAGAAAGGCTTAACTCTGAAATTTCTGACCTTCGCGCAGAGATGGCAGGTTTATTGATTAAAAAACAAAATCATGAATCTTCGATAGCAGATATGGCAAAGCGCAAAGAAGATTTAGAATTAATGATTCAGAATTCAGAAAAAGAAATAATAGAAAATTCAAAATCAAAAGGCAAAAGTGTTAAGCGCGAATTAGATATTAAGAAAAAACAGCTTGAAGAAATTGAAGAGCAAAAAAGAAAACTCTATCAGTTGAAAAACACAGGAGCTTCAATAAGCTCGAGAATAGAGGAAAAACAAAATCAGATTCATAAAATCAGAGTAGAGTATGAATTCGCTTATAACAAAATTAAGCAAATGGAGTCAGAGCTCATAATAAAAGACAATCTTGAGCTTCACAGAGAAAAAATAGTGGTTTTACGAACAGAATTAGAAAAAACAAGAAAGGATATTGAAGATTTAACCAAAGTTAAAATAGAAAGCGAAAAACAAATAGCAGTTCTTGAAAGAGCCATTGATAATCAGATAAAAATACAGTCTCAAGTTTCATCTCTTGATGTCTGCCCGCTTTGCAAAACGAAAATAACTAAGGAGCATGTTGGTCATGTTGTTGAAGAAGCTGAAAAAGAAAAAGAAAAAAATACTAAGGAAATTGAAAGACTTTATCGCGAAATAAAAGAATTAGCTGAAAAATCAATAAAAGCCACCGATGCTTTAAGAAAAATAGAAGATGAGCTTAAAGTAAGAAGCCAAGATGTCCTTCGTTTGGAATTAATTAATGAAAAGAAAGAAGTTTGCAAAAGATATTCTGAAGATTTAAAACTTCAGGAAAAAGAGAACGCAGAGCTCACTAAAAAACGCGATTCTATTGAAAATCAAATTAGCTCAATTAAAACTAGCGAATCTAATATTGATTCATTAAGATTAGAGATACAGGAATTAGAAAGGCATGAAGAATCTAATCTGGGAATGGAGTTAACACTTAAACAAAGAGATATCGAGAGAAATAAAAATTTTCTAAAGCAAATAACTCGCGAGATTGTTGATAACACCCGTGCGCTTGAAGAGATAAACAATCTAATAGAAGAAAAACAGGAGTTCATCAACAGCAAAAATGACCAGGATAAAATGCTTAAGGAAAAATTCAAAAAAACTCTGGAAGAAAAAACACAGCATCAGGAAAAAATACATTTCTTTGAAAGAGATATGCTACATAAAAGCAATGAAAAACATCTCGCAGAAGAAAGAATTAATAATTTTAAAATAGAGCGTGCCCAATTCTTAGCTCAGAAAGAAGCAGTAGAGCAAGAGTCTCAAGAATTCAAAGGCGCAAAGTTAATCAAAATGACTATTGAAGAGCTTCGCAAGAAAATAGAAGAAACTCAGATTATAATTGCTAGAATAGGAACAGTAAATATGAAAGCGCTTGAAGTTTATGATGACGTAAGAAAAGAATATGAGAAGGTTCAGGAAAAAGTCAACGTAATATTAGCTGAAAAAGAGGAAATTCTCAAGGTTATAGAAGACATTGATAAAAAGAAAAAGAAAGCATTCATGGAAACAATGGAAAAGATAAACGAATTATTCAGCAGAAATTTCAGCCAGTTAAGCGATAAGGGTATAGCAACATTAGAGCCTGCTGATAAAGAAAAGTTATTTGATGCTGGCGTCGATATGCTGATTAAAGTTGGAAAAGGCAAGTATTTTGATACGCATTCTTTGTCGGGTGGAGAAAAATCTCTTATCTCTTTAGCATTAATTTTTGCAATTCAAGAATACAAACCCTATTGCTTCTATATCTTTGATGAAATTGATGCAGCTTTAGACAGAAGAAATAGCGAGCGTCTTGCAACACTTCTCAAGCGTTATATAAATCGCGGTCAATATATCATAATCACACATAACGACAGCTTAATCACAGAATCTCCAGTAATCTACGGGGTAAGCATGCAGGATAAGATTTCTAAGGTAGTTAGTTTGGAAGTTTAAAAGTTTAAGAAGAAGTAAGGATGGTTAATTTTACTTTACTTTTCTGTACTTAAAATTATACAGCCCCTTTAGTTCTTCGAAATGTTGTTTATTGGGGTCCATTTGATAACTAAAATTTGTGCCATGAGCAATGAATATTCCGTTTTTGAGCTCATATCTTCCCATGCCTACTGCTTCATAATCTTCTCCTTTAACAGCAGGAAATACTACAAGTTCTTTATCCATCTTAAAATCTATGCAATTTTCGATTAATGTTCTTCTTAGAACAGTTCCGCATCTTATCTCTGGTTCATCAGAAGTTCCTAAAATAGGTATAATAGAATCACCTTTAACAATGTATAATTGAACAAACTTGCCTGCAAGCCCGCTAATAATTGGTTGTGCCGCCATTTTGTTTATTTATAATTTACAGTGTTTATAAAAATATTATCTCTAAAATCCTCGCGGATTTTTTCATTGATGGTTTGTGGCGAATTTTAAAAATAAAAAAATAAAAAAATAAATTAATTAGTAGTAGCTAGTTTCGCCGTAGTCTTCTACTTTTTCTGGGGATTTCTTTGTTAACAATACGATAAGTACAATTAATAGTACAACAAATATAATAACAAGTACAACAGTTAAAACGATTACCGATGTTGGTAATTTAGCTTTTCCTGTAGCAGGTGTTACTGCATCTGTGCTATTAGCAGCAGCTAATCCAGTTATTGAGATAACTTTCTTAGCTGTTGATGTAACGTCGTAGTTAGAAGCTTTTATTTCAACTGTATAATCGCCTGTTATTGTATTTGCAGGGATAGCCAAATAAATTCTTCTTTCTCTTGCGTCTTCATTGTCGTTGCTATCTGTGTTATCTATAACTGTTAAATCACCGAAATAGGCTTTCTTAGAGATTCCTAATTCAGGGATACTAACTGCTACAAATGTATCATCAGCTGTTCTTGAGCCTGTATTTTTCAATACAACATCAAAGGCGATTATTTCGCCAGCAGCTGCTGTAACTGGAGAATCTATAGATAAAAGGTTAAGAGCATAATTATCTCTTTCCATTTCAATACTATAGCTTGACTCTGTGTCATCATTCTTGTTTGCAGTTCTTACGTAAAGAGTTAAACCTTCGTGAAGGTTATCCAAATCTTCAACACTTGGAAGTGTCAAAGTAAGTCTCTTGATATAAGTGCTGCCGTTTATAACATCAAACCTTGCGGTTGATGCAGAAACTTCAGATTTGTAACCATCAATCCATACTGAAAGTTTTAAGTCTTGCAAATCTTCATTTGCAGTGAACTTAACAACTACCGGTACAGTTTCACTTGCAGTTCCTGCAAGAGTAGTTCCAGATCCAAGAACAACATCGTTAACTTCAACTGAGTTGAGATTAACGTTCAAAGTTCCAGCCATAACAGAGCTAACCGCAACGAGTGCAATTAAGCTTGCTAACATGAAACCCAAAATTGCTTTTGTGTTCATTTTAGAGGTGTTCATTTTAATTATTCATAGCAACCAAAATCCGTTTATAAAGGTTTCTATGGTGTATTAACTATATAGTTAAGACAAACGCCATAATCTTTAAATAGTATTCCAAAGTAGCTCTCAGTATACCTTCCTACACCCAACAAACACCAAAAATGGCAAAAAATCAAATAACGACGATAAAACTTGATAAATCTACTAAAGAAAGACTTGACAACTTAAAGAAACATGAAAAAGAATCCTATGACGAGTCCATAATCCGGCTGCTGAATATTCTTAACATTTGCAAAAAATCACCAAGTTTAGCCTCACGTATACTTAGGGATATTGACCGCTCAAAAAGCCGAGAAAAGCTTATAGAAGACCCCGAAAAGCTTCTTAGAAAAAAACAGTCATTCCAAGTTCAATCTATTCCAAGACAAATTCAAAGACATGTTCAAAGATTACAGCAACCAAGACCTCCTATGCGTTCACAAATAAATCCTAACTCTCTTACCAAAAGAGAATTGTAATATGACTCATTATTTTTTTAATAGATGTAAGAAAGATTGTCTACCTAAACTTGAAGAATTAGCAGATGAACTTAAATTAAAAAAAATAGAAGAACCCCCAACAATAGAATGGGGGGGATATTCTTTAAAACGAAAGGAAAAATTCGATAGAAATCTATTAATGGCCTATAATCCTGAACGAAGATATCCCCTTATACTTCAAACATCTTCAGAGGTAAGCCATAAACAAAAGGATATAAGAATAATTTTACAAAGATTAATCAGAATTTGTAAACCCACACAAATCTATGATTTCGGAGATATTCCCTACAATATGGGAGATTTCAAATGACTCTGAAAAAGAAAGTTTTATTCATTGATGATGAAGCAGATATTTTTAGTTTTCTAGTAAAAGAACTTAGAGAGAGGGGTTTAGATGTATGCCGCGTTTTCAAGAATGGAGGTGAAGCTGCAGAATATATCACTAACGGAGGAGAGTATAATGCTGCAATAATAGATAGAGAACTCGGAGGAAATAATGCTTTAGGTTATTTTCAGGGTGAAGAGTTAATGGAGCTATCAAAACAACATAATCCTCAAGCAAAAATAATATCTTTTTCAGGTTATCTTGACAAGCCAGGATTTGCAGATAAAGCTCTTCAAAAAAGTTCTAGAAATCTAATAAAAGAGCTACACGATATTGTGGATTATATTAATTTAGATATTATTTAGCTTCTCTATTAAACCTGTCAATAACATCAAATAAATCTTTCTGGCTCATAACTTTATCCACATCTGTTAAACCGCGCATTGTTGCAAACTTCGCGAAAGCTTCTGGCTTATAGCCCCGTTTTCGCAGAGAAGCGATTGTTGGAAGCCTGACATCTTCATAGCCTTCAAACTCGCCTTTTTCAATTGCTGCTTTTATCTTTCGCTTAGAAAGTATTAAATCTGTAAACTTTATTCTGCCCATAAAGAAATTCCAGGGAAACTGTTTTTCTTTTCCAAGAGCCTTGAAAATCATTTTTTGCCGTTTAGCATTATCGCCATGGTCTTTTCCTCTTATTATGTGCGTCATCTTATAATCAATATCATCACAAGCAACTGAAAGGTTCATCAAAGGCCAAACTCTGTATTTCTTGCCTTGTTTTGGATGTGCGTGTTCGTTTATTCTTGCAAGCGGAAAATCGCGCATAGCAGGATTATTATCATGAATGTTTGATTTAAATCGCACAACAGCTTCGCCTTCTTTGTAGCCTTTTTTATCAAGCATATTTTTCCATCTTGCCTCATTTTCTTTAGCTGAAAGAGCTCTGCATGGGCAAGCTTTGCTGTTATCAATTAATTCCTTAAATTCCTCGCTTTCGCAAGTGCACACATAAGCGACTTCTTTTTTAATTAATTCTTCAGTATACTTGTAATAAACTTTTATTCTGTCTGAAGCATTGATGTATTCGTAAACATTTCCAAAAAGCCAGTCGCAATCTTCTTTAATATTTTTGTAAGCTTCTTTTAAAGTTTCTTCAGGATTAGTGTCATCAATAAAAACATAGAACTTTCCGCCATAATGTTTAACAAAAAGCGGACTTATCATTTGTGATACCATATGCCCGATGTGCATTGGTCCGCTTGGCGCAGGCCTGAATCTCATAATTACTTTTCCTTTTTTAGCTCCAGGTAATTCAGGCAATTCATCAGGAGAACGAACTTCCCTATGGCTGACAAGTTTTTCAATATCAGAAAGCTGTATTTTCTGCTCTTCAACACCAACACGATTGACTTCATTAACAATCATAGAAACTCGCATCATAATGTCTTTAATTTCTTCTCGTTTCAAGCCCTCTGCAAATAATCCACTAATAACGCTTCCGACAACAGCCTTTCCTTCATGTTCAACAGCATTCTTGAGCGCGTAAGCCTTGATAATCTCGTCAGTAATCTCTTTCATAATGTCCTTAGATTTAAGAAACTTATAAAGCTTATTATTCAAGTTTGGCTTACGCCCATTTAGTTGTTAAAAGTAATTCTTTAATTCGGAAGCAAAAGTTTGGACTTAAGTAAGCTGGGACAAGCTGAACAAGTCGAATTTGGTTTAGTGAATTACTAAAAAATTTGGTTTAAATAATGTCTACGAAACTGAAAATCTTATTTCTTAAAAATATCCTTGAAGCTAACATTAACATCGCCTTGCGGCGCAGGAACTAAATCTCCAAATGGCTGAGAAGCCATTCCATGAGCTTTCTTATAAACATCGTAAACCGTGAAAGCGAATTTCATTGCGCCAGCTAAAGCATGTTTTCGCACAACTGACTCTGCATAATTGTCTGGCTTGATTTCCTCGCCTTTTTTTCTTTTCTCTTCCTTGCTTTTCATTCCTTTGAACATATCTTTTATTGCACTGAAATTAATTATTGCTGAAAAAGGATTTACATCTTCTTTATCCTCTTCTTTTTCGCCTTTTTCTTTTTTTTCTAATTTTTCCCGCTCATCTTCATCCATTAAAAAATAATCTATATCATCTTGAATTTCTTTTAAAGAAGTTTGTGTTGCATCTTCAACTAAACGCATGGCTTCTTTCATATCAGATTCATCTAATCTTTTTTTTAGCTCATCAATCTCATCAGAGTTTAATGCATAGGCAGTAAATGTAACATCGGATTTTCCTCCAAATCCATAATGTTGGTCAACTCTTTGTGGAATTCCTCTAAATCTAAAATCAACAATTGTGCAGCCAAAAGTTTTTCTTATTTTGCCATGCTCATCCAGTTTATCAAATCCTCTTGGCAAAACATGGTTAACAACATTATCCTCAATTTTAAAAGGATTTTTGTTCATCACTGTTAATTGCAGTAAAATTGTGTTAAATGTGGTAATTAATGCTGAAGAAGAGTTCATTCCGGAATTCATTCTCAAATCCTCTGCTGCGCGAAGATAGGGAGCAGCCCATCGCGAGTATAATTTTAAGGAATCAACTTGGCTTTTTAGCCAAGATTTTTGAATATTATACCTTTTTTGGAGTTCTCTTTCACTCAGCTCACGCCATTTATCAAATTCAATATATCTCTGCTTGAGAATATTTTTGACTCTTTCATTTAAATCCAATCCGCCTTTTTCTGGAGGATTTGAAATGTCATCAATAGATTTAGCCATCATAAATGCGTCAATTAATGTTGCAAATGACGCCTGAGAAAAAGCTAATGCCTTGATGCTAGTATTTCCTCTTTTAATATCAACATTATCCATCCAAATTTGCTTTAATGCAATCATGCCCGCTTCTGCTTCGCTCTTACTATCTGAACGAGCCGCCTTATAATCATTTAATCTTATTTCAAACTGCCTTAAATCATAAACAATATTTATCACACTTTTGACAAGAACGCCGATTGTCTGCATAATCTTCATTGATTCTTCCTGCATTCTTGTTGCCTTTCCCATTAATTCAGAAAAATGCCCGCTTCCGGGAGAGGAGCTGAAATTATCTACAAGCTTATCAACTTTATCTGGACCACCCATAAAGTCTAAAATCCAAAAATAAATTGGCTCTAAACTTTCCATGCTGGAGTTATAAGAAAGTTGGTATTTTGTTTTGTCTATATCTCTTGTTTCTGCTAAATCTACTGCTTCCCAGAACCTGCCTTCTTTTTTTAATTTTTTAATTTTAGATATTAATTTTTTAGAAGCATATAAATCAGGATTCACTACAGCAATTATCTTAGCAATATTATTTATAGATTTATCACGAGCCTTTCTTTCTGCTGCTTCTTTTGCCTCTTTTTCTTCTTTCTCTTTTTTCTTCTTTTTTTCTTCGTCTTCTTTGCTCATTGTTTCCTCTTTTATTCTTGTTTTATAGAAGAAACTATTGTTTAAAAAAGCTGTGTTTTGTCTATAAACACCGCTTTTTGTTGTTAGATACAATGCAGAAATATTAATAAATAAGAGTCGCTTAGTTTAACTATGGTTTTATTTGGAAAGAAAAAAGAAGTTGTGGATTTGCGGCCTAAAGATAGTGATATGCCCATTCCTGCAAAATTAAAAGAGAGACTATTGGGCAGAGCCAATAGTTCTGCTATTTCTTCGGTTGGCTCTGTTTCTCCAGCTTCTGTTTCTTCAAATAATGCGAATGAAAATAATGCGGGTGGCGGATTTTTTGGTTTTTTTGGCGCGGCAGATAATTCCAGTAGCGCTAATTCCACAGTTGCTGCAACTTCTTCAGCCCAGAACACTGCAACACCTGCTGCTACAACAGATTTTTGGGGAAATCCAATAGCTGCCGGCGGTTCTGCTAGTTCTTCGAACTCTTC
>Ga0172375_10006478_pt1 | contig 16417 bp, 16 predicted proteins | sample LakKiv1m_FD_114537 | JGI IMG/M metagenome (GOLD analysis project Ga0172375, IMG submission 114537) | Freshwater microbial communities from Kabuno Bay, South-Kivu, Congo - kab_092012_11.1m | ecosystem: Environmental > Aquatic > Freshwater > Lake | place: Democratic Republic of the Congo...
GCCTTGACATAAATTTTACTTCCTTTAGCTATAAATTACTGTGGACTTAATTAAAACATAACAAGGTTATTTTGTCAAGTGTTTTTTTATATAGACTTACTTGAACTTACTTAGATTAGAGATCTACCGAGGATAAAATAGGTTTACGGCTCAATTAAATTATAATAAACTTACTTAGATTATAATAGATTAATACGAAGAAAGAAGGAAGATTTAAATTAAGGAGTGTAGGTGTAGATTGCTTTAGCGCTTACTTTACGGGTACCAGAAGGCCCGGGGTCTGAACTTGGGTCATAAACGGTAATCTCAACCCGGTCTATAGAGCCAGGCAGGTTGGGCTCATTAAAATCAGGGGAAGTTGACCCGCTTCTGCGCATAACCCTGGTATACTCCCCTGTGGCAGGCCAATCAGCATCATTGGTCCGCAACATCTCTAACGCGTAGTTAAGCCCGGCTTTAGCGGCGTATTGCGCCTGGATTCGGCTGACTTGATGGTGAGTGAGGCGGGTTTGGCTGAGCATTATCCTCAATATAACCGTGCTCAGAGTAGCAACCACGATTATAGTCCCTAAAACAACAAAAAGGATAACCCCTTTTTTCCTGCCTTTAGGCATCTTTCCTTAAGGAAATCTGGTAGTCATTATTGATTTTCACTAAAATGACATGGCCTTCACGGGCAAGCCATCCTAGGCTCATCAAAACGTTATCCGAAGAACGCTCTATACCTTTAACCAGATCAGTAAAATTTACCTCTCCGTGCTGATCCAGGTAATGCCAAATCTCGCCTGCAACAATACCAATTTCAATTATCATTTTTATCTCCTTCCTTTCTACCGGCTGGTAGGCTATAGATGTATTTTATAAACAAACACAGATAAGTCAACTACTTTATTTAATACGCGCTTTTATCCATTCAATCCGCTCGCGGGCAAACCTTGATTCTTCAGTATTATCCTTAGCGATCTTCATGTACACCCCTAAAGCAGTTTGAAGATCATCTTTGTCTTCATATATCTTTGCACAGCGTAAGAGAGCGCGGGTTAGCACCTCCCGGTTATCCTTATAAATATCGGCAATTTTAAGGTAAAAAGTAACTGCCATATCAAGCTCATAATTAGCATAATAAACTTAAGCAAGGATGAATTGAAGAAAGCAGGAATTCTTAATATCAGCCAAATCTAAAGCCCTCTTAAAAAACACTTTTGATTGCTCATAATCAGCCATTTTATAATAGCATTTGGCAATCCCGGGAAAAAACAGATGGCCTAAATCAGGATAGGTTTTAAAAAGTTGCTTATATTCTTTAAGCGACTCCTCCGTCTTTCCTTGCTGAAGATATATATCAGCTATAGCCAAAGCAGACTCAATCTTAGATTCTCCTTTTTCCAGTTTAAGCGCAGATTTAAAGTTTTCAAGCGCCTGCTCAAACCTGTTTTCATCCTTATAAATTAAACCCAAAGCATACAGGGCATCGCTAGCTAAGCTATTATTCGGAAAATCTTTAGCCAAAGCGCCAAAATACCTGGCTGCCATGCTCAAATCGTTTAAACGATAATAATACTGCCCCAGCCACCAGGTAATCTCCGGAGTAAGTTTTGAATCCGGGTATTTAACGCGTAAAAGTTTAAAACGCCTCAAGGACTCCTTCTCTTGCCCCAGCTTATAATAGCAATCCGCAACTTCATATTCTGCCTTTTGCACTAATTCCAGGTCCTGCGAATACTTTCTTGGGATATCTTTAAAAATATTGAGCGCTTCATTAATTTTATTTAAATTAACCAAATTTAACCCCAGCATAAATATTGCCTGGCCGGACAAGCGGCTTTCCTTAAATTTATCTTGAAATTGGGATAGCGTATTATAGCTTAATGAGTAGTCCTGTTTATCAAAATAAGCTAATCCCAGAGAATAAGCAGCGTCTTCCAATAACTTTGATTGAGGGTACTTCTTTGCTAAAAGTTCAAAAGAGGAAATGGCGGATTTATAATCTGACCTCTTTAATTGAGAGTTCCCAGCCTGGTATAAGGCGTAATCCGCTAAAGCGGAGTCGGGAAATTCATTTAAGATCCTTAAGTAAGATTCTTCGGCTTTTGAGTAATCAGCAGCATCCTGATAGATGTCTCCGATCTGGCAAAGCGCTCCAGCTCTTACAGCCGGATCAAGGCTTTTATCAACCATACCTTCAAACACAGCTACCCCGGATTTAATATTCCCCTGTTTTATATAAGCCAGGCCCAAATTATAGCGAAGCTTGTCAACCAGTTCAACTGAACCACTTAACTGACTGCCTGCTTTGTTTATATCAGCCAGGCCCTCTTCATATACCTTAACTGCCTGCGCATATTCAGCTAAATTATAAAATGCGTCAGCTTTACCTATATACGCCTGAAGGCGTATCAAAGGATCACTGCTGATATCAATAAGCTGCTGGTAAAATTTCTTAGACTCATAGACCCGGTTGGACTGCGACATTAATATTGCCTGCCCCAATAAAAGAATATCCAGGCTCTTCTTATCCAGGCTGGCCTGGTTAATTCCGGCAAAAACTTCCCCTGCCTCATTATATTTCTTAATTTTAAGATAAGACCAACCCAATCCTAGATTTGCTAAAGCCCTGGCTTTTTCATCTTTAAAAGCCTGCGCTGCCTTAAGATAGTTCCTGGCTGCTTCTTCCAGACTATCCAGGTAATACTCAGATTCCGCCAGATAAAAATACAGGTACGGCAGGCGTAAAGGATCATTGGTATAAAGCTTGAGCACGGATTTAATCTTATTTTTCAGCTCGGAATACTCCTTAAGGTTATATAAACACTCCATAAGCTTAAAAGCAGCATCTTTACTTTGCGGCTCACTGGGAAAACTTTCCAACAGGCTCTTTAAACTTACCAGGGCCTGGCTGTATTGACCCATCTGCGAATACGACCACCCTAAAGAATAATATGCGGCAGGAACATAGGATGAATGCGGAAAATCATTTATTAGTTTCTGGTAGAATATAACTGCTTTATCAAAATTATCCCCCCTAAAATGCAACTCCGCTATCCAAAAATAAATTGCATCCTTGAGGTCGGCGGCTTTAGGATCGGCTAATAATGCTTCAAGTATATTTAAGGCATCAAGATAACGCCCCTGATGAAAATAACTTTGAGCTGTTAAAAGCCGCGCCTCGCTATGCTTAGCAGAGTCCGGGAAGTCTTTTTTAAACCTCTCAAGCATGCCCAGGGCAACTTCATAAAATCCATCTTCATAGGCTTTCTTGGCCATAAAAAGCAGCTCCATCTCTTTATGGGCCTGGCTTCCGGAAACCAGGGGATTGCCTCCCTGGCCGGGGGCTTCCTGGGCAAAACAAGGAGTACCTAAAAATGAAATTAAAATCAACAGGCAGACAAGCATTATTCTCATGGATTTATCAAAGCGCCTTTAAGAAACTTGGCGGTAAATGATTTATTATTCTTCAACAGCTCTTCAGGGCTGCAGGAAGCAATAACCTCACCGCCCTTATCTCCTCCTTCGGGCCCAAGGTCAATAATAAAATCAGCACATTTAATCACTTCTAAGTTATGCTCTACCACAACAACAGTATTGTTACGTTCAACTAACCTCTGTAACACTGATATCAACCTGGCCACATCGGCAAAATGCAACCCGGTTGTAGGTTCATCCAGGAGATAAAGGGTTTTTCCAGTTGAACGCTTGCATAACTCTGAAGAAAGTTTTATCCTCTGAGCCTCCCCTCCTGAGAGAGTTGTAGCGCTCTGGCCTAATTGAATATAACCCAAACCCACATCATTTAAATATTCAAGGGTATTTCTTATCCTAGGTATATTACTAAACAGCTCCAGGGCCTCTTCAACAGTCATCTCTAAAACATCCGCGATAGATTTCCCTTTATATTTAACCTCCAGGGTTGCGTTATTAAACCGCAAACCTTTGCACAATTCACATTTTACATATACATCAGGCAAAAAGTGCATCTCAATCTTTCTTATCCCGTCCCCTCCGCAAGATTCACAACGGCCGCCTTTAACATTAAAAGAGAACCTTCCCGGTTTATAACCACGCTGGCGCGCCTCCGGAAGCTGGGAAAACAGGTCCCTTATGTGGGCAAATATCCCGGTGTAAGTAGCCGGGTTAGAACGAGGGGTCCTGCCGATTGGCTGCTGGTCAACAACAATCACCTGGTCTATTTCCTGAGTTCCGCTTATGGATTTAAATACCCCGGGCTTTACCTTAGACCTGTAGATTTTCTGGGCTAAAGCCGGATAAAGTATATCCGAAATCAAAGTAGATTTCCCTGATCCCGACACACCGGTCACGCAGATAAGCGTCCCCAATGGAAAACGCAGGTCAATATTCTTAAGATTATGCTCCGCCGCTCCCTTTATTTCTATGTATTTCCTGTCCCGCCAGTTGCGCCTGTTAACAGGAGGCTTAATAGAAAGCTCTTTACGGATATATTTTGCGGTTAAAGATTCTTTGCACTTTATAAGTTCGTCCCTATTCCCGGAAAAAATAACCTTGCCTCCATGCCTGCCTGCCCCGGGGCCCAAATCCACAATATGGTCAGCGCTTAAAATAGTAGATTGGTCATGCTCAACAACCACCAGCGTATTGCCTAAATCACGCAAGGCCTTTAAGGTATCCAGCAGTTTCTCATTATCCCTTTGATGCAAGCCGATGCTGGGCTCATCTAAAACGTATAAAACTCCTACCAGGCCGGAACCAACCTGGGTGGCTAAACGTATCCTCTGGGCCTCCCCTCCTGACAAGGTTGAGCTCTTGCGGTCTAATGTCAGATAGTCCAGGCCTACATCAACGCAAAATTTTAACTTCTGGGTTATTTCTTTTAATGCCTGATAACTGACTAATTTATCTTTCTGCGTCAATTCCAGGGCATTGAAGAAATTTATCGCCTCCTTAATGGACATACGGGTAATCTCCCAGATATTTTTATGGTTAATCCTGACTGATAGGCTTTCCGGCTTAAGCCTGGCGCCTTTACATACCGGACAGGAAAGGCTGGACATAAACCTGCTGATCTCTTCTTTTAAATAATCGCTATCAGTCTGATGAAATAACCTTTCTAAATGCGGAATAACCCCTTCAAACGGCTTGTTACCAATTACCTCATCCGTGCCATAAAGGATTGCCTTCTGCGTAAGCTTTGGCAATTTCTTAAAAGGCTCATCTAAAGAAAACCCCAAACGTTGGCTTAATTCCCGTATGAGCCAGCGATAATACAGAATATACCCCCTGCCTCCGCGTTTCCATGGCTCAAGGGCCCCCGCATTAATGCTTTTATTCCTGTCCGGAATTATCAAATCCGGATCAAATTCAAGTTTATTGCCCAACCCGTTACATTCAGGACAGGCACCATAAGGGGAATTAAACGAAAAATTCCTCGGGTTAATCTCTGCGTAACTTATCCCGCAATTAGCGCAGGCATATTGTTCGCTGAATACTATGTCCTGAGGAGTGCCTGCCTTAGCAATAATAACCGAGCCCTTTCCGACTTTTAGGGCTGTCTCTATTGAATCAGTGAGACGTTTTAGAACATCCGGCTTAATATGCAAACGGTCTACTACCACCTCTATATTGTGAAGCTTATATTTGGCCAGTTTTATCTTAGCAGGCAGCTCGTAAATTTTACCATCCACCCTGGCACGCACAAATCCGGATTTCTGGATCTGGGAAAAAATATCTTTATGCTCACCCTTTTTGCCCTGGATTAAACCGGCAAGAATCTGTATATCGTTATTTGCCTGCAGGCCCATAATTAACTCTACTATCTCCTGCGCGCTCTGACTCTGAATTAGCTGCCCGCATTTATAGCAATGGACTTTCCCTATCCTTGCAAACAAAAGCCTCAGGTAATCATAAATCTCCGTTTGGGTAGCAACGGTTGAGCGGGGATTCCCTCCGGCAGAGCGTTGTTCGATGGCAATCGCCGGGGATAACCCGGAGATAAAATCCACATCCGGTTTCTGCAGCTGCTCCAGAAACTGCCTGGCATAGCTGGAGAGGCTTTCTACAAACCTGCGCTGGCCTTCAGCGTAAATCGTATCAAACGCTAAGCTGGATTTTCCGGACCCTGATAACCCGGTTATAACGATGAGTTTATTGCGCGGAAGGTCAAGGTTGATATTTTTAAGGTTATGTTCCCTTGCGCCGCGGATAATTATATTTTCGCTTTTCATTTAAGTTTATATTAGATTATAACATAAAAAGTAAGCCCCTGTAAAATTAGAATGATAATTCCATTATACAGGGGCTACACTTTTTAAAAGAGCCAAAAAGAATTACTTCTTTTTCTTCTTTCCGCCTCTCTTCATCTTAGCACAAGAGACATCACCCTTCTTATCCAAGAAATAAAGATAGCCTACTTTTCTTTTGATGCCGCATTTGGCTACCTTCTTGGGGTTACCTCCTTTTTTAGAGCCTCTGGCCATTTTGGCGCAAGAGACATCTCCTTGCTTGTCAATATAATAGAGATAACCTTTTTCCCTCTTTACTCCTACTTTCATTACTTTATCTGCCATTTTCTGATTCACCCCCTCTCTTTATGTTAACTTACGTTCCAATCTTTACCGGCTGTAAAATCTGTTTTAAAGTCGCGATTGCCGAGAGCACCGCTAAAAAGCTGGTCTTGGGATTCTGCGGATGCAGTATATTCTCGGTACGCGTAAAAATCTTAGCTGCCCTGGATTCAATCTCTATCTCATGGATATTCTTATTAACCTTGGGGCTGGCGATTATGCGCACCCTGGTTTTTCGTATGCCTATCCCGGCTAAACCCAGGATTGCCGCAACATTAATATTCTGCGGAAAATATTTAACAGCTTCGGAGGCGCTTCCATTAAATAAAAGTTTATCTTTTTTTAACCCTGCCAGATTAAAATGCTTTTCCACATATTCCACTCCGCTGAATGCCCTAGGGTTTTTACGGGTAGTTAAAGTTACTTTCTTTATCCCCGCGATCTTAGCCGCCTTTAAAGCATCTACACCTGAAATAGCGCCGCTGGGGAAATAAACCATTGCCTTATTCTTTTTAGATAAAATATATAAATCATCCAGATGGCCGACCAAGCCGCCCACGCTCATTACCATAACTTTACATCCTCCGGATAACGATTGTGAAGCTATTTCCCAGGAGGCCCTGGCAGAAGAAGCCTCAATTACCAACTCTGAACGCCTGATTAAATCCTTTAGGCTGCTTGCGCATAATTTATTGCCCCGGGTTAACTTCAGAGAAAGCCCCCTGGCCTTCTCAGTTTTTATATCATAAAGCGCAACCAGGCAGGCGTCCTCGGCTAAGCCACCAGCTATCTCCTTTGCCAAAGAACTTCCGATGGCACCGCAGCCGACAATACCGATTTTAAGCCTTGCTTGTTTTTTCATTTTAAGCGCAACCGATAACTGTGTTATCAATCAACCTGGTTTTCCCGATCTTAACCGCTAAAGCAATCAAGCATCCCGGCTCCACCTTTTTAATTTCCTTAAGTTTCTCCGGGTCAACTATCGCGATATAATCTATCTTTGCCTGTTTATTCTTTTTAATGAGCTGGCTCATCCTGCTGATAATCCTGGCGGAATCGCGCTGCCCGTTGCTGATTAAGAATTCCGCAAGCTGCAAGGATTTAAATAAAACTGCCGCGCCGGCCCTCTCTTTCTTACTCAAATAGGCGTTCCGCGAACTTAAGGCTAAGCCGTCCTTATAACGCTCAGTAGGTAATACCTTGACTTTAACAGGAAAATTTAAATCCTTAACCATCCTGGAAACAATAATCGCCTGCTGGGCATCTTTCTGCCCCAGGTAAAGAATATCCGGATGGACGATATTAAGCAATTTAGCCACAACAGTCGCTACTCCCCGGAAATGCCCCGGGCGGCTTGCGCCGCAGAGCAGGGCGCTCAAATTCTCCACATTGATAAAAGTGGAGTAACCCTCCGGGTACATATCCTCTGTATCCGGAAGAAATACAAAATCTACCCCCAGCTTACGGCAAGCAGCGATATCTCCTTTAAAAGAACGCGGATATTTCTTAAAGTCCTCCCCCTTGCTGAATTGAGCAGGGTTAACAAAAATGCTCACTATTACTATGTCATTTTCCTTACGCGCTTTGCTAATCAAGCTAAAATGCCCGGCGTGTAAAGCGCCCATTGTGGGTACAAAACCTATGCGCATCTTAAGCCTTTTAATCCTGGCAGTTAAAGCGCTTAATTTCTTGAGGTCGGGGACAAATCTCATAATACCTCCATCAATGGCTTAATTACAAAATCCCGGCAAAACATTCTTGGATGCGGGATAATCAGTTTCTTGCTCCGCATAAGTTTATCCGCGTAAAGCAGGATATCCAAATCAATGATCCTCGGCCCGAAACGCACTGTCTGCTTCCTGCCCATCTGCTTTTCAATATCTTTTAATTCCTTAAGCAGAAACAGGGCCGGAAATTTTGTTTCTATTTTTAATACCGCATTCAGGAACTCGGGCTGGCCTGCCGGCCCTCCGACAGCGGAACTTTTTATAATCCTGGATTTCTTAAGTACCCGGGTATCCTTTAATCCGGCTACCCTCTGAATCGCTAACCTTATATTCTCTTTACGCTTGCCTAGGTTTGAACCTATACCAAGATAACAAACCGCCATTAAGATATACTCTTTAACCGCGCCAAAGCTTCTTTAATCCTCTCCCTGGGGACAGTTAACGCCATACGTATATAACCTTCTCCGTGTTTACCAAAACCAACTCCTGGAGTAGCCACGATATTAGCTTCTTTCAACAGCTTAGCGGCAAAACTTATAGAATCGGTTTTAGCGGGGATTTTTATCCAGACATAAAATGTAGCTTTTGGTTTTATTGCCTTCCAGCCCATGGCATTAAGCCCATCAACCAGCAGATCACGCCTTTGCTGGTATATCTCACACATGGATTTTATAAAATCCTGCGGCCCCTCAATAGCAGCTACCCCTGCCAATTGGATCGCGGAAAATATCCCGGAATCAACATTTGATTTTACCTTAGCCAATGCAGAAACCAATTCTTTGTTTCCGCATGCCCAACCGATGCGCCAGCCGGTCATATTATAAGTCTTTGATAATGAATGGAACTCAATAACTATCTCTTTTGCCCCGGGAAATTCCAAAAGGCTGCGTGCTTTATAGCCATCGTAAGCCATTTCAGAGTAAGCTAAATCTGAAATAATTATAATTTTATTCTTCGCGGCAAATTCAATAAGCTGGCGGTAAAAATCATCGCTGGCACAGGCATTCGTCGGATTATTGGGATAGTTAACAAAAATCATCTTTGCTTTTCTGCGGGCCAACAGGGGAATTCTCTTTAAATCAGGAAGGAAATTATTTGATTCTAATAAGGGCATGATATACGGCCTGCCTCCCGCCAGTATCGTTCCTCCTTTATACGGAGGATAACACGGATCAGGTACTAGAGAAATATCCCCCGGGTTAAGAAAAGCAAGGGGAAAATGCGCAATCCCTTCTTTTGAACCAATAAGCGGGAGTATTTCCGTATCTGTATCAAGAGCAACATTGAACCTGCGTTTATACCAGCCTTGAATCGCCTGGCGCAAAACAGGCATCCCCTGATCCAGGGCATAACGGTGATTAGCCGGATCCTGGCTTGCCTTATACAAAGCCTCAATAATAAATTTAGGGGTAGGCTGGTCAGGGTCGCCGATACCTAAATCAATAATATCCCTTCCTTCCTTGCGCGCCTGACGTTTAGCCTTATCAATTTCTAGAAACAAATATGGCGGTAATGACTGGACCTTCTTTGACAGTTTAAACATGCTTACCCTTTCAAAACATCTTGCATGGAATAAAGCCCTGCCGGCTTCTGGAAAATCCACTTAGCCGCTTTCAGGGCTCCTACAACAAACAAGTCGCGCGAATGCGCCTGATGTTTAATCTCAATACGCTCGGAATTTCCACAGAAAACCACAGTATGATCTCCAAAAATATCGCCCAGGCGTATTGAATGCGTAGGGATATTCTTTTTAGTAACCTGCATAATAACCTCAGCCATTTTTTTAGCTGTGCCGCTGGGAGCGTCTTTCTTAGCCTTGTGATGCGCTTCTATGATCTCCACACTATAGTCCGGCCCAAGCCTTTTAGCTATTTCAGGGAGAATAGAAAAAAGAGTATTCACTCCTACGGACATATTCGGGGTAAAGACAACCGGGACTACCCTGGAAATCTCTTCAACTTTATTTTTCTGGGTATCGCTTAAACCTGTAGTCCCCAGTACAAGCGCCTTCTTATACTTAGCTACATAATCTAAATGCTCATCAACTGCTTCAGGCAAAGTGAAATCAACAAGCACATCAACCAGGAATAAACCGTCTAAGTTTGATGAAACTCTCAGCTTCCCCAACTCCCTGCCGATTAAAGGTGTGCCTTTTTTCTCCAGCGCTAAAGCAACCTCAAAATCCTTGTCAAAAGCGGCAAGCTCAAAAATCCGCCTGCCCATTTTCCCGCAAGCTCCGGTAATTCCTAATTTAATCATCCCAACTCCTTTACTTAAGCAATCCGTAATCTTTGAGCGCTTTTTTAAGTTTTCCTAAATTATCCGCCGACATCTCGCACATCGGAAGCCGCAGGCCCGCATCGCACATCCCTAATAAACCCATCGCGGTCTTAACCGGAATGGGATTAGTTTCCATAAAACAGGCCTTGATTAACGGTAATAGCTTATAATGCAGGCTTTGAGCCTTTTTAATATTGCCTTTCTCAAACGCGCTGACTAAATCTGCCACCTCACGCGGCACAATATTAGCGACTACGGAAATAATTCCTATGCCCCCGATGCTTAACACAGGCAAAGTAAGGGAATCATCTCCAGAGATAAGCTGGAAGGCCGGCGGGCAAAGGGCCTTAATACGCGACATCTGATCCAGGCTCCCGGATGCCTCTTTTACCGCCACAATATTCTTACAATCACGGGCTAAATTGGCAATAGTCTCAGGTTCAATATTTACTCCTGTGCGTCCGGCGATATTATAAAGAATAACCGGAATTTTCACTGATTGGGCAATAGCCTTAAAGTGCCTGTATAAACCTGCCTGAGTCGGACGGTTATAATACGGCGAAACCTGCAAAGAAGCATCCGCACCGGCGCTGGCTGCCTGTTTAGTAAGCATTATCGCCTCTTCAGTAGAATTTGAGCCTGTTCCGGCAATCACCGGGACTCTTTTATCCACCTGATCAATAGTAACCTCAATTACCTTCTCATGCTCATCAAAAGTCAAAGTCGCTGATTCGCCGGTTGTCCCGCATGGCACAATACCGCTGGTCCCATTTTTAATCTGGAATTCGATCAACTCCCTTAATTTCTTTTCATCAACCTTGCCGTTACGAAAAGGCGTGACTATGGCTACAATTGAGCCTTTAAACATAATATTCTCCTTTGTAGGCTATCTTCGCACTGCCCTCTAACCAGACATCCTTAAAAACATCATTTTCCCTGTTAAAATGTATTTTTAAAACCTCTCCGCTTTGAGTCTTAACCCTGACCAATCCTTTTAAATTATTTTTTAAAGCAAATATAAGAGCCGAAGCCGTACTTCCTGTTCCGCAGGCCAGAGTTTCACCTTCAACTCCTCTTTCATAAGTACGCACCCGGATAAGATTACCCTCATCCACTTCAACAAAATTTACATTTGTCCCGGCGGGAGCAAATTTAATATGCCATCTTATCAGGCGTCCGATGCTATCAACATCCATCTTCTCCAGGCCGTTTACAAAAACTACAACATGAGGCACTCCGGTGTTGATAAAATTGACTTTGATCGGGCGGCCGTTAACCTTCAGGGGAATATCCAGTTTAATTGATTTTGGGTCAGTGAGTTGAATTTTTACCTGGCTGCCGCAAACCCGGGTATTAATCAGGCCGGCCAGAGTAAGCATTTTAGCTTTTTTCTTGCCGCTGAATAAAGCGGCGCAGCGCGCCCCATTACCGCACATCTCCGCTTCTGAGCCGTCGGCATTAATAATACGCATACGCAAATCGGCGTTTTTAACCTTGCTGATTAATAAAAGCCCATCAGCTCCCACGCCGAATTTCCTATCACAGAGCGCCCTGGTTAAAGCACATAGATTACCAGCCGGCTTCTTGTCGATAACCACAAAATCATTTCCGGAAGCAACCATTTTAGCGAATTTAATCTTAGGCATATTATTTATTAAACTCATTGCGGATTAAATCCGCATAAGTTTCTCTCTTCCTGATTACTTTTACTTTATTCTTAGATACCATAACTTCAGCAGCCCGAAGCCGGGAGTTATAATTACTGGACATACTAAACCCGTACGCCCCGGAGCTCATTACCGCCAGGTAATCCCCCTCCTTGACAGAAGCGATCTTGCGTTCTTTTGCCAGAAAATCACCGCTCTCGCAAATCGGGCCGACCACGTCTGCTTTCTCGGTCTTAGAAATTTTCCGCAAAGGCAGGATATTATGATACGCCCCATAAAGCGCCGGGCGGATTAAATCATTCATCCCAGCGTCAACAATAATAAACTTTTTCTTCGGGGTATGCTTGATATAAAGGACCCTGGTAATCAATACCCCGGCGTTGCCGGCAATAAACCTACCCGGTTCCATAATTATCTTTAGGCCGGTGCTCCTTAAAAGAGGGATTATTTCATCAGCATATACCTGGGCAGTCTGGGGCGTTTCATTATCATAAATAATCCCTAGGCCGCCGCCGATATTTAAATATTCAAGGGTTATTCCTTTTGCTTCTAACTTCTTAATAAAGGCTGAAACTTTCTTAATCGCCGCTACAAAAGGGGCGCTTTCGGTAATCTGCGAACCAATGTGAATATGCAATCCGCAGATACTCACATTCTTGAATTGCTTGCGTAAGAGCAGTATCTTGTAAGCATTATTCAAATCAATACCGAATTTATTGGTGATCTTTCCAGTAGTTATAAACTTATGCGTCTTGGCTTCTACGTCAGGATTTATGCGTAAAGCCAGGCGGGTAATCTTGCCCAGCCTGCGGGCAATACGGTCAATGCTCCTTAATTCCGGAAGTGACTCAACATTAAAGAAAAGTATCCCTTTGGAAATAGCCGTGGCGATCTCTGCCTCGGTTTTTCCCACTGAAGCATAGACAATTTTTTTAGCCGGGCAGCCGGCTTTTAAAGCCCGGAAGAGCTCGCCGCCTGAGACAATATCCAGGCCCGAGCCCTTCTCAACCAATGCCTTAAGAATAGCCAGATTAGAGTTAGCTTTTACCGAATAACAGATAAGCGGCTCAATAGCCGAAAAAGCTTTGCGCAGTTTTATAAAATGGCCTGTGAGGGTATTGTAACTATAGATATGCAGCGGAGTGCCGAAACGGCGGGCCAAATCCTGGACTTTTAAGTTTTCACAGTATAGATTATTATTCTTATAAACAAAGTCGTGCATATTTAATATTTCTTTTAATCCTTATCTTAACCTTCTACTCCAGGCAGCTAACTGCTGTTTAACCAGCTTAGGATTTGTGCTTCCGAAAGATTTCTTTAAATTTACAGAAGCCCAGGCATTAAGTATGTTTCTTACGTCCGCCTTAAATTTTGGGGAATATTTCTTCAATTCCTTATCGTTTAAAGAAAATATCTTTTTGCCTTTATCTAAACAATCCCTGACCATTCTTCCTACAATATCATGCGCCTGGCGATAAGAAACCCCCGTTTTAATCAAATACTCTACGATATCTACGGAGAATAAAGATTCATCTTTAACCTTGGCGGCAACTGCCTCTTTCTCAATCACGATATTGGCAAAGAGGGCCATAAAAATCTCAAGGATATCCTTAATCGCGTCAATCGCGTCAAAAAGCGGAGGCTTATCCAACTGCATATCTCTGTTATAAGAAGTAGGCAGCCCTTTCATCAGCATTATTACGCTGGAAAGGTTCCCTTGGATTTGCCCCACTGAGCCGCGAATCAATTCTAAAATATCCGGGTTCTTTTTATGCGGCATAATACTGGAGCCGGTGCAAAATGAGAAATCAATATCGATAAAGTTAAATTCTTTTGTTGACCAAAGGATAAGGTCTTCGGCTATACGCGATAAATGCACGGAAAGTATGGCTAAATCAGCCAATACTTCAATTATATAGTCCCGGTCGCTGACTGAATCAATACTATTGGCAGTCAGGCTGTCAAACTTTAGCTCGTTCTTCACAAAATTCCGGTCAGTATTAAGCCCTGTGCCTGAGAAAGCGCAGGAGCCAAGCGGCATAGAGTTAATCCTTTTCTTTGCATCAAGTAGTCTCTGCTTATCCCTCTCTAATGCCTCTACGTATGCCAATAAGTGGTGTGCCAATAAAACACATTGAGCAATCTGCAAATGGGTATAACCCGGGATAACCACTTTAGAATTACTTGCAGCGAATTTCAGTATCGCTTTCTGCAGCTGCGAGCTAAACTCCACCAGGTTATCAACCTCGCTCCTCAAATACATCCTGGTATCCAAAGCAATCTGGTCATTTCTTGACCTGGCAGTATGCAGTTTATGCGCCGGTTCACCGATTTTCTTATTTAAAAGCTCTTGAATATTAGAATGGATATCTTCTGCAGCCGGGTCAAATTTGAACTTACCAGCCACTACATCTTTAAGTATGGCGATTAACCCTTTAACTATCTTACGGCTATCCTTTTGGGGGATTATTTTTTGTTTAGCCAGCATCTTAGCGTGAGCTATGCTCCCTAAGATATCATATTTAGCCAATCTCTGATCATAAACAATTGATGAAGTAAATTTATCAGTCAGGGCATTTGTCTTCTTATTAAATCTTGTTCCCCAAAGTTTCTTCGCCATCTCTTCCCCCTCTAATTACAAAAGACCACTACTTGAGCGATGTAACTATCTTTTGTAAGGCATTCCCCAAAGTTTAATAAAACCTTCGGCTAATTTTTGATCAAATTTGTCTTCTTTACCGTAAGTACTTAATTCCTTTTTATAAAGCGAGTTGACAGACTTTCTGCCAACGACAACACAGCTGCCCTTTGATAGCCTTAATCTGATAGTTCCGCTAACAAATTTTTGCGTCTTTTCCACAAAACCATCCAAAGCATCCTTTAAAGCGGAAAACCATAAACCGTAATAAACTAAATCCGCGTACTTAAGGCTGATCATCTCTTTAAAATGGGCCAGCTCCCGGTCAAGGACCAAAGCCTCTAACTCCTTGTGCGCGGTATAAAGAATAGTTCCTGCCGGAGCTTCATAAATCTCCCTGGACTTAATTCCTACTAATCTATTTTCCACCATATCGCTTCTGCCGACCCCGAATTGGCCGCCCACTTCGTTCAAACAGGTGATAAGATCTTTTAATTTAAGCGTCTTGCCGTCAATCTTAGTTGGTACGCCCTTGGCAAAAGTAACCTCAATATACCGGGGATAACTTGAGGTATGTGTTGGGCTTTTGGTAATCATATAAGCGTCTTCCGGAGGTTCCTGCTCCAGGTTCTCCAGAATGCCGGCTTCAATACTTATACCCCAGATATTACGATCAATACTGTAGGGCTTCTTCTTGGTTACATCTATCGGAATATTAAATTTAAGCGCGTAATCAATCTCCTCTTCGCGAGACTTAAACTCCCAATCCCTCACCGGAGCAATAATCTCTAATTTAGGATCAAGTATCCCCACGGCAACTTCAAGCCTTACCTGGTCATTGCCTTTACCGGTACAGCCGTGGGCAACTGCCGCCGCCTTTTCTTTATGCGCGATCTCCACAAGGTATTTAGCGATCAAAGGCCTGCCTAATGCCGTAGCCAAAAGATACTTTCCTTCATAAATAGCCCCGGCCTTTAACGCCGGAAGGATAAAGTCTTCCACAAACTCATCCTGAAGGTCTTTGACATACACTTTTTTCGCTCCCGCAGACAATGCCCTGTCCTCTATCGCGGTAAAATTTTCCCCTTTACCCAAACCCTGGCCAAGGTCGGCGACAAAACAAATTACTTCATAGTCCCGCTCTTTGAGCCACCTTACGATGCAGGAAGTATCTAAGCCTCCGGAATAAGCGAGTACTACCTTTTTCATATCTTTACACCCTCCGACATTAACAACTTAATCAGCACCGCTTTCTGGACATGCATCCTGTTTTCCGCCTGGTCAAAGACAACCGAATGCTTGCTTTCTATCACCTCATCAGTTATCTCTTCGCCCCTATGCGCGGGGAGGCAATGCATGACCAAATAATTATCCGCGGCTGACTTCAACAGCTCTTTATTCACCTGAAAACTCTTGAATATCTCTCTTCTTTTCGCGGCTTCTTCTTCCTGCCCCATACTTGCCCAGACATCGGTATAAATTACATCCGCGCCTTTTACAGCGGAGGCAGCATCGGAAAATAAATTTATTACCGCTTTATTTTTCTTGGCGTAAAGTTTAGCGGCGCCA
>Ga0172375_10006479_pt1 | contig 16411 bp, 16 predicted proteins | sample LakKiv1m_FD_114537 | JGI IMG/M metagenome (GOLD analysis project Ga0172375, IMG submission 114537) | Freshwater microbial communities from Kabuno Bay, South-Kivu, Congo - kab_092012_11.1m | ecosystem: Environmental > Aquatic > Freshwater > Lake | place: Democratic Republic of the Congo...
ATTTGAAGGCCATTTGTTAGCAATTCATTTTATTTCAGTCAAAATGTGAAACGTAAGATATACAAAAACTTATGATCAATGTTTTATTCTTTATCTGAACAAAAAAAGTTCAACAATGTATTATTCATATTCAACTTTAATGCAAGTCCTGATTATCTTATATATATAATCATTTTGAACTAATATTCGAGGATTAAATGGAAAAACGGCTTTTTGGACGGACAGGACACATGAGCACGGTCGCAATTCTGGGTGGCGCGGCGTTTGGCGAGGTTGACCAGGCGGCGACTGACGCAGCCATGAAGGTCGTGTTTGAGTATGGCGTGAATCATATCGATATTGCCCCTTCCTATGGCCACGCGGAAGATCACCTGGCACCCTGGATGAAAACCTACCGTGATCAATTCTTTTTAGGATGCAAGACCCTTGAAAGAACTCGCGATGTAGCACGGAATGAATTGGAAGGGTCACTGAACCGGTTGCATGCCACCTATTTCGACCTTTACCAGCTGCACGCGATCAAGACAATTGCAGACCTCGATTTGGTTACGCAATCTGGAGGCGCTCTTGAGGCGCTGATAAAGGCCAGATCGGAAGGGCTGATCAGGCATATCGGTATTACAGGACATGGGGTTTTGACTCCATCTGTTTTTATCGAAGCCTTACATCGGTTTGATTTTGACTCGGTGCTTTTTCCTGTTAATTTCGTCCAATTCGCGGATCCCTCTTACAAAGACACGGCCCTGGAATTGCTTGCTCTCTGCCAAAAGAATAACGTGGGCAGCATGCTCATCAAGTCTATTACCCGGGCGCCATGGGGTGATCGCGAACACCATTTCGACACCTGGTATGAACCTTTCACCGAAGCGGAAATGATTCAGGAAGCCATCAATTTCGCTTTGTCTCAGAACGCTTCAGGTATTTGCACAGCCGGAGATACACGACTGCTGCCACTAGTCCTTAAAGCCTGTGAGGACTTCCGACCTCTATCTGCACCAGAACAAGAAAAATTGATCGAAACTGCAAAAAGGTATCAACCCTTATTTGTATAAGCGCTGCCCAGATCGAAAATTTCACGAATAATGAACTCAACGGATAGGTTGACTTCTGATAGGTATCAATATAATATATGTATTGAAAGTAATTGTTAGAGCGGGGATACATCAACGTTTCATAATCGCTCTGAAAAAAATGGTTAGGTAAAAGGAGAACGTAAAATGGCACAGATAAAATTTTTCTCGTTAAAAAGCAAGAAGAGTGTATTGATTGATGTCAGCAAATGCACTCTCAAGACCCTTAAGAATGGGCGCAAGGCAGCCGAAGCAGTTGATCCGGAAACCGGTGGAAAACTTTATAAATTCCTTTCAAAAGATGATCTGAAGTTATTCGAATAACCCAAACTGCAACACTCATTATTAATTATGATCACCCACTTTTAGTGGGTGATCTTTTTATTTCTTTTTTAATTCAATACTTGGCACATTAATTGCACCTATCTTATCAGTTGAAAAAAAATTCTTTTGATATACAATAATAGAGTAATTTGAGGAGGAACCATGAAATCGTCATCATTACGTCTGGCAATCGCACTGATCGCCATTATGGCAGTAAGTGTAGCCTGTTCACTGCCCTTTGTGATCAGCCCTGTGCAGCCTGAAGAAAAAATTGTTTACATTGAAGTGACATCCACACCCCTTCCGGCGGTTGCGACAACTGCACCCGCAGCGGAACCAACTCTGCCAGCCGCTACGCCTGCCGTTGCTGTTAACCTGGATGGACCCTGGACAATCTGGCAAGGCACTGGAGAACAGCAGTTAGACATTGACTTTTTGCAGCAGGGATACAACTTGATCGGGAACACTGCGATCGGTGGCGGTGAAAGCTTACTCTTCAAAGGAACAATCAGCCAGGACAGCAAGAGCGTTTCTGGTACTTGGGAATCCACTTCAGGCACCTCTGGAAGTTTCCTCATGGCGCTTGACGCTTCGATCTCCTCATTCTCTGGAAACCTGGGCGGCGGTGTGCCTTTCTGCGGAAGCCGCAATGGCACTGCCAAACCTTCACCCTGCATCAAATAGTTGACTAATAGCAAATATAAGCGCTTCCTGAAATTGGGAAGCGCTTTTTAACTTAACCAAGGATCTTTTTCAGGAATTTTAATTTCTCAAGGTCCTGATAAGATTCACCGCCTTCGTGTAGGTTGAATTCATAAGTTTTGATCTCTTTTTGGCCTGCATAATAATTGTATGCCGCAAAGACAGTTGATGGCGGGCAAGTAGTATCCATCAACCCCACACTGAATAAAGCTGGCGCCTTAGCGCGGATGGCAAAATTCATTCCATCAAAGTAATTTAAGGTATTGAAAACCGTATCGACTTTATCGCGATGCGCTTTTAGAAAATGGGAGATCTCACTGTAAGGGCGTTCATCAGTGAGGGTAACCGCTCGTTTAAAATGGCACAGGAAGGGAACATCCGGCATGATACCCGCCAGATCCGGAACCAAACCTGAAACTGCTATAGCTATTCCACCCCCCTGGCTGCCGCCAGAACAAAAGATTCGCTGCTTATCAACCAGTGGATTCGATCTCGCTGCTTCAATGGCGCGAACAGCATCAATATAGACCCTGCGGAAATAATAAGATTCCGGGCTCAATATTCCCTGGGTCATGAAACCAGGATAATGCGGTCCCGCGTCATGATCAAAATTATCCGGTGTATCACCCTGCAGCCAGGATGATCCCTGCCCGCGCGTGTCCATAACAAACAGAGCATACCCTGCGCTCGGGAAAAGCAGCCAATCGAGCGGAAATCCTCGTCCCCCGCCATAACCGATGTACTTCACAATGCAGGGTAGCGTCTTTTTGGTATTCTTCGGATATAAGAACCAGCCCTTTATTGGCTGCCCGCCAAACCCATTAAAAGTAACATCAAAGGTTTCCAATAAAGCCAGATCGAAATCAACCGGGGTAAATACCGCATTTAAATCAAAATCCTGGCTGTTGCTGATGGAACTTTTCCAAAAAGCATCGAAATCCAGCGGCTCTGTGCGGGCTGGTTTATATCTCTGTAATTCGTCCAACGGCAGATCAAAATGCATGGTTCCTCCAATAAACCTTGTCTGAGACTATTTTATGCCAATGTATGAGGAATCTTAATAAAAGGATCAATTTGACAAAACACTTGTATTCCGTTTCCAAATAACATATAATAAGAGAAAAGTGGTTGAAAGTGGGTCTAAGTGGGACGCCGGAAAATCCGGCGTTTCGGCTTAAAAAAAGAGGTAGAACAGATGTTCTTTGGGCAATTTGACCATAATATTGATGATAAAGGGCGGTTAACCATTCCCGCGCGTTATCGCGACCTATTGGAAAACGGTGCGTATATTACGCTTGGTTTCGATGACAACCTCATGGTCATGCGCAGCGAGGAATTCAATAAACTCTACCATAATATTGAAGAAATGAGCCTGACAAATTCCAAAGCACGTGATCTGGCGCGCATGCTGTTCGGCAGCGCAGATATGCTGGAATTTGACAAGAACGGGCGCGTCCTGATCCCCCAGTTCCTGCGGATCGAGGCCAAACTCGAAAGTTCTGTAAAACTTGTGGGTATTGGACCATATTTTGAAATTTGGACTCCTGAGTCCTGGAGCAAGAAACAGGGCATGATCGTTGATGGGGAATCCCGCGCAAAGATGTTTGAAGAATTGGATCTGACATTGAAAAATGCCTGATCCAGACGCTGAAGAGCGCCCACCCCACCTACCAGTACTTTACCAAGAGAGCATCAACCTCCTCCAACCGAAAAACCACGGCAGGTACGTAGATTGCACACTCGGCGCAGGCGGGCATGCGGCAGGCATACTGGAATCGAGCCAACCTGACGGACAGTTGTTAGGCCTAGATATAGACGATCAAGCGTTACAGATCGCTGAAACCAGGTTAGCAGAGTTTGGCAGAAGAGCCCATATAAAAAAGGATTCTTATGCCAATTTGTCCGCACAGCTCCAAATGGTCAACTGGGTTTGCACAGACGGAATACTCCTTGACCTTGGACTTTCCTCAATGCAGATGGACACCGCGGATAGGGGTTTTTCTTTTATGCAGGACGCGCCTTTGGATATGCGCTTCAATATGAACCAAAGGAGAACTGCAGCCGAGATCGTGAACACCTGGAGTGAAAAAGAACTGACAAAAGTCTTGTGGGAGTTCGGGGAAGAACCAAAATCAAGGCAGATCGCCGCAAGCATTATGGATCAAAGGCCAATAGCAACAACCACCCAATTGGCAGCTCTGATATCGGGAGTGTATAAGGGAAAACGCGGAAAGATCCACCCGGCGACCCAAACTTTCCAGGCTTTGAGGATAGCGGTCAATGAAGAACTTGACACACTTGAAAAGGGTTTAGAGGAAGCGCTTAAGGCGCTTTGCAGAGGAGGTAGATTGGCAGTGATCAGCTTTCATTCACTGGAAGATCGAAAGGTCAAGCAGCTTTTCCAGCGTGAAAGCCGAGATTGCATTTGCCCACCAGAGCAGCCAATTTGTGTATGCGGGCATAAAGCGTCAGTCATGCTCATAACAAAAAAAGCAATTATTCCTTCACAGGAGGAAATTGTCAAAAACCCGCGGGCGCGCAGCGCAAAATTGCGGGTTGTTGAAAAGTTATAAGTTCACTAGTCAAAATAACAGGCAGAGTTATTGATGACAAAAAAGATCAAGCAAGCATATCAGCAGGCACCTTGGAGGAGGCAGCTCCGCTTCTTCGGTATTTCCGTGCTCCCTGTCATCGCCATTGGAATGGTGATCGCACTCTACCTTGTTGTCAGTGCACAATCTGCCGCAGCCGGGCTGCAGATCATGCAGATGCATTACGACGAAGAAGAGATCCTGCGCCAGATCGCAAATTTACGCACAGAATTGGGCTACATGACCTCCTATAAAGAAATGCAGCAGCGCGCAAAGAAGGTTGGCTACGAACTGCCCCCTGCCGAAGCTGTTCATTTTATGCCCATACCTGGATATTCAGGCCAGGATGCTGTGCTGATCGCTCCACCTCCCGGTGCTGATTCCAAAGGCACACCGCTAGTCAACGAGTTTTATCAGCAATCGCTTTGGGATTGGTTCCTGAATACATTTCTGGTGGACAGTCCCGCCGTGAAGGGAGATGCGAATTGAGTAAAACCGGCCTTTCACGTCTTACGGTCATCGGCGGCCTGCTTTCTGCAGCAAGTCTTTTGATCGTCTTTCAGATGGCTCGTATTCAGGGCAGCACCAAACATCAGGAACTCAGCCGCTGGGCTGACGAACAGTACTCCTACGCGATCGAAAATTACTACCCTGAGCGGGGAAATATCTATGACCGCTGGGGAAGATTGTTAGCCGGTAATGAAGATGTTTATGAGGTGGGATTGATGCTTCAGTACATCACCAACCCATCAACTATTGCTGCTACTTTGGATGGTGTGAACGATCTGAAATACAAGGATATTCTGGAAAACGCCGCAAAAGCCTTTGACCCCAAAGAAAGTATCTATGCGGTCCTGACCGACTTCTTACCCTTTGGTGTGGTTGATGTCCTGAGCGAGATCAAGCAGAAATATGAGATCGAAAATCCTTACGGGCGCGATCCTGAAAAACCTTCTCTGCGGGGAGTCGTTTGGTATCCGCATCTTAAACGCAGCTACCCGGAAAATTCACTAGCTTCAAACATCCTTGGCTTCTACTCATTCCGCGATCGCCAGAATGGCATTGGATACTACGGTGTCGAAGAATATTACGATGATATCTTGGCCGGCTCACCGATGGAATCTTTTATGCCGCGCAACCCTTATATGCTTGAAGGATTGCCGGAAGTGCCAGCCGGATCCAGCCTGGTTTTGACCATTGACCGGGAGATCCAGGCCATGGTCGAGAAGAAACTGGATGAAGCCGTAAAAGAATTTGAAGCCGATTATGGCGTGGTTATCATCATGGATCCACGCAATGGCGAAGTATTAGCCATGGCAAGCCAACCGCGCATCAACCTCAACCAGTATTGGGAAACCGAAGACCAATTCAAGGACAAAACCCCTTACAACCGCGCTATCAGCGAAACATATGAACCTGGTTCGGTTTATAAGGTCCTGACGATGTCTGCAGCAATGGATGACGGCGCTGTGGATGAGAAAACCATTTTCAATGATCCCGGCCGTTTTGAATACGGCGGCGGAGTCGTTTTCAACTGGGACCGCCAGGGGCATGGCAAGCAGGATATGCAGGGTTGTATGCAAAAATCCTTGAATGTATGCCTGGCCTGGGTTGCAACTGAATTAGGCAAGGATAAATTCTACGAATATATGCAGTCCTTCGGGATCGGACGGATGACAAATATTGATCTGGGAGGAGAAAAGATCTGGCCTTTCAGCATTCCCGGCGATTCGGACTGGTATCCCATTCAATTGGTCACAAACTCATTCGGGCAGGGTGTTGCTGTCACACCCATCCAAATGGCAACCGCAATCTCAGCTGTAGCTAATGACGGCAAAATGATGAAACCGCATGTGCTGAAAGCGATCATCCAGGACGGCAAACAGTATAATACATCGCCGCAAGTGCTGGGTGTGCCGATCAAACCAGAGACAGCCCGCACAATGACGAACATGCTGGTCAAATCCCTGGTCAATGAAACTTCGCTGGCCTTGGTGCCGGGCTATAAGATCGCCGGCAAAACCGGCACTGCTGAGATCCCGGTCGAAGGCGTATATGGCACAAACCAGACCAATGCTTCATTTGTAGGCTGGGGCCCGGCAGATGATCCGCAATTTCTGGTGTATGTCTGGATCGCGCGGCCTGAAAAGTCACCCTGGGGTTCCATGATCGCCGCGCCGCTGTTCAGCGAGATCACCAAAGAATTGGTCGTATACCTGGATATTCCGCCGCAAACTGCCCAGGATCCACTTATGGCGAAAGAAGGATAAACATGATCACTCTCAATAACATCATTCACGCTCTTACCGGAACCGAAGTACCAAATAACCAGATCATGATCGCTGAAGCAGTGATCGATTCACGAAAAGCGAATCCAGGTTCTTTTTTCATTGCTTTACCCGGTGAGCGTTCGGATGGGCATGACTTTATTAAGAACGCATTCGATAACGGAGCGATCATCGCGCTGACCCAGAAGGATCTTGGTGCGGAATTCAGGGTTTTGGATCTCAGGAGATCACAATCCAGTCAGGAGATATCGATCCCGCAGACGCCATTTTGTATTCGGGTCGATGACAGTCTAAAATCCCTGCAGGATATTGCCAGGTATTGGCGGCAGAGATTATCCGCGCGCATCATTGCGATCACAGGCAGCGTGGGCAAATCCTCCACCAAGGAACTGACCGCCGAGGTTCTGAGCCGCAAATTCCATACTTATAAAAATCCCGGAAATTACAATAACGAGATCGGATTACCTTTGACAATTCTCAATCTCGGCCAGGGATATGAACGTCTCATCCTTGAAATGGGCTTTTATTATCCCGGTGAGATCCGCTTTTTATGCGGGATCGCCAAGCCTGATGTGGGAATCGTCACAAATATCGGGACTGTGCATGCTGAGCGGGCTGGTTCCCAGGAAGCAATTGCAAAAGGCAAGGCCGAGCTTATCGAGTCACTCAGCCCCTCTCCTGATGGGATCGCTATTTTGAATTATGACGATCCTTTTGTCAAAGATATGGCCTCAAAGACAAAGGCAAGCGTAATATTTTATGGATTGGATTCCGGTGCCGATGTCTGGGCAAACGAAATCCAGGGTCAGGGGCTGAAAGGCATTCGTTTTCGTATGCATTTTAAAGGTGAGTCCATGGTACTTGAAGTACCCATGCTCGGGCGCCATTCAGTACAGACCATCCTCAGGGCCAGCGCTGCCGGATTTGCCGAAGGTATGACCATGCACGAGGTTGCAGAAGCGCTGACTGCCAGCAACACTCAGCTGCGCCTGGTTGCAGTACAAACCAGAAGCGGCGCTTTGATCCTCGACGACACCTACAATGCCACACCCGAATCAACAGTCGCAGCGCTGGATCTGCTGGACGAATTAAAAGGTCAGAAGATCGCAGTTCTCGGAGATATGCTCGAACTTGGCCAGTATGAACAAGCCGGACACGAGGTTGTCGGACGCAGAGCTGCTGAGGTGGTCAATCATCTAATCGCAGTCGGTCCGCGCGGGCATACGATTGCTGAAACCGCTAAACTGCGCGGGTTGCCGCCTGCTGCTGTTACCTGGGTGGCTGATGCCATACAGGCGGCCGAAGTGCTCAAATACAATCTAAAGGCAGGGGATGTTGTTCTCATAAAAGGTTCACACGGACTCCGGATGGACCGCATTTCCCCGATCCTTGAGGAGGCTGCATGAGGGAGACTTCCTTATCCCTGGCTTTAAGCTTTTTGGCATTCATAATGACTGTGATCTGGGGCAGCCCGCTCATTAAGCTTCTGCGCTTCTTCAAGGTCGGCAAGATCATTCGCGAGGAGGGGCCAGGCAGCCATATTGACAAGCTTGGAACTCCAACAATGGGCGGTTTTATGATCATCGCCCCAGTACTGCTTCTGACCGTTCTTCTGAACGCAGCAACTCTGCTGGGCTTTGATATCCTCGGGAGGTCAGTTCTCATTCCTCTGGTGGTTTTGGTTGCCTTCGGCATTTTAGGTGCTGTTGATGATTGGGAAGGCATCCGCGGCTCACGTAAAGGGCTGGGAATGCGCGCCCGCACTAAATTCCTAATTCAGCTTGCGCTTGGTCTGGCAACAGCTTTCGCACTGAAATATATCGTCAAGGTCCCTGAAATGTATTGGCCGGGTTATCCTGAACCTCTCGAATTAGGCCCCTGGTATATCCCGATCGCAACCATAATCATTGTCGGTTTTTCTAACGCAGTTAATTTCACTGATGGGCTGGATGGTTTGGCTGGCTTGATCTCGGCAACCGCTTTCGCAGCCTATGGCGGCATTGCTTTGCTGCAGGAACAATTCTTCCTGGCACGATTTTGCTTCACAATCGTTGGCGCCTTATTCGGTTTTCTCTGGTTTAATGTTCATCCAGCACAGTTATTCATGGGAGATACCGGTTCTCTGGCCATTGGCGCTGCCCTGGCTACATTTGCCTTAATGACAGGCCAGTGGCTGGTTCTGCCGGTCATAGCCATCATCCCGGTCAGCGAAACCCTCAGTATTATTCTGCAGGTGGCATACTTCAGAATGACCGGCGGCAAGCGCTTATTCAGAATGGCGCCACTGCATCATCATTTTGAATTATTGGGATGGAGCGAAACCCAGGTTGTACAGCGATTTTGGCTTGTTACGTTAATCGCTGCAATGCTCGGGCTCGCACTTATTTTGGTGGATTAATGAAAAGAGACTGGCAAGGAAAAAAAGTTGTCGTGATCGGCGCCGCCCGGCAGGGATTGGCAGCCTCACGCTACCTTGCCAAAAGATCTGCCCGAGTCATTCTGACCGACAGCCGACCGCTTTCTGACTTTAATAACCTTGAAACTCAGTTGTCTGGTTTCACTGTTGAACTTCATCTTGGCGGGCATCCTGTGGATATCCTGGAAAAAACCGATGTTGTCTGCGTTTCGGGCGGTGTGCCATTGACGATCCCGTTGATCAAAGAAGCCCAAACTCGTGGTATCCCGCTGACCAACGATTCCCAGCTATTCATGGAAGAAGTGAAGGCAAAGGTGATCGGGATCACCGGTTCCGCCGGCAAGACAACTACAACAGTATTGACCGGTGCGATCGCCAAAGCTGCCCTCGAACCAAAAGTAAAGGTCTGGGTTGGCGGGAATATCGGTTATCCCCTGATCGAGCATTTGGAAGAAATTCAACCAGAAGACTGGGTTGTGCACGAATTCTCCAGTTTTCAACTCGAACAGATGACGATCTCACCGCATATTGCAGTGATAACAAATATCACCCCCAATCACCTTGACCGGCACAAGACAATGGAAGCCTACACCGCTGCGAAAACACATATCCTTGAATTTGAAAGTGCCAAAGATTTTGCAGTGATCAACCGGGATGACCCGGGTTCAAAGGGTTTAGCTGAAAAGACATTGGCAAAGATTTTCAGCTTTGGATTCAACCAGCCATCCGGAAGAGCTGCGTCCGTTTTTATAAAGAACGGGAATTTTATGGTCTCTGATGGCTGTAACGAAACGATCTTGTTTTCTACAATTACTCTGAGGCTCCCCGGCCGGCATAACCTTGCCAATGCAATGGCTGCCTGTGCCGCCAGCCTGGCTGCCGGCTTTCCAGCTCAAGCCATGCAGGTTGGAATTGGCTCTGTTGAGGGAATTCCTCACCGGCTTGAAGTTGTCAGGGAATACAAAGGCATCCAGTGGATCAATGATTCCATCGCCACAGCCCCGGAACGGGTCATGGCAGCCATACACGCGATCGAAGGGCCGCTGGTCATACTGCTTGGAGGAAGAGACAAAGATCTGCCCTGGGAAGAGCTGGCGGCGATGCTGCACGAAAGGCAGCCCAAAGTTGTGCTGTTCGGAGAAGCAGGCAGCCTGATCCATTCAGCGCTGAAAAAATTTGAAGGCACAGCACCCTCATATCCGCTATTTCAGGTATTGACTTTGGAGGAAGCGGTTCAGAAAGCATCTGAAATTGCAGCAAAAGGCGACATAGTGCTTCTTTCACCGGGCGGAACGAGCTATGACGCATATCGTGATTTCGAAGAACGCGGTGAGCATTTCAGGGAACTTGTGAAGGAACTCCGATGAGCGGAAAATCGGTCCCTGTTGAACAAAAGAACAAACGTCGCCCGCTAAACCTGGGAGTGGATGTGCCGCTCTTCCTGGTTGTTATTGCCCTTCTGGTTTTTGGATTGCTGATGCTTTACTCAGCCAGCTGGGAGTATTCTGTTTCGATCATGGGACAGCGGCCTTCGTATATGCTTGAACGGCAGGTGCGCTTCCTGGTGCTGGGCGCCATTGCGGCTACAGCAGCCTTCTTTTTTGATTACCACCGCATCAAAAAATTTGTCATTCCCATGATGGTCGTTACGCTCATCATGCTTCTGCTGGTCATCTTCTATGTCAATGAGGTCCGCCTGGGCGCCCGCCGAGGCCTTTTCCAGGGCTCCATTCAGCCATCAGAACTGGCAAAATTGGTCGTTATCATTTACCTGGCTTTCTGGCTGCATGCCAAAAAAGACCTGCTGCATGAATTCTCGTTTGGCTTGCTGCCAATGGCTGCGATCCTGGGTATCTCCTCAGCGCTCATCCTCTTCCAACCAGACCTGAGCGCTGCCGCTACCATTTTCATTATCGGCGGCATGATGTTCTTTATGGGCGGCGGAGATATCAAGCAAATTCTCCCTTCCCTGCTGGTCGCTTTATTTGTGGGTATGTTGCTCATTTCTGTTTACAGCACCGGACAGGAACGTATCTCGAGCTTTATTGAAGGCATTCGCGATCCCAAGCTGGCATCTTATCATGTGGTCCGATCATTTGAGGCGATCGTGCGCGGCGGATTGTTTGGCTCAGGGATCGGACGCGCCAATACCAAATTTACAGGCCTGCCGGTTGCACCCACAGATTCGATCTTCGCTGTGATCGCAGAAGAAACGGGGATCTTCGGCGCATGTGTGACAATATTCCTGTTCATTTTTTTCCTTTGGCGGGGCTTGACCATCGCCAGACGCGCGCCCGACATGCTTGGCAGGCTGCTAGCTGCCGGAATAACGGTATGGATCTTCCTGGAAGCCGTGATCAACATGAGCGTACTGGTCAACCTTCTGCCCTTTGCCGGAAACGCACTTCCATTCATAAGTTACGGCGGTTCCAGCCTGACTATGGCAATGGTCGGAGTCGGTATCATCATGAGTGTCGCGAGGCAAACAGCGATAAAGAATAATGAAGAGGAAAGGAGACCCCTGAATGCGGTTGTTAATTTGCGCCGGGATGACGGGCGGAGGAGTTTATCCCGCCATAGCCGTCCTTCAGGCGCTGAAAGGTAGAACCGATGAGGTACTTTGGCTGGGCAGCCGCAGCGGCATGGAAGAGACCATGTTAGGAAAGTATGATCTCACCTTTGAAGCTATATCCGCCGCAGGAGTGCATGGTGTCAGCCTGCGCTCGCTGCCTGGCAATTTAAACCAGCTGCTGCTTGGTTTGCGGGAAGCCAACACTATCATTAAACGGTTCAAACCGCAGGTCACCTTCTTTACTGGAGGATATCTGGGAGTCCCTGTCGCTTTTGCAGGACGCAAGATACCTTCGGTGGTCTTTATCCCCGATATTGAGCCTGGTCTGGCGCTGAAAACGATCCTTAGATTCACAAGATCCGTCGCGGTCAGCACGCAAGCATCCATTAAGTATCTGAAAGGAAAGCAGGTTCAGGTTACTGGTTACCCGGTCCGGTCAGATATGAAGCAGTGGGACAGGATATCAGCAAAAAAGCACTTTGCGATCCCGGAAAAAGAACAGGTTCTGCTTGTTTTTGGGGGAAGCAAAGGCGCCCTTTCTATCAACCAGGGCTTATTCGCATCCCTTGGTTCTTTGCTCAAGGATATGCATGTGATCCATATCAGCGGCAAAGACCATTGGGATGATGTACATCAAACACAGAATGTTCTGGACCCCGCTTTGGTAAAAAAATACCATGCTTATCCCTATCTCCATGACGAAATGGGTGCTGCCTTTGCTGCGGCTGAACTGGTCGTCTGCCGGGCTGGCGCCTCAACGCTCGGGGAACTGCCATTTTTCGGGGTGCCGGCCATTTTGGTGCCATATCCACATGCCTGGCGCTACCAGCAGCAGAACGCGGAGTACCTGCAGGAAAACGGCGGCGCAGTCATTCTTGCAGATGCGGAATTGGGCGACCAGCTTGAAAGCAAAGTGCGCAGCATCATTGGCAATCCCGGTCTGCTAACCTCGATGCGCAGCGCAATGCAAGCCCTGTCCATCCCGGATGCCGCGCAGAAGATCGCGGACATGATCATCCAAACTGGTACAGCGTCATCTTTGAAGGAGGAATCCTATGGTTAGTCTGGCAGTTCTCTTCTATATGTTCGTTTTCATTTTCGCACTCATTGGTGCGATCCGCGGTTGGGCAAAAGAAGTGACAGCAACATTCAGCGTTTTTCTCGCGCTTTTTATTCTCTCTGTGATGCAGTCCTTTATTCCAGCCGTTGACACTTATCTCACCAATAGTCCCATCGAATCACAGGTGACCTTTCAAATGCTGGTCCTGGGTGTGATCGTCTTTATCGGCTACCAGACCCCCAACCTGCCGGTGTTCATGCAGAATCAGCATATGAAGCGCGGGCAGATGCAGGACGTCATCCTGGGATTTTTGATCGGCGCTTTCAACGGTTATATGATCTTCGGTTCGCTTTGGTACTTCATCCATAAAGGCGGTTATCCCTTTGATTATGTTTTGGCACCCATTGCAGGCACAAAAGCCGGCGAAGCTGCCATGCAGATCATCCCATTACTGCCGCCCGCATGGCTGGTTGCGCCGGGAATTTACTTTGCGATAGCGATCTCATTCATGTTTGTATTGATGGTGTTCATATAATGGCTCATTATCACTTTATTGGTATTGGCGGCACGGGACTTTCACCGATAGCACGCGTCTTGCTCGAGAGAGGACATACGGTCAGCGGATCTGACCTGCTCCTATCTCCTTCTGCGCAGGAATTGCGTGATATGGGTGTTCTCGTCTCGATCGGCCATGACAAAGCCAATATTAATGGCGCTGATGTGATCATCCGCTCTTCTGCCATCCCGGATTCCAATGTTGAGGTGGCAGCGGGCAAAGTAGCGGGCATTCCGGTAATAAAGCGTGTCGATTTTCTGGCTGACCTGACTGCAGACAAAAAAGTGATCGCCGTTGCAGGAACACACGGTAAAACAACCACCACCGCCATGCTTGCCTGGTGCCTTTCGCAAGCAGGCCAGGATCCATCGTATGTTATCGGCGGCATTTCTAAGAATCTGGGGAAGAACGCGCATGCAGGTTCCGGTGACTACTTTGTGATCGAAGCTGACGAATATGATGGCATGTTCCTGGGATTGAAGCCCGATATATTGATCGTAACCATTGTCGAGCATGATCACCCGGACTGCTACCCGACACCCGAATCCTATTTTAGCGCCTTCAAGAAATTAACTGGATTGATCAAATCCGGCGGCGTTTTGATCGCCGACAGTGACCAAGCTGGTGTCCGCAGCTTACTGTCTGCTTCATCCCCGGATCTGTACAAGATCACCTATGGAACAAAGACTACCGCGGATTATAAGATCGGTAATATTAGCCATTCCTCAGGCTGCGGTGTCAGCTTTGATCTTCAGTCAACATCAGCAGCACCAAATCAGCTCAGTCTGCAAAATATCACACTGGCCCTTCCAGGCAACCATAATACCCATAACGCGGCTGCTGTGCTTGTCGCAGCGCATTATTTGGACATGCCGATCAAAAAAATAACATCTGCGCTCGAAAAATATTCCGGTACAGGTCGCCGTTATGATCTTAAGGGGATCGCTAATGAAGTCACAATCATTGACGACTATGCGCATCACCCTACCGAGATACGCGCTACTCTGTCGGCAGCACGCTGCCAGTTCCCTGACCGCCAGATCTGGGCAGTGTGGCAGCCGCATACATACAGCCGTACCCGCGAGCTGATCAACGATTTCAAAGACGCTTTCAACGACTGCAACCACGTGGTCGTTACCGAGATCTATCCTTCAAGGGAAAAGAAGCAGGATTATTCTTCCCGGGAAGTTGTTAAGATGATGCACCACCCTGATGCCCGGCAGATCGCTGAACTTCAGGATGTAAGCGCCTATTTGATTGATCATTTAATGCCTGGCGATGTTCTGCTTGTGCTTTCGGCAGGTGACGCAGACCTGATCAGCAAAAATGTTTTGGATGCATTAAAAACCAGGGAGGAAAACAGACAATGATCGATGCAGCCAAATTTGCCGCACTAAGAGAGACTTTCGGGGATCGCCTGCAGGAAAATGTGCGAATGTCAAATTTCGCCACAATGAATGTCGGTGGTCCAGCTGATGCGCTCCTGATCGCTACCAGCGCGGATGAGCTGGCAGCAATGGTCGGCAAATTATGGGAACTGGACCTTCCCGTCAAAGTGCTGGGAAGCGGCTCAAATTTACTTGTCAGCGATAAAGGCATTCGCTCTGTTGTGGTCATCAATCACGCCCACAATATCCGCGTCAACCTTAAGAGCACCCCGATCACGGTCAGTGCAGAATCCGGCGCACTGATGATAAACCTTGGCAAGAAACTTGCCTTGTGGAGCCTTTCAGGTATGGAATGGGCTGCAACCATCCCCGGATCGGTCGGCGGCGCAGTCTATGGCAATGCCGGGGCCTTCGGCGGAGAAACATGCCGGAGCCTGGTCTCGGCGGATGTGCTTCACAAAGCAGATGGTCGTTCTGAATGGTCCTGCGAGCGGCTTGCGTACACCTATCGTGCCAGCGGTTTAAAACGAGATCTGGTGGATGCGGTCATTCTATCAGCCTTGTTCCGTGTTGAAAAAGGCGATCCGGCACAGATTACCTCTGATATTGAGACTTTCCGGCAGCGGCGCTGGAAAAATCAGCCGCCCGGTGCTAGTGTTGGATCTGTATTCCGCAATCCTCCAGAAGACAAAGCCGGACGGCTGATCGAAGCCGCCGGATTGAAAGGCAAGAAAAAAGGCGGCGCCATTATCAGTCCGCAGCATGCAAATTTCATCATAAACGAAGGCGGAGCGAGCGCGCAGGATGTGCTTGACCTGCTGGCAGAAGCCCACAATACAGTGAAAGCAAAATTCGGCGTGGATCTGATCCCGGAAATTGAAGTACTGGGAGACTGGGAAGATCTTCCCGATTTCCTAAATTCCAATGCAGCTACGAAGGCGGTGAACCAATGACCAGAAAAATCAAGTTAGGCATTATCCTGGGAGGCCGTTCAGGTGAGCATGAGGTGTCGCTCATGTCCTCGCGATCGGTACTTTCTGTCTTGAATCCGGAAAAATATGAGGTTATACAGATCGGCATTGACCACGATGGTCTGTGGTGGTCTGGCAATGATGTAATCTCCGCTTTTGAAAAACATACCACCAAAGGGCTCTATCGTGTCTTTCTTCTGCCTGAACCTGGCGCCGCTACTTTGTTTAAACGCGAATCATTTGAAGGCAGAGAGAGTATCACGCCAGTTTCAGAATTGGATGTGGTCTTTCCGGTGCTGCATGGCACATTCGGTGAAGACGGGACGCTTCAGGGCTTTTTCGAGATGGCAGACCTGGCCTATGCAGGCGCAGGGGTGTTGGGATCATCTGTCGGGATGGACAAGGGCGTCTTTAAAGATGTGATGCGCGCCAACGAAATACCGGTGGTGGATTGGTTGATCTGCACTCGTAAA
>Ga0172375_10006483_pt1 | contig 16409 bp, 15 predicted proteins | sample LakKiv1m_FD_114537 | JGI IMG/M metagenome (GOLD analysis project Ga0172375, IMG submission 114537) | Freshwater microbial communities from Kabuno Bay, South-Kivu, Congo - kab_092012_11.1m | ecosystem: Environmental > Aquatic > Freshwater > Lake | place: Democratic Republic of the Congo...
AGATGTTTGGTGTCCGCGTCATTGACCGCAACGATCGGAAACTGAAGAATCTTTTTAGCCTCGAGGCTAAAAAGATTCTTCAGTTTCCGATCGTTGCGGTCAATGACGCGGACACCAAACATCTTTTTGACAACCGTTACGGAACGGGTCAGTCCACCCTGGACGGAATCATCCGGGCGACCAATAAATTGCTTGCCGGCTCCTGCGTAGTGGTGGTGGGATACGGTTGGTGCGGACGCGGAATCGCCGAGAGGGCGAGAGGAATGGGGGCCCATGTGGTGGTGACGGAAGTGGATTCCATCAAGGCCCTTCAAGCGACCATGGACGGTTTCTATGTTATGGACATGCATGAAGCGTCCGCGGTGGGAGATGTTTTTGTCACGGTAACGGGAAATATTCACGTGCTCCGGAAAGAGCATTTCGCGAGAATGAAAGACGGCGCCATTGTCTCGAATTCCGGGCATTTCAACGTGGAGATTGATATTCCCGCGCTTCAGCGCCTTTCCGTTCGGAAACGCGAAGTCCGGCCGTTTGTCGAAGAGTACACCCTGAAAAATAAACGCCGCGTGTATCTGCTCGGAGAAGGAAGGCTGATTAACCTGGCTTCCGCGGAGGGACATCCGGCTTCCGTGATGGATATGTCTTTTGCGAATCAGGCGCTTTCCTGTGAATATATTTTCAAGCACTATCGATCGCTGGAGCGGAAAGTTTATTCGGTCCCGAAAGCGATTGACCAGGAAATTGCCCGCCTCAAACTGAAGGCATTGGGAGTCAAGATTGACACGTTGACCAAGGAGCAGGAAATTTATCTTGTGTCCTGGGAAATGGGAACGTAAATGAGCACGTAACTTACGGAGGCCGAAACCATCCAGTTTTGGCCGAAGTGCCGGAGTTGAGAAATTCCGGCCGAGGACCAGAGGTCGAAAATCGTTTTTCGACACTACGCTCAACCAATAAGGGTCTCGCTTCGGGAGCGTCAAGTTACCCGTGCGAATTTATCCCAGGAGGCTGCGGCCTAGCCGCCGCCGTGGGATTGCTTAAATGGGTACGTGATTTACGGTCGAAATCTCCATGATTTCGGCCGACTTGTCGGGATGGATTTAGAATGTTTCGCTGAATCGGCAGGACAGCACCAAAAATTTTTTGGGGCCGCCAGAATTTCTGGCGGCCCTTTTTTGACTATTCGTTCGCCCGGTCCAAAAAGAAGATTGAACCCACCAGAAAAATAAAGTTGTTGCTCCAGGCGCTTATGAACGGATGAAGATTTCCCGCTCGTCCCAAGGCCATCGTGAATGCCCCCGTCGCGTGAAAAACGAAAACCAGCGCGACACAATAAAGCACGTTTAAGGCGATCACTTTTTTCCTGCGCGTGATCGCGAGAAACGGGATCGAAACCAGCATCATAATGACGCTGTACCAGGGAGACGCGAGCTTTTGATAGAGAATGACTTTTTCCGGGTCGGCATTGAGGCCGCTTTCCTGCATGCGCCGGATATAGTGTTTCAGTTCCCGGTAACTCATGAAATTGCTTTCGACCGCGGCCCGGGAAAGTTCCCTCGGAGTTTCCGTGATGTCCTCCGAAATTTTTTCGGCATAGGCGCGGGGGGCTCCCGTCATTTTTCCCGAAGTGTCGGTTTCGTAATCCGTGACGTTGGTGAGGACCCATTTGCCGGATTGCCAGCGCGCTAGCTTCGCGAAAACCTTGCGCTCCGCTTTTTTCTGGGGGTCGAAAAAGAGAATGATCAACCCTTCCAGTACCGCTTCTTTCGCGTCGAAAAGCTTTGCGTAGTAAAGCTTGCTTGCGGAACTCAGATAGGTGAAGTTGTGGATTTGCAGATTGCTGTCCTTGTCGCTTTCATTTCTCTGCTCGATCCGCTCTTCGAGAATTTGCTGGGAGCGGCGGTAGGTTTCCGGAACCAGCCGGTCGCTGACCAGGAAGCAGGCGATTCCGAGAATGAATCCCACGAAGAGAATGGGCCGGACGATTTTTGAAATTCCCACTCCGGCGGTTTTCATCGCCAGGATTTCATTATGGGTGTTGAGAAAGGTGAGCAAAAATATGGTTCCGAGAAAAGTGGCCCACGGAATGATTTGAATAAAAACAAAAGGGCAGAGATTCAGATAGTAGGGCAGAATGTAGGAGAACAGCGTTTTGTTCTTGATGAAATCGCTTAAATGATCGAAAACGTCCGCCATGATGACCAGAAACATCAGGGCAAAAGTGCAGAAAAGGATCGGGATCAACAAGTGTCGGATCAAATAACGGTCAAGAATTCTCATTCGGTTGCCTCAATCAGTTGTTTTATGAAATGTTTCTCAATTTCCTTCAAGCCCGGCACGGGCCAGAGCAAATGCGTAAACTCTCCGAGCGCCGTTTTCTTTCAAAACCCGGCCGCATTCTTTAACGGTGTTCCCGGTGGTGTAAATGTCATCGACCAACAGGAGCGTTCCCTGATCCAGGTTCCCGCGGTTCTTGCAGCGAAAACTGCCCCTCAGATTTTTCCCCCGATCCTGTTTTGATAAAATACTTTGCGGGCAGGTTGTTTTATTTTTTTCAAGCAATTCGGCAAGAGGGCAATCCAGGGCTTCCGATAAAAAAGATGCCAGGATTTTAGACTGGTTGAACCCTCGGATCCATTGTCTTTTCCAATCGAGAGGAACCGGAACAATCGCGGAGAAAATTCCAGGAATGTTTTTTTCCGCAAAAGACCGGATCTCTTCCCGGAAGACGCCTAATGGGGAACATCTGGATCCGAATTTGATCCTATGAAAGAATTTTCTCAGAGGCGGATTGAAGCTGTAAATTGCCCAAGTCTTCTCAATGCAAGGTTTTGCGGACAGGCATTCGTCACAGAGAACTTTTGCCGAGAAAGGGCCAAGTTCTTTTGCGCAATGCGAGCAAAGGGAAGCCTGAAGCTTTCGAAAAGAGTCTTTGCAGGATTCGCAAATGGTTTCTTCGAACCATGAAAGATCTTTTAAACAAAGTTGACAGGTCGGAGGATAAAAGATTCGCTCCAAAGCTTTCCCGTAGTCGGAAAATGTTTTTGCAAAGTTCACCATAAGGCCTTGTACTATATATGAGTTCGCGAGAGGTGTCAATTTTAACGATTTTCTTTTCATGGAGGATTTGGAATGCTCCGTTCGCGGAATATTTTTGAAACGCAGCGATAAAAGAATGGAAGGAAAAAGGATTCTTGGCGGCGTTGGTTGACAAAGAGAAAGCCGGCCGTATAATAGCGAAAAACCTGCTTCTACCATCAATGTTTGCAACAGGTTGCAAAAACTGAGCGAAGCGGCGACGGGGAAAGATCGATTGAATCGGAAAGGTTTTAAATGCCGAAGGGATTTTTCAACTCAGTGATGCCGTATGAAAATTCGTAAACCCCATGTAGCAGGACAATTTTATCCAGCAGATCCGGAATCGCTTCACTATTTTGTGAAGAAAACCTTGCTGGGGGAAACCGAAAAGAACCGGGCAAAGGGATTACTGGTCCCTCATGCGGGATATCCATATTCCGGGGAAACCGCGGGTAAAACTTATGACGGAGTTGAATTAACGGAGAAAGTTATTATTTTGTGTCCCAATCACACCGGAATGGGAGCGATGTTTTCGCTGGTGACGGAAGGGGCGTGGGCGACTCCTTTAGGGGAAGTGCGGATTGAACAAGACTTGGCGGATGCATTGCTTCGGAAATGCCGTTGCCTGAAATCCGATGAAAGCGCGCATGAATTGGAACACGCAATCGAAGTTCAACTTCCTTTTCTTCAATGTTTAAAACCTGGCATCCGGTTTGTTCCGATTGCGATCGGGGGATTGGATTTCTCGAAACTCCGGGATATTGGTGAAACGATAGCCGAAGTGATTAAAGAATGCGGCGAACCGGTTCAGATCATCGCGTCGGGAGACATGAATCATTATGAAGATGAGAGGACAACGCAGGAGAAGGATCTCGTGGCGATCGGGGCAATGCTGGAATTAAATGAGGAGCGTTTGGTGAATATTGTGCGGGAAAATAATATCTCAATGTGCGGGCTCGGGCCCGTTTATGCCATGCTGATTGCCGTGAAAAAACTGGGAGCCCGGGAAGCCGTGCTGGTGGAGCATACGACCAGTGGCCGGACGAGCGGCGATTTTTCGCGCGTGGTCGGGTACGCGGGAATGATTTTTTATTAAGATATCAAATGATACGACAGGCCTTTTTCTCGGCCGTTGGATTTTGTGAGGATTTTTAAAATGAAACAGCAGGTTTTTCAGCGTTTGAAGGGGACAGCCGATATTTTCCCTCCGGAAGCGGAGCGCTGGCAATGGATTGAAGATCGCGCGCGATATTTTTTTGAGGCATACGGATTTGGCGAAATGCGCACTCCGCTGATCGAGCCGCTGGAACTTTTTGTCCGTTCCGTGGGCGAAGGTTCAGATATTGTACACAAGCAGATGTACGCGTTTGAAGACCGGGGTGGCCGGCAAATTGCGCTTAGACCCGAGATGACAGCCTCGGTGGTTCGCGGCGCGATTGAAAACGGGTTGTTGCGTCGGGAAAAGACCCTTCGCTTTTACTATCAAGGGCCGATGTTTCGAGCGGAAAGGCCGCAGAAGGGGAGGCAGAGGCAATTTCATCAGCTGGGCGCGGAAATTTTGAATGCGAAAGCGGTGGAGTCGGATGTCGAGATTCTTGCGTTGGTTGATGGGCTGCTTCGCAGTCTGAAAATTTCAGGATTTTCCATTCAAGTGAATCATTTGGGATGCGAGGAAGACCGGAGTTCCTTTCAGGAGAGACTCCGCCGTTATTTTTCTGAAGTAAAGGATTCCTTGTGCGAAGACTGCCGGTACCGGGCGGAGAAAAATGTTTTGAGGGTTTTGGATTGCAAGATGCCTTCCTGCCAGCCTTTAATTGAAAAAGCTCCCGCGATTCAGCTTTGCACGAAATGCGGGGATGACTACGAAAAAATACAGAGCGAAGTGAAAGTGAGAAATATTGAAATCCATTGCCGACCCCGACTGGTCCGGGGGCTTGATTATTACACCGGACTCGTATTTGAAGTCAACGGGGGCGGAGCGTTGGGTTCGCAGGACGCCATTGCCGCGGGAGGACGTTATGACGAGTTGATCCACTCCTTGGGAGGCCCGGCCGCCGGGGCGGTCGGATTTGCCGCGGGAGTGGAGCGGATTCTTTTAGCGCAGGGGGAAGGATCCCGTCTCGAGGGCGAAGCCGTTTATGTGGCTGTGCTCGATAAACGGCCGGAAACGGAAGGCTATTACCGGAAGATCGCGGAAGGGCTTTATAAAATCGGGAAACGGACCAAACGGGATTTCTCGGCCAAAACCCTGCGGGATCACTTTGAAAAGGCCGAGAAAGCCGGCATCCGTTATATGCTGATTCTCGGCGAGAATGAAGTCCAAACCCGCTCCGTAACGGTCAAGGATCTTAAATCGAAATCGCAACAGGGACTTTCATGGGAAGAATGGCCCGTGTTTCTTGCTCAAGAATTTTTGAAAGGGGAATAGGAGATTATGCTGAGGACTTGTACGTGCGGCGAGTTGAAAGGGACGGATATCGGGAAAAACACGGTTTTATGCGGATGGGTGGATACCCGCCGGGATCACGGGGGACTGATTTTTATCGATCTGCGGGACCGGTGGGGAAAGACGCAGATTGTTTTCAATCCCGCCGTTCATCCGGAACTTCATAAAGCGGCGGAACAACTCCGGTCCGAATATGTGGTCCGCGTTTCGGGGAAAATTTCGGGACGGCCGGGGGGGACGGAGAACCCGAAACTTCCGACGGGGGAAATTGAAATCGTTGCGGAGGAACTTGAAATTCTGAACACGTCTCCGACGCCGCCTTTTGAAATTATGGACGATAAGGAAATTACGGAAGAACTCCGGCTGAAGTACCGTTATTTGGATATCCGCCGTCCGTCGATGATCCGGAATTTAACGACCCGTTTCCGGGTCAGCAAGATCGCGCGGGATTATTTTTCGAATCTCGGATTTCTTGAAATCGAAACTCCTTTTCTTACCAAGAGCACGCCGGAAGGATCACGCGATTTTCTGGTCCCCGCGCGGCTTTCTCCGGGAGAATTTTACGCGCTTCCTCAGTCGCCCCAGCTTTTCAAGCAGATTTTGATGGTCGCGGGGATTGACCGGTATTTTCAGCTCGTCCGCTGTTTCCGGGACGAAGATCTCCGGGCGGACCGGCAACCGGAACATACGCAGATTGACGTGGAGATGTCCTTCGTGACGGAAGAAGACGTGATGGGCGTGATTGAAAATCTGATCACCGCGATCATCAAGGAAGTGAAAGGTGAGACGGTTTCCGTTCCGTTGATGCGGATGTCTTATGAGGCCGCGATGAATCGGTACGGCTCTGACAAGCCTGACCTGCGGTTTGGGATGGAAATAGAAGACGCGACGGAGATTCTCAAAGGATCCCAGTCGAAAATTTTCGAAGAAGTTTTTAAACGGGGCGGAGCGGCGAAGGTGATCCGGGTCCGGGGAAAGGCGGAATATTCCCGGAAGGAACTTGATGATTTGACCAAAGTGGCGCAGGATGCCGGCGCGAAAGGGATGGCCTGGTTTAAAATCGGCGATGAAGTTGAATCGCCGATGCGGAAATTTTTCAGCGAGGAGCAGATGAAAAAAATGATTTCCCTGCTCGGGGCTGAAAAAGGCGACCTGATTCTTGTCGTTGCCGATGAATGGTTGACCGCCTGCGTGGCGATGGGGACGGTGCGGTTGCATTTGGGGAAGGCGCTAGGTTTGATCCGGGAAGACCAGCTTGCCCTGCTTTGGGTCGTGGATTTTCCCCTTCTTGAATGGAACGAGGAAGAAAAACGGATTCAGGCCTGTCATCATCCGTTCACTTCGCCCAAACTCGAAGATGTGGATCTTCTTTCCAAAGAACCTCTCAAAGCCCGGGCCAGGGCCTACGATTTGGTCCTGAACGGAAGCGAAATCGGGGGCGGGAGCATTCGTATTCACCGCCGGGATCTTCAGAAAAAAATATTTGAGATTCTCGGGATTTCGGATGAGGAAGCGGAAGTGAAGTTCGGGTTCCTCCTGAAGGCGCTTTCGTTTGGAGCCCCGCCTCACGGAGGGCTTGCGCTTGGCTTGGATCGCGTGGTGACCGTGCTTCTGGGGCTGGAGTCCATCCGGGACGTTATTGCTTTTCCGAAAACCCAGAAAGGAATCTGCCTGCTTTCCGAAGCTCCTTCACCGGTGGCGGACAAGCAGTTGAAGGAACTCGCGATCCGGACGGAACATAAAGTGAAAAAGCCCGGGCCGGAGGGCGAAGCGCTTCCGGGATAAAAACGCGGTTTAAAGGGAGGGACTGGTTTGGAAAAAATAATCCGTTTGATGACCGATGAAGAGGCTATCAAGCTGTACGGGAGCCTTGATGAAAACCTCAGGTTTGCCGAAGAAAAATTCAAGGTCAAAGTTTTCGCGAGAAACCGCAAATTGAGTATTTCAGGCGAGGAAGACAATGTTCTTTCGGCGGCGAGTTTTTTTTCGGAACAGCTGGAGTTGATCCGGAACGGCGGGAAACCGCTCCCTCCAAAGGAAGAAAAAGACTCGCTTGCGGGACCGAACTTTTTTCACAAGGGGAAAATGATCCGCGCCAAAAGCCCGGGACAGGAGGCTTACATCGCCCGGGTCCGGAAAGACGATATCGTTTTCAGCATCGGACCTGCGGGAACCGGAAAGACCTATCTTGCGGTTGCTTTTGCCGTCGAGTATCTCAAGCAACGGAAAGTCAACCGCATTATTCTGACCCGTCCGGCCGTTGAAGCCGGAGAATCACTAGGATTTCTTCCCGGAGATTTTTACGCGAAAATCAATCCTTATCTTAGGCCTCTGTATGATGCGCTCTACGACATGATGGACGGCGAAGAAGTGGCCCGGCACCTGCAGCGGGGCGTGCTCGAAGTGGCTCCTCTGGCTTATATGCGGGGCAGGACATTGAATGACGCTTTTGTGATTCTCGATGAAGCGCAGAATACGACGCATGAACAAATGAAAATGTTTCTCACCCGGCTGGGGGCGTCTTCCAAGGCCGTGATTACGGGAGATATCACGCAAATCGATCTTCCAAAAGGAAAACTGTCCGGGCTGATCGAGTGCCAGAGAATTCTCAAGGGGATTGAAGGGATTTCTTTCGTGTGCCTCACGGACAAGGATGTCGTTCGTCACCGGCTGGTAAAGGAAATTGTGAATGCCTATGAGAAACACGGCCGCCGCTCCGCGAAATCCGGCTCCGCGTAAGCCGGAACCCCGGCCCCGGAAGCCCACTCCCGTCACGGTCTTATCTTCGAGAAAACTTCCCGTGAGCCGTTCCGGAATTCTCCGGATCGGAAAGAAAATCCTGCGGCTTCTCGGCAAGGAAAAATACAAAGTGAATTTTTGTTTTGTTTCGGACTCGGAGATCAAAAAAATGAATTTAAAATTCAAAAGAAAAAACCGCGTGACGGATGTCCTCGCGTTTGGCCAGCTTGAAGGCCCCCGGTTTCCCTTAGCCGACGCGCGCGCGCTGGGAGACGTCGTGATTTCGGTTGATGCGGCCCGGAGCGAGGCCCCTTTTTATGGAAACAGCGTCCTGGGGGAACTTGCGCTTTACATGATCCATGGAGTGCTTCATCTCGTGGGGTATGAGGATGCGGCGCCTTCCGCCCGGCTCCGGATGCGGGCGAAAGAAAATGAGATGATGGCATGTCTTGAGAAAGCCTTCTTCCGATGGCGATTCAGAAAACAGAAGCGATAGTTCTCGGCGCGACCAAGCTCAGGGAAACCTCCCTGATCACCACTTTCCTGACACGGGATTTCGGAAAACTCAAAACTCTTTCCAAAGGCGTCCGGCAGGAGGGAAGTTCTCTGCTGCCGCTCTATGAACCTTTCAGCCATGTCCAGATTGTTTTCTACGAAAAAACAAGATCCGATATCCATTTTTTGTCCGAGAGTTCGCAAATCTGTTTTTTTCCGAAAATCCGGGCGGATTTTGAGAAGATTTCCTGGGCCAGCTTTCTTCTGGAATTGACGGAATCGGTTCTGCCCTTGGAGGAAAAAAACGAAGCTCTTTTTGAACTGCTGCTTCTTGTTTTGCATTGCATGGAAGGGGCCTCGGTTTCTCCCTTTGTTTCGATTTTCGAGGTCAAGCTTTTGTGGGGCAGCGGGCTGTTTCCTTCCCTTGGGGCCTGCCTCTGTTGCGGCAAGTCGGACTTTGAAGAGGCGTATTTAAACGTTGAAGACGGCGGGATTTTGTGCGGGGATTGCTGCGATTCTCACAGGACTTTTTATCCTATTTCCAGGGGCTTGATCCGGACGATTCATTTTTTTGCTTCGAATGAGTTCTCGAAATGCCTGACGCTGAAGCTTTCTCCCGAAAATGAGGCCGAGCTTCACCGCCTGACCTACCACTGGATTCGGGGGCGTTTTGAAAAGGATCTTTCCACGATGCGATTTCTTAGGGAAGTCTCTCTTTTCTAAAGCCGGAAGGGGGTATCAGGCTTGGCCTGCCTGGATGGCCGCCAACTGTTTTTTCTGATACGTTTTGATTTGGTCGACGATTTGAATGGCGAGACTAAGCGCTTGCCGGGCTTCAACGTCCGGATGTTCGATCCCCGCTCCGGATCGTATAATAGCAATAAAATCTGCCAGTTCGTTCCGGAGGGGTTCCTCCTTCTGAATATCTATTTCATCGCGGGTGATGGATAAGCCTTCCTTGCGGAAAATTTGTGCCGTCTGAGCTCCATAGTCGAGCGAGATATAAGCGTTATCCTGAAAAATCCTTATTTTTCGCTGCCGTTCCGGCGTCAGCCGGGAAGCGGTGAGATCGGCGACACAGCCGTTTTTGAACCGGAGCCGGACATTTGCGATATCTTCAAACGGGGTGAGGACGTTAATTCCCACGGAATCCATGCTTTCGATTTCGGAGCGGATCAGCCCCAGGACAATGTCGATGTCATGAATCATCAAGTCCAGCACTACTCCGCAGTCATTGATTCTTGGAGTAAAAGGTCCCAGCCTGTGAATTTCGATGAAGCGGACATTTCGGAGAACTTTCTGAATGGCCCGGAAGCCCGCGTTGAACCGCTCGATATGGCCCACTCGCAGGACACAGCGGTTTTTTAAAGCCAATGTGATCAATCCGTCCGCTTCTTCCAGCGTTTTGGTCATCGGTTTTTCCACCAGTGTATGAATGCCGCGACTGAGAAAATATTCCGCAACCGGGTAATGGGAAGCGGTCGGGACGGCCACGCTGACGGCTTCCACTTGATCCGCCAGTTCTCTGAAGTCCGGGAAAAAAGGGACCCCGAGTTCTTTGGCTTTCTCGTTTTTGGAAGGATCAAGGTCGCAAATCCCGCAAAGTTCGGCATGTTCAAGCTGGGAATAGATACGGGCGTGCTCTTTTCCGAGATGTCCTATGCCTACGACGCCTACTCTGATACGTTTCATAATGCCGCAATATATCAGAACAAAATCGGGAAGTCAAATAAGGGCCTTAACTTATGCCAAATCTTCCGGCCGCTTCATTCAAAATCGATTCAAAAACGCTGTTATGAGGTAGGCGCTTGTGGTAGTATACCCGCCTTATGGATATCTATCGTCGGCTGTTGCAATACATCGTACCGCACAAATTCAGGTTGGGGATGGCCTGTCTTTGCATGCTTTTTTGCTCTCTTTTCAGCGCATTGGTCTCGGCGGTTCTGTACGTGATTTTCAACGGGTTTATCAATCAGGGGCAGGTGACGATCAAGGATCTCCCGTATATCAGCTACTTTACGGGAGGAAGCAGCGTTACGTTTTCCGCCATGTTGATTCCTTTCCTTGTGGTCGGTTTCTTCCTTTTCCGGGGGATTTTTGAATTTTTCTCGAATTATCTGATGTCCAACGTCGGGCTTCGCGCGGTCATGCAGCTCCGGAATGATCTCTATAAGCACATTGCCCGCTTGGACTTGGATTTTTACTCGAAGGGAAGGACCGGGGATTTGATCTCAAGAATCATGAACGATGTTTCATACATTCAGGCCTCCATCACCGACGTTGTTGTGGATCTCTTCAAACAGCCTTTGACGATTTTGTTCAATATCCCCATGGCATTTTATTTTGGCGGGAAATTTGGATTCATAAGCATCGCAGTCTTCCCGATCGTGACAATTCCCATCATCATTTTAGGAAAGCGATTAAGAAGGGTGACGAGGCAGATGCAGGAGAAATTTTCCGACATCACTTCAATCTTGGAGGAATCCTTTACCGGGGCGCGCATCGTGAAAGCTTTCAATATGGAGGGGCAGGAGATTTCGAAGTTTGAGGCCGTAAACATGCGGGTGTTTAATTATTTCAAGAAAATGCTCAAAGTCACAATCGTGCAAAGGCCTCTGATTGAGGTTTTTGGGGCTTTCGGCGCGGCTTTTGCGATCTGGTTTGGAATGAAGACACTTCCTGCGGACCGGTTTGTAGCGTTTATCGGTTCGATGTTCATGTTTTATGAGCCGATCAAGAAGCTGAGTAAAGTGAACAGTTCGATTCAGCAATCCATCGGTGCCGGCAGCAGGATTTTTGAAATCATAGATATCCAATCTGCGATCAAAGAGCGGCGCGACGCGGTCCATTTCCAGGGGCCTGTTCGCACTGTGGCGTTTCACAATATCGAGTTCCACTATTCGGAAGGGAAGGATATTCTGAAGGGGATTAATTTCAACGTGCGTTCCGGAGAAGTGGTGGCGATTGTCGGCCCCAGCGGGGCGGGAAAAACGACGCTGGTGAATTTGATCCCTCGGTTTTACGATCCGCAAAAAGGGTCGATCAGCATCAATGGGAGAGATATTCGTGAGTTTTCGGTTAAGTCTTTACGGGACCAAATCGGATTGGTGACTCAGGAGACGATCTTATTTAATGATTCCGTCCACGGGAACATTGCTTACGGAAAGCCCGAGGCTTCCATGGAAGAGATCCGGAGGGCCGCGGAAATGGCTTACGCCGACACTTTTATCAGGGAACTCCCCGAGCAGTATGAAACCAATATCGGGGAAAAAGGGAATCTTCTTTCGGGGGGGCAGAAACAGCGAATTTCCATCGCGCGGGCTATTTTAAAAAATCCGCCCATTCTAATCCTGGACGAGGCGACGTCCCAGCTGGATACAGAGAGTGAACGGGAGGTCCAAACGGCTCTTGAGAATTTGATGCAGGGGAAAACGGTTTTTGTGATTGCCCATCGCCTTTCGACGGTACAAAAAGCGGATCGCATTCTTGTGCTGGAAGACGGAGGGATTGTTCAGGAAGGGACTCATGATTTTCTTCGCGGGAAAGAGGGCGTTTATAAACGTCTCTATGAATTGCAATAACGAAACCGGTGAAGCAGGCCGGTTTTTTGTGTTCTTTCAAAGTTTCTGAGAGGTGGAAGGGAATGTTTGCCGGGAAAGTCCTTCTGATCCGTTTTTGAGCCTTCAGAAGGGTTCGAAAATGCCCCGGAAGTTCAGCTGAGAACCGCATAAAAAACCTTGCCGTGGTATTACAATGTGCTATAATCCCACGCTAACCTTTGGGTTACGATATTTCCCGGTTAAATTAAAAAAGGGGATGGCTCTGTCTTTAAAACAGACTTCGGATGATTCCCTTTCGAAAAATTCGAATGTTAAATGGAGGAAGAATGGCAACAGTTAGTTTGAAACAATTATTGGAAGCAGGAGTTCATTTCGGGCATCAAACCCAGCGCTGGAATCCAAAGATGGAGTGTTACATTTTTGGAGAACGGAATGGGATTTATATCATTGATCTCGAGAAAACAATGACAAACCTCGGGAAAGCGGCCGCCTTTTTGAAGGACGTCGCCCTGAAGGGGGGAAAGATCCTTTTCGTCGGCACTAAAAAGCAGGCGAAGGAACCCATCGAGACCGGAGCGAAGAAATGCGGGATGCCTTTTGTGAATCAACGATGGCTGGGCGGAATGCTGACGAACTTCGAGACCGTCAGAAAAAGCGTCGCGCGCCTTAAAGCGATCGAAAAGATGGAGGAGGAAGGAACCTACAATTTTATTACCAAAAAAGAGGTGGCCTCCATTCAGAAAGAAAAAGCGAAACTCGAAAAAGTCCTGTCCGGCGTCAGGGACATGACGAGCCTGCCGCAGGCTATTTTTGTGATCGATCCGAATAAGGAGGAAATCGCGGTTTGGGAGGCCACGAAATTGGGAATTCCGGTGGTGGCGCTGATCGACACCAACAGCGATCCGGACCTGATTACTTATTTGATCCCCGGGAATGATGATGCGATTCGCGCGGTAAAACTGATTTGCGAGGTGATTACCAACACGATTATGGAAGGGCGGGAAAAGTATCTTCAATCCATTCAAACGGCGGAGAAACCCGAGGAAAAACCGGAAGCAGAAGAAGTTGCGGAAAAACCTGCTGAGGCGGGAGATGCCGCAATTGCTCCGGAAGCCGAAGTAAAAGCCGGGGAGGAAATTCCGGTTGAAGAAACTGAAATGGATGAAGTCGTCGAAGATCCGACGGTCATCATTGAAGAAAAAATCGTTGAGAAATTTGGAAGCGAAGAAGAAAAGGCTCGTCTTCCCAAAGCAAAAGTCCGCAAAGGGACGAAATCGAAAGAGTGAAGAGGAGTTTGAAATGGAATTGGTGAAGAAATTGCGTGAAATAACCGGCGCGGGGATTATGGATTGCAAGAAGGCTTTGGAAGCCAGTGCCGGCAATATGGACAAAGCGCTTTCTGTGTTGCGTGATAAAGGTATCGCGCAGGCAACGAAGCGCGAAGGCCGTGAAGCCAAAGAGGGACTCGTCGGACTTAAAGTCCATGGGCAGATTGGGGCTTTGGTTGAGCTGAATTGCGAGACGGATTTTGTGGCCCGGACGGATGATTTTAGAAACATGCTGGAAAGTTTAAAAGAAAAGACCTTTAGTGCCGGGGAATCTGCGGTGAATGATGCAGCGGTTTTAGACGCGATTCGCGGGCTTTCCGGAAAATTGGGTGAAAAGGTTCAATGCCGTCGCGCGGGACAGTTGGATGCCGCAAACGGCGTGCTGGGTTCTTATCTTCATTCCAACAATAAAATCGGCGTGCTGGTCGCTTTGGAAGCTCCTCAGACCGAAGTGGCTGTGCAATGTGCCCGCGATCTTGCCATGCAGATCGCCGCTTCAAGAGCTCAGTTTATTTCCTCTAAGGATATTCCGGCGGAATTGGTCGAGAGGGAAAAACAGTTTTTTCTGGAAGACGTAAAAAATAAACCTGCGAACATTCAGGAAAAGATCGCTCAGGGGAAACTGGAAAAATGGTTTGCCGAAATCTGCCTGCTCGATCAGATTTTTATCAAGAACGAAGACCAGAAAGTAAGCCAATATTTGGCTGAAATCGGCGGGAAAACGGGTGCTTCCGTAAAAGTTCAGCGCTTTATCCGATTTGAAGTGGGCCGTTAATGTCTAAACCGAAACCTGCCTATAAACGAATTCTCCTCAAACTTAGCGGAGAAGCCCTTCAGGGGAAGAATGAACGGGGGATTGATTTCAAGGAAGTCCGGATCATCGCTCAGCAGATCAAGGAAGTCAGCGAATTGGGGGTTGAATTGGCCGTTGTCGTGGGCGGGGGAAATATCTTCCGCGGCAAGGAAGCGGCGAGCGAGGGGATGGACCATTCAATGGCCGATTATATCGGGATGCTCGGCACAGTGATCAATTCGCTGGTACTCCAGGATATTCTTGAAAAATTGGGAGTTCACACCCGCGTTCAGACGGCAATCGGAATGCAGGAACTTGCCGAGCCGTATATCCGGCGCCGCGCAATCCGTCATCTTGAAAAAGGGCGGGTGGTTATTTTCGGGGGAGGGACCGGCAATCCTTATTTCACGACGGATACGACTGCCGCGCTACGGGCGATTGAAATCAATGCCGAAGTGGTGTTGAAGGCTACGAAAGTGGACGGTGTTTTCACGGAAGATCCTAAAATCAATCGTTCCGCCAAAAAATACGAAAAACTGAAATACATGGAAGTTCTGAAAAAACGGCTTGGAGTCATGGACGCGACCGCGGTTTCCCTTTGCATGGATCATAAACTGCCGATTGTGGTTTTTAATCTTCTGACAAAGGGCAATATCAAAAAAGTTGTTTTGGGTGAGCGGGTGGGAACCCGTGTCACTTCCTGATTTGCGGCGCATTCCGGAAAAGAAGTTTTAAACTCGCAGGAGGGGATTTATGCAGACGCTCAACACCATTAAGGATGTAGTTCAGGAAGTTTCCAAGCGGATGGAAAAAGCGGTGGAATCCTGCCGCAAGGAATTCCAGAATTTAAGGACCGGAAGAGCTTCGATTCATCTTGTGGAGGGAATTCTTGTGAATTATTACAACACTCCGACTCCGATCAAGGCTTTGGGTTCGGTCTCCACTCCTGACGCGAAAACAATTCTTATTCAACCGTGGGATCAGACGGTGGTCGGCGAAATCGAAAAAGCCATTCAAGCGTCCAATCTCGGGATTACGCCGGAGAATGATGGAAAAGTGGTTCGCCTTCGAATCCCTTCGCTAACGGAAGAACGAAGGAATGAATTGATTCGTCTCGTCAAAAAAGTGGCGGAAGAAGGACGCGTTTCGGTCAGAAACGCGCGGCATGAAGGCAATGAATCCGTGAAACGGCTTGAGAAGACGAAGGTGGCCACTCAGGACGAAAGCCAGAAGACGCAGAAGGAAGTTCAGAAGCTGACCGACAAAAGCATTGAAGCGATCGATCAAAACCTTGCCAAGAAAGAAGCCGAGATTAAAGAGATCTGAAGCTTGAATCACGGCCGCGTGCTGGAAAAATCTATGGGAAAAATAGTTTTGGTGATAGGGTTTATTTGCTTGATGGCGGGGCTTGGGTTCGCGCAAAAAACGGAGGACGTTCTTTTTGAAGAGGCGTCTTCCTGCATCATGCAGGGGGATTACGACCAAGCCGTTGAAAAGTATCAGGAAGCCATTGCGGCGGATCCCCGCTCGATCCTGGCGCATCAACTGCTTGGAATTACCTACGGGCTTCAATATGCTAAAACCCGTAATATGGATTTCAAAAAGAAACAAATTGAGACGCTTTTGAAGACTTTGGAGCTTGATCCAAAGTATTGGCCTGCGATGACGCATCTGGGGATGGCGTATTACGCGATCGGAGATAAAACCAGTGCCGCGTTTTACCTGAAACAAGTGCTTGAGCTTCAGCCTAAGCATCCTGAGCGGGTGTTATATCAGAAAGTAATTGAAGAAGCCGGAAAAAGTACTGCGGAAGGGAAACCCCATTCTCCCGCGGCTTCAAAGCAGTAAACTTCCCTCATTCATGGGGGCGTAGCTCAGTTGGTAGAGCACCACCCTTTTAAGGTGGGTGTCGATGGTTCGAATCCATCCGCCCTCAAAATTTCCCGCCGTGAAATTTTGAGGACAGCCCT
>Ga0172375_10006484_pt1 | contig 16409 bp, 27 predicted proteins | sample LakKiv1m_FD_114537 | JGI IMG/M metagenome (GOLD analysis project Ga0172375, IMG submission 114537) | Freshwater microbial communities from Kabuno Bay, South-Kivu, Congo - kab_092012_11.1m | ecosystem: Environmental > Aquatic > Freshwater > Lake | place: Democratic Republic of the Congo...
CGGAACGGACCCACACGCCCCGCGCGCCACCCCACGCACGGAGCCGAACCGCCAGGCAGGCCCAGACCGCGCCGGGCGACACCACGTCGCCCGGCGCGATCAATGACCGCTTGCTCGGTCTCGCCCGGGACGCCGTTACAGCGCTCCTCACCGCGGCAACCATCGCCGCGCTGACACCGCTCCTACGCCGACCCCTCGCGCCCTCTCACCCCCATCCCTGTGAGGACGAACCCGCATGCTCGACGCGCTGCTGCGCGCCGCCGGAATCACCGCCGGTGACGACACCGCTCCCCGCCCGGTCCCGAACCGGGCCGACCACCGCCGCGCCGGACGACGCGGCACCACCGGCGGCCCCCGCCCGGTGAACCGCCCCGGCCCGCTGCCCCGGCACCCCCTCGCCCGCCGCGACGACTGGACCGCCGCCGACCGCGCCGCCGCGGCCCGCCTCGACGCCGCCCACGCCGCGAACGCCGCGCTCCCCGCCGACGAACAGGAACCGTGGATCTCCCCGGCCGTCGAACAGGGTTACCGCGACCGCCGCGCCCACCGGAAGGCCCAGCGCGCCGCACGCCGCGCCACCCGAGCCGCCCGGTGAGCGACATCCGCCTCGTCCTCGCACACCCCGGCGAACAGGTCCGCCCCGCCGCGCCCGGCCCCGGCTACGTCGCCGAGTTCGACGCCGCCGTCACCGCGGGCGCGCTCTGTGTCTGCGGCGGCGTCATCGGCGGATACCGCACCGACGCCCCCCACCGCGAGAACGGCGAACCCCGCGGCGTGTGCCGGTGCTTCCGGGCCCGCGCCCGCCAGGTCCCCGCCGGCGCGCGCCGCTGATCCACGCGGCCGGCGCCGGGGCCCGCACCCCGAGCCGCCCCGGGCCGGCCGCCACCCACCAGGAGCAAGGACCGCACCCCCTGATGCCTGAGCACGACCCCACGCTCCCCGCCGGCGCCACCGGCCGATGCGTCCGCGAACGGGACTGCGTCGACGCCGTCAAGGCGGCCGCCACCCCCGGCGGCCCACCCGTGTACGTCGGCGCCCCCACCACCGGCGGCGCCGCGTTCTGCGACACCTGCGTCCGCTACCTGCGGTACGCGATCGCCGGGCTCCCGTACGACGTCGCCGAGCTGTCCACGCTGCTCGCGCCGTCCCTCGCGGTCCGCTACCGGTCCCCGGACCTCCCCGGCCCGCCACCCCGGGTGAAGCTGCACTCCCCGATGCCGTTGGACGGCACCGCCCTCGACCTCCAGGCGCTCATCGACCACGAGGTCACCTCGTGGGCGGAATCGGTCGCCGACTTCGCCGGGGTCGACTGGGACTCCGACGTCGCGGCCCGCTCCTCGCAGCGCCGCCGCGTCCACGACGGCGCCCAGCTCCTCGCGTACCGCTACGAGTGGCTCCTCGGGATGCCACCGGTGTGGCACCGCGTCCGGTCCGCGGGGGAACGCCCCACCGACGGCTGGCCGGTCGAGTCGATCGACCGCATGGAACCCGACGACCACGGTGACCTGTGGATCGAACGGGACGGCGTCGAGGGTGCCCTCGTGATGTTCGCGCTGCGCCGCACCGTCGAGGGATTCGCCGGCCGCACCCCGTCGGACCGGTGCAAGCTGCCGTGCCCGAAATGCCAGCGTCCCGCCCTGGTCCGGGAACACCGCAACCGGCGGATCGTGTGCCGGTTCTGCTGGCACCCGATGGGCGACAACGAGTACGAGCGGATGCTCGACGAGCTCGCCGGCGGCCTCGGGGTGCTCCGGTGATCGCCCAGCGGCGCCCCACCCGGGACCAGCGCACCCGCCACGACCGGCACGACCGCCGCACCACCCGCCCCGGCCGGTCGGCATGGCCGATCCCGACGGACCGGCCCATCGACCGGGCCCGGACCCTCGCGAACGCCGCCCTTGACGCCCTCGCCGCCGCCGACCCGGCCGCGGCGGACCGGATCCGCACCCAGGCCCACCAGTACGGCGAAACGTGGCTCGGTGCCGCACCGCAGCCGGCGGCGGGGGAGTGGCTGACCCGGGAGGACGTCGCCCGCCTCGCCGGGGTCGAACCACAGACGGTGTCGCTGTGGACGACCCGCGGCACCCGCGCCGGGCACCTGATCCGCCACCCGGACGGCTACGCCGAGCGGGAGGTCGTCGACTACCTCGCCGCGCTCCGCGGCACACCCCCCACCGAGGAGACCCCATGATCCACATGTCCGGGCGGGCACTCGCCTGGGGCGCCTGCGCCGTCGCCGTGATCATCGCCCTGGCGTTCATCGCCGTGTACGGGTTCGGCACGTTCCGGAAGGAGACCGCCGAGTTCCGCGGCGACGTCGCACAGAACGAACGCGTCACCGCGGACCCGAACTACCGGATCGCCGCCCACGACCGGTTCTACGACCTGTGCGCCGCGATCCAGTCCCGCGAGGCGTCGATCACCGCGCAGCGCGCCGAGCTCGACGCCACCGACGACCCGGCCCGCGCCGGGCAGCTCCGCCAGAACCTCACCGCCCTGGAGGCATCCCGGGCGTCCGCGATCAACCAGTACAACGCCGACGCCCGGAAGGAAGGGACCCGCGCCGAGTTCCGGGCGTCGGATCTTCCCGCCGAGATCCCCCAGGAAGGACCCACCCGATGCGACGCCTCCTGACCGCCACCGTCGCGGCCGCCGCTGCGCTCGTCCTCGCCGGCTGCGACTCGCAGCCGTCCACCGCCGACCGTGAAGCCACCACGAACCTCGGTGCCTACGACCAGCTCCAGGCCAACCAGCCCGCCGCCGGGATGTCGTACTCCCCGGCCCGGAACACCCTGAACCGGTGGGCGGAACAGTGGTCCGAACCGGGGAAGCTGTCCTACGTCTACCTCCTCGCGCAGGGCACCGGGCAGCCGATCGGCTACTACGTACTCGAGGGAATCCCGGTGTCGTACTGCACGTCGCTCACCCCCACCGAGCAGCTCCACCGGTTCGGCGCCGAGGGGGCCGGTGTCACGCGTCTCCCCGGTATCGACGGCACCTACTACTCCGGGTCCGGCTGCGATCAGTACTTCGGCCTGGAGGCCGGCACCGGCACCATCCTCGAGTTCGGTGCCGGGGTGTCGTACCTGCTGTCCGAGCGGCCCCTCCAGCTCGACGCCGCGCCGCTGGCGACGACGACCGTGGAGTCCGCCGAATGAGCATCGACCACCGCGCCACCGCCGACCGGTTCCTCGACCTCGCCCGCTCGGAGTGGGACGACGGCCACCACGAACGCGCCGCGCAGGCCGCGACCGTCGCCATGCCGTTCCTGATCGAGGCCGCGTTGCAGCAGGTCACCCTCACCCGGGACCCCGCCGCCGGGGTCGACTGGGTCGGGATGATGCGCGGCGCCGCCGAGCACCGTGCGGCGGCGGGGGAGGGGCGCCTGTGATCCCCGAGCAGATCACGATCCGGCCCGGGGCGGCGGTGTCCCCTCGGGTGCTCGCCGCCGAGTTCCCGCCCGAACCGGGTGGGAACGCGATCGCCGTCGACCACCGCGGAGTCGCGTTCCAGCGACTCCCCGGGGAGGTCGACCGCTGGTCCACGCGCCGGGATGTGCTGTGGTTTCCCGCGCCGCGCCCGGAAGGGATCCGCGGGGAGTCCCGCACCTGGCGGCAGCTGCACGCCGACGGCCCCGTGATCGTCGTGTGGGAACCCGAGGGGCGGGACCGCGACGCCGCGGCCGCGCTCGCCTCGTGCGCACCGGAAGGGGCCCCGGATGCCGCTGTCTGACAGCGAAATCGAGCGCGTCCAGTTCGAGCGCATGCTGGTCGACCCGTACGACCCGGCGCTCGTGCAGCCGGCGTCGCTGGACGTCCGCCTCGGCGGCGAGTTCCGCACGATGCGGGCACCCGGGCTGCTGCCGGGCGACTCCCGGTCGATCGTGTACCCGTCCCGCGGGGTCTACCCGAGTTGGGACACCTGCCACCTCGAGTCCCGCGGCCCGGACGGGCGGCCGCACGTGTTCGTCATCGAACCCGGCGACTTCGTGCTCGCCCACACCTTGGAAACGGTGCGGCTCCCCGCCGACGTCGCCGCGAAGCTGGAGGGCAAGTCCACCCTCGGCCGGTGCGGGTTGGTCGTGCACGCCACCGCGGGGTTCATCGACCCCGGGTTCCACGGCCAGATCACGTTGGAGTTGTCCGTCGTCGGGCCGTGCCGGATCGCGCTCGAACCGGGGATGCCGATCGGGCAGCTCGTGTTCGACGTCCTCGACCGGCCCGCCGAGTACCCGTACGGCGCCGCCGAGCTCGGATCGCACTACCAGGGGCAGCGGGGCGCCACCGTCCCCGGCGGCCGGACGGCGGACGTCCGGTGAGGGGCCCGATCCTCGCCGCCCGCGTCCTCACCCCGGACGAGCCGCCCCCGGACCGGCCCGCGGTCGTCGCGACCCACCGGGACGGCGCCCCGAACTGGACGGTGGTGTGGCGCGGCCCCCGCGGGCAGCGCCGCGAGGCCCGGTTCGGGCGGCACCGGACCGCCGTCCGGTTCGCGACCGACCTCGCGCGGCTGCCCGAGCGGAGCCGGTGATGGGGGAGCGCGCCGACTTCGACCGGACCGACCGGCCCGCGACCGCGCAACCACCGCCGATCCCGACTGGTGGGGCGTCGGTGCACGTCGCGGCCGCCGACGACGCGACCCGGTACGGCTACGTGAGCATCGCCGGGATGCTGCGGGACCGCGCCGAGTTCGGGCTCCGGAAGTACGGGACCCCGCTGACGGTGTGGAACGGGCGGGACCCGGTGTGCGACGCCGCGGAGGAGGCCGCCGACCTGGTGGCCTATCTGCGGCAGGCGATGGACGAGGGCCGCCCCGTCGGTCACCTGTACTGGCCGGTGCTCGCGATCGCCGAGCACCTGGCCCGCGCACAGGGCCAAGCGGCCAGTACCCCGCGCAAACGACCGGATGCAATTGCGGACACGCCCGCCCCCGGGTGATCTACTGCGGCCGAAACGGTTTCGTGTATCGTCCCGTCACGTCGGCAGAGGTGTCCCCGCACACCGGCCCGACCCCCGGACGAACGAACGCCCCGCGCCCCACCAGGTGCGGGGCGTTCGCCGTTTCCGCACCCCCTGACCTGCGAGAACCCCGACGGGGTGGCGCCTGCTGGCGCAACCACATGGACGACCGCGCGGCGCGTCCACCCCGCCCGTTCCGCAGCCCTGCCCGTCTCCGTCGACAACCGTCCGATGACGCCCCGGTGCGGGGGGCGTCCGGCGACAGCTCCGGAGACGCGGAGCGCCTGGCCAGCGACCCCCCGGAGAGACAACCGGCGGAGGGCGCGGCCAGGCGCTCCACCCCATCGACCTCGGCCCGCCGTTCCCCCTCGCGAACCCACGGGTTCGGCGGCGGCCACCGGGGGATCGGGTCGCCCGGCACCTGCACCAGCCGCCCGGACAAGCCGGTCGGCACTGAGTACAGACGAGCATCCGACGTTCTCGCCGGGCGACCCGCACCCCCTGCCACCGCACCCCTGACCAGGAGGAACCCCGCATGCCCGTGTCCGTCCGCTACGCTCACCCCTTCGGCGACTCGATGGCGACGCTCGTGAAGGAACACCCCACCGGGGTCCGGGTCGTCCGCACCACCTACGGCGACGTCGAGGTGCTCGACGGGTCGAACGGAGTCGTCGGCGTGTACGGGCCGGGCGCGTTCGTCACCGCCGACATCCGCTCGGAGCCGGCCGCCCCCGAGGCCATCGACGACGCCGTCCTCCGCGCCGGCCAGATCACGTTCTACGGGACCGCGGACGGATTCACCGACACCGCCGACCCGGCGGGCCCCGACGGTGACGCGGCCGCCGACGAAGACGGCGACGCCATCGTCGGTCTCGTCGACAAGCTCCTCGCCGCCGTGGAACGCCGCGCGAACCGCAACCGCAGCATCGACACCCCGGACGGCCGCGACCCCGACAGGTGCGCCACCGACTGCTGCGGCGGCTGACCCGGCCATGACCCGCCACACCGGCCGGGCCCTGGACCGGGCGGGCCGCGCCGTCATCGACGCCGGCCACTGGATCGGGACCCGCGTCCACTGGACGGCCGGGGTCCGCACCACCCACCTCGGGCTCCGCCTCCACCACACCGGCCGGTGGCTCCTCGACCGCGCGGCAGCGGCGGGGGAGCGGTGACCCCGAACGCCGTGTTCGCGCTCCGGCTGATGGGCGCCGCGCTGATGCTCATCGCTGGCCGGCAGCTGATCGTCGCCGTGCTCGGCCCGGTCCCGGACTGGGCCACCGCGGTCACCGCCGGCGCGTCGCTGTCGCTGACCGCGGCGTCGCTGACGTTCGCCGTCGCCGCCCGCCGCGACCAACCGTGAGGGGGTCGGAATGCCGTTCACCTCGGACGTTGTGACCGTGACCAGCACCAGCGGTCCGCTGTGGGTGCTGAACGAGCCCCTCGAGTACGACGGCCGCTGGCAGCACTTCACCGTCCCCACCGGGTTCGGCACCGACTTCGCGACGATCCCGCAGGTGCTGCGGTGGTTCATCGACCGGACCGGGGCGCACACCCGGGCGGCGATCCTGCACGACTGGTTGGTCACCGACGGCATCGAGACGGGCGTGGTGACGCACCGGGACGCGGATGGGATCTTCCGCCGCGTCCTCCGGGAGACCGGCACCCCGTTCGTCCGCCGCTGGATCATGTGGTGCGGCGTCCGGTACGGGTCCCTGTGGGGCGGCCGTCGTGACGGCTGGTGGCGGGATCTCCCGCTGGTCGCCGCGATCACGGTGCTCGCTGCGCCGCTGGTGGTGCCGCCGACGGTGGTCGCCGCTGCTGGGCTGGCGGTGTACCGCGTGGTCGAGGGCGGAGTGGGCATGGCGAGGCAGCTGGCCCGACCCCATCGCGGTGGGGCCGGGCCAGCGTCACGCCTCTAGGGGAGTGCCGGGTAGCCGTGCAGGACCAGCACCGCCAAGGCCAACACGATCACGATCTTCTTCCACACTCCGTTGCCGGAGTCGTCGTATGGGATGCCGCCGATGCCGCCGGGCGGCAGCAGGTTCGGCGGGATCACGATCGTGAGATTGCTGCGGACAGGATTCCACGAGGGCTGAGCCACGTGTAGGCTCCTCTTGTTCGTTGAACCATCCGGCGTATGGATTAGGGCCCGTCACCGGAGAAGGTTCATTCGGATGAGACGATGAAACTCGCGATACGAGTGCGCATCAGTAAAGCCATCATTGGCTTTGCTGGTGCGCACTGCGAGTTCCAGGTGAGAACTCTACTGCGCCCCTCCGGCTCCGCGTCATCCCCGAGGGGCTTCGCGTATGTCGGTCCAGCTCAGGGCCGTACTTCCGGGCGTGTCGCGTGGGTAGCCCGTGCAGAGCCTCGTTTTGCGAGGCCCTGTAGAACGCGGGGCGATGACCCCGTTTACACGTTCACGGACCAATCACGGGTCGGGCGGTCCGGAACCTGCTGCCACAGCATATCGTCGACTCCCGCAGTTTCCGTGCACGCCTCCTTGCTGCTGGGGTTCGCCGGTGGCCGGGTGGGCGGCATGCGGCCGCCGAGCGGCCGTCGTTCGGGGCCGGCGGGGCGTCGTGTAGCGATGAGCGGCAGGTCGCAGGTGATGGCCATCACATCATCCGGACGTGGAAGGTTGGTGACGTTGCGCTGGAGGTGGCGTGTCGTCGTGATGCGGCCCGTCCAGGGTCATCGCGAAGCAGTCAGTCGCGGCGCCAGCACGTCATAGCCGACCTACAGTCGCATCCGATAAGGCATCTTATCGGCAGTTGACCGGGTAGGATCGACGGATGCCGCACCCATCCGAACCTGTCAACAAAACTGTGGTGCCCGTCACTGCATCGGGTTCCGGGGTCGCGCCGGCGCTCTACGCCGCCGTCGACCACCACCTCGACGACCGCACTCGGCAGATGATCGCCGACTCGGTCCCCGACAACACCAGCCGCGCCTACAGGGCCGCCCGCCGCGAGTGGCTCGACTGGTGCACCGACGCCGACCGCGTCCCGATGCCCGCCACCCCGGAGACGCTCACCGAGTTCGTCCGGCACCTCATCGAACGCGACCGCGCGCCGGCCACCATCTCCAGCCGCGTCGGCGCCATCCGCACGATGCACCGACTCGCCGGACACCGTGACCAGCCCGCCATCGACGGCGCCCTCCAGCTGCTCCGCGGCTACAAGCGCACCCGCGCCCAGGCCGGCCACGGACAACGCGAGGCCCGCCCGATCACCCGCGACGACCTCGTCCGGATGGTCGGCACCCAGCCCACCGACACCTACGCTGGCCTGCGGAACCGCCTCGTGCTCGTGCTCGGGTTCGCGATGATGGCCCGCCAGTCCGAGATCGTCGGCCTCCACCTCGGCGACATCGCGACCGTCCCCGACGGACTCGAGGTCACCGTCCGCACGTCCAAGACCGACAAGGACTCCGCCGGCCGCGTCGTGCCACTGCCTCCGGCGTCCCTGCCCGCGGTCTGCCCCGTCACCGCCTACACCGCGTACCGCGCCCGGCTCGACGAGCTCGTCCCGGACGCCGCCGGCCTCGAACCGACGACACCGCTCCTGCGGTCGGTCACGAAGCACGGCGCCCCGCGCGCCGGCGCCCTACCGGTCCGGGTCGTGTGGGAGATCGTTCGCACCGCGATCACCCTCGCCGGGATCCCCGACCCCGAGGCGTACAGCCCGCACAGCCTCCGCGCCGGCGGCCTCACCGCCGCGCTCCAGGCCGGCATTCCCGTCGGGATCGCAGCACGTCACGGCGGGTGGAGCCCTACATCGCCGGTCGTCATGAAATACGCCCGCGCCGCCGATCGGTGGCGCGACAACGCGATGCGGGGCGTGCTCTGACCCTGGCCCGGTACCGCCGGAACTGTCATAAGCGGAGGGGGTGCCCCGGTTGGATGCCCCGTGTCCGCACGAGCCACGCTGCACCCGGACCGGCGAGCACTACTGCTGGCCGGAGGACTACGTCAGCATGCTCGCGCACCACGTCCGAGCCGAGGGCCTGGATCCCGTCCAGATGTGTCAGCGCTCCGGCCGGGTCGGTCTCGCCTCCCGGGTCCGGGAGTACCTCGACCAGTGGTTCGCCGGCCCGGAACCGTCGGACCCCGCTGCGACGATCCGCCGGTGAGGTACCACGCGATCACCTGCACCGACGACGAGTGCGACCCGTCCTGCGAGATCGGGGGGCCCGGCCACCCGCCGCCGGAGATCGTTCGTGCGCCGCCGGCCGGGTGATCGTGTACCCGCGGAACGGTTGGGGGCCAAGCGGATCCGCAGGTGAGGCCCTCTTGCCTAACGTGCCGTAGGCAATTTTGGGGAACCTGGTGCGAACGAGTGACAGACTCGCCGCGGCGTGCGATGAATCGGGTGAACCGGGCAGCAACCCCGTCCGCCCGACCCGCACCCCGCACCCCAGGAGTCCCGCGCGTGTCCGCACCTGCCCAGATGCCGCCCGCCCCCATCGGCCGGCACCACCTCGCCGACCCGGCGCCGCCATCGCTCGAACGCACCACCGTCGTCCCCGCGATCCCCGCCCAGCGTGTCGCGCCGCGGCTGGACCTGCCGACGGTGCGGATCGACGTCCCCACCGTGCGGCTCGCGCCGCACCGACCGGCCCCCGCCGCACCCACAGCGGCGCCGGCCCCGGCCGATGAGGTTCTGGTCCGCCCGAACCGGGCCGTCGTCGCCGCCCTGTTCGCCGTGATCGTCGCCGTCGCCGCCGGGTGGCTGTGGTGGCGCGGCGCGCCCGCCTGGTCCGTGTACGGCATCGCCGTCGGGGCTCTCCTCGGCGCGAAGCTGCTGCTGTCGCTGCTGCCGCCGACCCGGTGGGCACCGGCGCCGGCCACGACCCGGGTGTGCGTCGTCGTCCCCATCTACAACGAGGACCCCGCGATCGTGGCCCGCTCCCTCGCGTCGATCGACGCCCAAACGCACCGGCCGACGTTCGTGCGGATCATCGACGACGGCTCCCCCGACCGGGCCGCGTTCGACTACGCCCGCGAGTGGGCCGCCGCCCGCACCGGCGCCAAGGTCATCTGGCAGGAGAACGCCGGCAAGCGCGAGGCGATGGCGCAGGCGTTCCGTGAGCTCGCCGACCAGGTGGACATCTTCGTGTGCGTCGACTCGGACACGGTGCTCGAACCGTCGGCGATCCGCGAGGGCCTCGCCCCGTTCAACGACCCGCGCACCGCCGCCGTCACCGGCACCGTGGTCGCGCTCAACCAGGACAAGGGGCTCCTCCCCCGCCTCCTGGACCTCCGCTACGTCAACGCGTTCCTGTACGAGCGGGCCGCCTACAGCCGGCTCGGGTCGGTGCTGTGCGTGTGCGGGTCGCTGGCGTTCTGGCGGGCCGACATCATCCGGGAACGGCTCCCCGAGTTCGTCGGGCAGCAGTTCCTCGGCGAAACCTGCTCGTACGGCGACGACCGGCACCTCACGAACCTGTCGCTGCTCCACGGCCGCGTCGTCATCGCACACCGCGCCGTTGCCCGCACCGCCGTCCCCGAGAAGGGCGGCCACCTCATCCGGCAGCAGGTCCGGTGGGGCCGCTCGTTCTTCCGGGAGTCGCTGTTCGCGCTGACCCGGTTCTCGCCGCGCCGGTGGCCGTGGTGGCTATCGCTGGTCGAGACCGTGTCGTGGGCCGGGTTCACCACCGGCCTGATCCTGACCCTGTTCATCCTCCCGGCGATCACCGGTGAGGCCCACTGGGTCGACTACCTGGTGTGGGTCGTCCTCGCCGGTTACGCACGCTCCGTGCACGTGTTCTCGGTGCGCCGCAACGGGGTGTCCCGCTGGTCGCAGGCGGGGATCTTCCTGATGGCGCCCCTGTACGGGATGATCCACGTCCTCGCGCTGCTCCCGCTGCGGCTGTGGTCGCTGGCGACGCTGCGTTCGACGTCGTGGGGTACCCGCGCCGCCGGTGTCGAGGTCCGCGCCGCCGACACCACCACCTGACCACCGGGGCACCCGCCCCACCGAGCCCCCGCACCGGCCACCGCCGGGACGGGGGCTCCGTCATGCCCGGGGGTGCACGCCGTGGACCGCCGACACAGGATCCGGCCGCTCGCGTCCCGGTCACTGGTGTGGCGCGACGACGACAACGGCTGGTGGAAGTGGTCGTGCGGCCGCCGCCCGTGCACCGCCGGCGGCGCCGACCGGTCCCGCCCCGCCGCGCAGGAACGCCTCGACGACCACCTGGCCGGGCACGAGCGGTTCGGCTTCCGCCCCGGGGGGTGACGGCATGGTGCTCCAGCTCGCGTCCCGCCTGGACGTCCTGATCGCGATCTGCGTGGCCGTCGCCGTCGGGGTGATCGTCGGGATCCCGATCGGCACCTGGATCCAGTCGATCACCCGGCCGTGGTGTTGCGACGGATGCGCCGCCGCCCTCGCCGCACGCCGCCGCTTCCCCGCACCGCGCCGCAAGGAGGCCTCGCACCCATGACCGCCGAGCGTCCCGCCGACGGGATCGCCGCCCTCGGTGAGATCGTCGCCGCCCCCACGGGGAAGCTGCGGCTCGCCGACGACAACCCGCGCCGCATCCCGCCCGCCGCGATCGACGCGGTAGCCCGATCCCTGGCCCGGTTCGGGTGGCAGCAGCCGATCGTCGTCGACCCGAACTACGAGGTGCTGGCCGGGCACACCCGCTTGCAGGCCGCCCGGAAGCTCGGACTCGGGTCGGTGCCCGTGGTGATCGCCGACGGGCTCACCGACGATGAGGCGCGGGCGTTCCGGATCGCCGACAACCGGACGCACGACTACTCGACGTGGGACATGCCGATCCTCGTCGACCAGCTCGACGAGCTCGCGGACGACTTCTCCGAGGTGCTCGGTCTGGCCGACTGGCAGGCGCTCGTCGACTCGTTGGACGACGGCGGGGACCTGAACGTCCCGGACGGCCCGGCCGACGACACCGACACCGGGGACGGTCCCGACGACGACCTCGATGATGACGACGCCGACGACACCGACCTTGACCTCGGTGGGCTCGCGAAGACCCAGGGCGGGTTCGAGATCGTCGTCTGCTTCCACAGCAAGGAACAGGCCGACGCCGCCGGACCGGTGATCCTCGACCTGGACGGTGCCTACGATGTTCGTTACAAGCGCTGAGCAGCGCGGAGGGTTGTTCGTCGCCGTCGTCACCGGTGGCCGCCCGATGGTCAAGCAGCGGCCCGTCGCGAACCTGCTGCCGGCGCTGGAGGCGGCCGGGGTGCACTCGATCGCGTGGGTCGTGTCCGATGCCGACGCCCCCGGTTACGAGGCGGACCGATACCCGATGGCCGTGTACCCCCGCGAGTGGGCCGTCGAGTACGCCGGCGACCATTGGATGCTGCCCGGCCGGCCAGGTCCGGATGACTTCCTGGGGGCGTTCCCCGGCCGGGAGTGGGCGTGCCGGGAGGCCGAGCGTCGCGGCTGCTGGGGTGTGCTCCAGCTCGACGACAACATCAACGGGCTCGGGTTCGTCCGCTACTCGGGGTTCTCGAAGAGGTTCGTCCAGGACCAGAACGGCGGGCTCGGGCTGTTCGCTGACGTGCTGTCGGCGGTGACGCTGTCGACGAATGCCCGCACCTGCGGTGCGCAGGTCGGATCCGTGGATCCGGACTCCAGCCTTCGGAAGGTCGCCCGTGCCGGGTTCCCGTACTCGCTGTTCGTGGAGCAGGTCGGCCCCGGCCGCGAGGAGTGGTTCGGCCCGTTCGAGGACGACATCACGCACAGCTTCCAGTACGGCGGCCGCCACGACGGCGTCACGGCCGGCGTGGTGCCGATCCTCCAGTACTCGAAGGAAACGACCAGCAAGACCGGGATGCGGAAGAAGTACAACCACACCCGATCCGTGCAGCTCCAACGGATCTTCCCCGAGGGCGCCCGGATCTCGCTGCGGAAGACGCACTCCAACGGGCAGGGCAACGCCCGGGTGTTCCACACCATGCCGCCCGGCGCGATCCGGAACAAGCTACGCGTGACGGACCCGGCCCTGTTCGGGCAGGTCAAGCGCCGCATCGAACGGTTGGCGGCCGACTACTTCGCCGGGGACGCGCTCGCGAAACGGGACAAGGTGCTGGAGCGCGCCGGGAAGGGGACGACGTGACCGACACCGAGGTCACCTTCCGGGAGGTCGCGTGGGTGCCGGTCGAGCAGCTGCGGCGGTTCCCGGGGAACGCGAACCACGGCGACGTCCCCGCCATCCGCGAAAGCCTCCGCCGCACCGGCCAGTACCGGGCGCTGATCGTGCGCCGCGACCCCGACGACGGCACGCTGACGGTGCTGGCGGGAAACAACACCCTGGACGCGCTCCGCGCCGAAGGGGTCCCGCGGGCCCGGGTCGAGATCCACGAGTGCGACGACCACACCGCGCTCCGGATCAACGTCGCCGACAACAAGATCGCCCGCGCCGCGGTCGTCGACGACGACGCGCTCCTCGAGCAGCTGTCGTACCTGGACGGCGACTACACCGGTTCCGGGTTCACACAGGGCGAGATCAACCACCTCCTCGGGGAGGGCGGGTTCGCCGACGACCTCGACCACGAAACGGCCGGCGTCGACGCATCAGGCCTGCTCGACGACGACGCCACCGCCGACCCCGACGACGGTGGCGACACCACCGGGGCCGGCTCGGACCGGGCGGCCGGGCCGGACACCGATCCCGGCTCGCCCACCGGTGACACCCCGGACGACGACCCCGAACCCGACGGTGACGGTGACGACGAGTCCCCCGAGCGGATCCGCGTCCTGCAACTGATCATGCCCGCCCACCACTACCCGCACGCCGCGGACGGCCTGACCGAGCTCGCCGACCGGTACGGGGTCGACACCCGGGCGGCCGCGCTCACGCGGCTGGTGACCGACGCCCTCGGGGTGGAACCGCCCGACGCACCGTGACCTGATCCCGGACGGAGGTGTGACCCCCTCCGATGGGACGAGGTGAGCAGCGGGCCAGCCCCCGCCGGATCGACGCCGCCGAGCGCCGCCGGAAGGCGCTCCAGCTGAAACTCGCGGGCGCGACGTACGAGCAGATCGCCCGCACCCCGATCGAACCCGGGTCGACACAGACGCTCTACAGCTCCCGGAAACGCGCCCACGAGGCCGTGAAGAAGGAGCTCGACGAGCTCGCCGTCGAAACGAAGGACACCGCCGAGCAGCTCCGCGCGATGGAGCTGGCCCGGCTGGAGTCCATGCAGGTCGCGTTGTGGCCGTCGACCCGCCCCACGAAGGCCGTCACCTGCGAGGGGTGCGGCACGACGATGTGGCGGGAACCGTCGCTGGAGGCGATCGACCGGGTCATCAAGATCCTGGAGCGTCGCGCGAAGTACCTCGGCCTCGACGCCGGCGGCCGCGCCGACCAGACGTCCGGGTCCGACACCACGAAGTCGATGCTCGAGTCCGCCGCCAAGGGCCTCGCCCAGGTGTACGACGCGATCAAGGCCGAGGAGGCGGCGAACGGCGACGTCGGTGACCCCATCGACCCGCAACCCGGGGACGACCAGTGACGGCGGCGGCGCTGCCGATCACGGCGACGTCGCGGCTGATCGACGAGTTCCCCCTGACCCGCAAGCAGGTCAAGTCCGTCATCGAGTGCCAGCACGTGCGGATCGCGGCGTGGACGGGCGCGGTCCGGTCGGGCAAGACGATCGGGTCGATCGTGGCGTTCCTGCTGCGGCTGATGGACGCCCCCTCCAACGGGTTGATCATCATCGCCGGTAAGACGCTGTCCACGATCGAACGCAACATCATCGAACCGATGCAGGACCCCGCCCTGTTCGGGGCCCTCGCGAACGACGTGAAGCACTCCCGCGGGTCCACGGTCGCGGTCATCCTCGGGCGGACGGTCCACCTCCTCGGAGCCGCCGACGCCCGGTCGGAGAACAAGCTCCGCGGCCTGACCGCGTACCTCATCCTGATCGACGAGGCGACGCTGATCCCGCAGGAGTTCTTCGACCAGGCCCTCGCCCGACTGTCGGTCAAGGGCGCCCAGCTGATGTTCACGACGAACCCGGCCGGGCCGCGGCACTGGCTCCGCCAGAAGTACCTCCTCGGCGCCCGGGAACGCGGGATCCGGTTGGGGCACTGGCACTTCACGATCGACGACAACACGAAGCTCGACCCCGAGTACGTGCGGTCGTTGAAGGCCGAGATGACCGGGGTGTTCTACCAGCGGAACATCCTCGGGCACTGGGTCGCCGCCGAAGGCGCCGTGTACGGCATGTGGGACGAGGACAAGCACCTCATCCGCGACGCGCTGCCGCCGATCATGATGCTGCCCGGGGTCGGGATCGACCACGGCACGGTGAACCCGTTCTCCGCGATCATGATCGGGTTGACCCGGCCGTACGAGCAGGTCGGGCCGAAACTCGTCGCGACCCGCGAGTACCGGCACGACCCCGGCGAACAGATGCGGCAGCTGTCCGACGTGCACCTGTCCGCGGAGCTGCGCCGGTGGATCGGGGCCGACCGGCCCGAGTGGATCGCCGTCGACCCGTCCGCGGCCGGGTTCAAGCGGCAACTGTTCGACGACGGCCTCACGAACGTCGTCAACGCCGACAACGCCGTCATGGACGGCATCCGCCTCGTGCAGTCGCTCCTCGCGACCGGCCGGCTCCTGGTGCACGCCTCGTGCCACGGCCTGATCGACGAGATCGGCGGCTACTCGTGGGACCCCGCCGCGCAGGCCCGCGGCCACGACCAGCCGTTGAAGGTCGACGACCACTCGGTCGACGCCCTCCGCTACGGGATCAACACGACCCGGCAGCTGTGGCAGCAGTACATCCCCACCGTGTCCACCCCGGCCGTCGAGGCCGCCGCCGCTGCCTGACGGCGGCCCCGCACACCCCGGAGGTACCCGGTGGTCCAGTACCACTCACTCCCCCACCCGGACCCGCACGGCATCCACACCGGCGGCATGATCGCGCTGCTCCCGGACCGGGACGACGCCGCGATGCTCGCGCACCCCGCCGGGGACGACCCGGCCGGGCTGCACGTGACGCTGGCCTACCTCGGTGACGACGTCACCCGCTGGCCGGCGCCGGCGCACCAGGCCGTCCGCGAGGTCGCACAGCACCTGATGACCGGCAACCTGCCGGTCCCGATGTACGGGCGGGCGTTCGCGCACGCCACGTTCAACCCCGACCACGGGCCCGACGGTGACCGCGACCCGTGCGCCGTCTACCTGATCGGCGACACCCCGCACCTGCCGCTGCTGCGGGACCGCGTCCTCGGCCTGGCCGGCGCCTACCTCGCGTCGGCCGGCGTGACCCTCCCCGAGCAGCACGAACCGTTCGTGCCGCACCTGACCGCCGGGTACGGGCTCACCGCGGGGTCGCTGTCCTACACCGGCCCGGTCCGATTCGACCGGCTCGTGCTCGCCCTCGGACCGGACTGGGTCGAGGTCACCCCCTGACCGGTCGCTGACCCGCTCCCCCACCGCATCCAGGAGACCCCCGTGCCGTACACC
>Ga0172375_10006485_pt1 | contig 16409 bp, 5 predicted proteins | sample LakKiv1m_FD_114537 | JGI IMG/M metagenome (GOLD analysis project Ga0172375, IMG submission 114537) | Freshwater microbial communities from Kabuno Bay, South-Kivu, Congo - kab_092012_11.1m | ecosystem: Environmental > Aquatic > Freshwater > Lake | place: Democratic Republic of the Congo...
GCATTCCCCACAAGGGTTCCATCGTTCCCAAATTGCGAAAGGTCGGATGCATCGTTTGATTCAAAATTCCAATACCCGGCCAGTCCGGATTCGCTGCCCGTCAGGATTCCATTCATCGAAGCCTGTATTTGCGACTGCGAACGGGCATAATTCCACAACCTGACCTCGTTTAGTTTTCCATCGAAATAGTTGGGGTCTGACGACCACCAGCTCCCGATTTTCACAACCTGGCTGTTTTGCCTGATGTTTCCGGAAGCTGCAAGGCTGGCAACCTGCAAACCATTTACAAAAAGCCTGATCTGGCTTCCGTTGTAGGTGGCTGCCACATGATGCCAGGCGTTTACGGGTAAGGCATCGGGGCTGTTGACCGGGTAACTTGTCCCAGAAGTATTGACAAAATTAAAATGCAGGGTTCCGTTATCGGCGATGTGAAAATTGTAACTCCAGTCGCTGGAATTGCTCCAGCCGATTTTGCCAATAATGCAGCGGTAATCGCCCGAATAGGAATTTATTTTTACCCAGGCTTCAACCGTCATCTGGTTGCCATTCAAATCGAGCGAGGGCGAATCAGGAATTTCCACATAATCGCCGTTTCCATCCAGGCTCAGCACCAGGTCGTTTGTAAATGGAGCATTGATTCCCACGCATAGCGATCCGTCAAAAACGCCCATCTCGTCGCCGGGTTGCAACAGCCCGTCAAGGTTGGTTTGTCTCACAATAACCGTGTAGGGCAAACCCGTAGGTTCCACCACATTAAAATAATTGTCGAAGCCAATCCCCGAAAGGGTTAGCTGTTTTTGCGGAGCATTGGAAGATATAGTCATTGTGCCCTGGAAAGTGCCTTTTTCGTCGGGCTGAAAAGCCACAAAAACTTCCTTCAGGTCATTGGTGTTCTGAAGTGTAAAATTGGTGGGAGTTGCCGTAAAAGCTGCGTTGCTGAAGGTAATATTTGACACCGTAAGCGGGGTTGTACCTGTGTTGATTACAAAAAACGAACGGGTTTCAGAAGTTCCCACTTCCACATTTTCAAAACTCAGCACATTCACGGAAGTGGCAATGTTGGCGGCGCCTGCGGGCAGGGCAAAACCTTCGAGGCCAACCGTTACCTGAGGTTCGTCAGGATCGTTGCACTGAATGGTCAGCACACCGGAATATCCACCCGGGACGGTGGGCGAAAACGTCACCTGAAAAGTAAGTGTGTTGCCGGGCAGTACCGTTGCCGAGGCAATGCTGGTGCTGAAAGCCGCGGAGTTATCGCTGAGCGTGATGTGCAGGGGGGCATTGCCCTCATTCATAACCTGAACATTGTTCACCACCGATGAACCCACCGTCACCTGCCCAACATAAAGGCTTTGGATGGGAATGCTGATGTCAGGCTCCAATCCTGAAGTTCCTTCGAGCGTAAGAACGCTCATCTGGCCAAAGCCAAAATTGCCATTACCTACCGAATATTCAGGAGGGGCAGCTATTTCAACCCAATTGTCGTAAATCTCTGTCCAAACCTTGAAACCCATTGGATTTCCGGGTGTAAAGCCAGGCAAACCTAACGCATCATCCTTTTCCCAGGCTGTGATTAATAAACCGGAGAAAATCTGCGGATTCTGGGCGCCCTGAAGACTTGCACCACCAGCCAATGAACACGGGGTTGCCCCCGGAACAAGGTTGTTGAAGTTTCCATTATTGAAATTCCAGTAGCCGACAAGTCCTGATTCGGTTCCCCGGAGTTCATGGTTCATGTCCGATTCAATTTCAAAAACAGACCGGGTATAGTTGTAAACCCTCACTTCATCAATATTTCCGTTGAAAAAGTAGGAATGACTTCCTGTTCCGCCGTAGGCGCCGATAATCTGGCCTGCCTGACCTGTACGCAGCATTGCCGAATAATTCTGTGTAGCTTTCAGCAGTCCGTTTACATAAAGTCTTTTGGCAGTTCCATCGTAAGTTACGGTTACATGGTTCCACTGGTTGTTTTGAATTCCGGCAGTGGCAAGGCTTACATAAAAATCGTTGTAGCCTCCCGAGGTGGGCATTGTCCTGAAATTGATGTTGTTTCCTTCAAAAAACAACGAATATTGTGAATTAACAGGACCTTTCTCGAAAATGAACCCGTTTTGCGTAAAATTGGACGAATACACCCAGGCCGAAATGGTCAACTGACTGACGTCGAAAGCAGTGGAATTATCATTGATAATGTATGCGTTAGAGCCATTGAGTGCAAGGCTATTGCCGTTACCACCCGTAATTCCGGTCCCGACGCATAAACTTCCGTCAAAAACGGCCACCTCATCGCCGGCAAGGGGTCTAAAGCCATCAATATTCACATCTTCAACAATAAGAGAGTAAGGTTTGCCTGTTGGAGAAACACTTGTAAAATGTCCCTGCGAGGCAATTCCCTGCATGGGGATGATTTGGTTGGCAGCATTGTTGGCAATGGTGAGCTGGCCATTGTAAACACCCGCCTGAGTGGGTGCAAAAACAATGGAAACATTGCGGTTTTCGCCCTGTCCCAGCGAAAATGTTGTACCTCCAAAAACCGTAAAGGCCGGATTTGAAGAGGTAATTCCGGTCACATTCAGCGTTCCGTTGCCGGGATTGAGCAAATTTAGGGTTGTGGTTTTGGTGGTATTTTTGGCAATACCGCCAAAATTAAGGTTGGATGGTGTAACAATGATTTGCGGAGTAGCCTGAGGCAAACCGGTCCCGTACAACGGCACCGACATCGAAGGCAGGTCAGGGTCATCGGTCACAAAAGTGAGCAAATCAGAATATGTGGTAACTGCCGTGGGTGTAAAAGTTATGTCCAAAGTTGCCGATTCGCCCGGATTTATCAGAAAGGCAGTGGCGCCCTTCACAAAATTTGTGGATGAATTGAGCAATGAATTCACCGAAAGGATGGCCGAACCTGTGTTTTCAAAAACAAGAGGCAGTGTAAGGCTCTGGTTAACAATCACCGTGTTGAAATTCAGAATTTCGGCTGAAATACTGAAAGCGGGCAAAAGGCTGGTTGTTACCGCCAGATTCACCACGCTGAAAGTTCCATAGCCGAAGTTTCCATTTCCTTTCGTCATGGTCAGTTCCGGGTCGAAAATCCTTACTTCGGAATGCCAGGAGGTACGGATTTTGAAAATCATCGGATTTCCGGCTGTAAAACCAGCAAGATTCTGCTCAGGATCGGCTTTCCAGGCAACCAGGTTTTGGTTAGGACTTCCTGAGTAAAATGCTGATCCAACGCACAATTCGCCATCGAAAACGCCCACCTGGGCTCCAACTGGCAATTCGGTTCCGTTTATGGTAAGGTTGGAAAGAACGATGTTGTAAGGCAAACCTGTGGGGGGAACCGGTTCAAAGGCCTCTGTGCCGGGTGCCGGAGGATTGATGGGGGCTGCTGTGGTTACAAAAGCTGCATTTCCATTTCTGGTTCCGTTGATGCCGTTGGAGGTTTTATCGTAAATGGTATTTCCCGAACCTTCGTCAAAAGTCCAGTAGGCAGCCAGGCCGGTTTCGCTGCCGGTGGGGCTTTCGTCGTAAAAAGCAGCAATGTCTGAATGAGTCCGGGCAACATTCCAGATTCTTACTTCATCAATTCTGCCGCTAAAGTCGCTTACATAACCACGACCGATGTAAAAAGGCAATGTCCCGGTTTGTGCAGATGAATACTGAGCTATAGCCTCGGCCACCTGAACACCATTGAAGTACCAGTACATTTTCATCGCACTCAAATCTCTCACAAGCGCTACGTGTGTCCAGGTATTTACAACAAGTTTGGCAACCGACGAAAATCCCTGATAGGGGCTGTTGTTTCCGCCACCGGTTCCGTAAAAGTAAGACAAAGTACCGTCAATTTCGAGTGTGATGGTACCTTCGCCTGCATAAGCTTTCGCAAGCGGATTGCGTCGGGCATTCAACGATTGCGGATAAAGCCACATTTCGAAGGTCTGGCTGCCCGCTATCTGAAGTCCCGCAGGATTTCCGAAGGCAACATAATCGCCGCTTCCATCAAAACTCAGGGCATAGTTTTGAGCCCATGAAGTTTTTTCTGTCGCTATGAGAATGGTGAAAAGCAGGATGAACCTGAATAGACTGTATATTTTAAAATGATTTGCTTCCATAATTCAAAGTTGTTTTGATTCATATTTTTATCAAACAATACTGAAAAACCAGAAATGGTTTGTTCTGCAACTGCCTGGCAGGTTATTGCAGGATAATTACTTTTTCAGTAATCACCTTTCCGGTAGTTTCAGCTATTACAAAATAAACTCCCGGATTAAGCTTTTTACCAGTCTCGTCTGTTCCGTTCCATCTCAGATGGTATGTATCGGGAGGAAGCTGATCATTTGCAAGTGTCTTCACAAGCCGTCCGGTGTAGTCGAAAATATTCACTTTCATCAGGCTTTCGAGTTTCAAATTAAGCACAACGGCTGTAGCATCCTTAAATGGGTTAGGTTGTACCTCAATTTCAAAGGGTTCTTCACCAGCAGGCACCGTCTCAAGTATAACCTTGCTATAGCTGCCCTCTCCATACACGGGAATACCACCTGTAAATTTCTTCAAATCATGTTTTGTGGTATTCAGGAAGTTATCGCGGTAAACCTGTGCCCTGATCGTATGCCCTGAAGTAAACCCGGGAAGATTCTGACCTTCATCGGCTTGCCATGCCGTTATCAGCAATTGGTTTCCGCCTTCATACACAGCAGCTCCCACACACAAATTTCCATCAAAAAGGCCAATTTCATTACCCGGAACAAGAGTAAATGGAGATTCCGAAGGTTGTTTCAGTCTGACAATCACAGCATAGGGCAAACCCGTTTCGGTGTAACTGAAATAGCTGGTCCCACGTGTCGATTTCAGACTTTCCACGTCCTGCATATTGCTGGCAAGAGGCTGTTTGGCGGCAGCCGGATAATTGAAAGTGATTGGGCTGGCGCCCGAAAGAGCGATTTTATATCCAAGCCCCGGCTCCATATTTCCAATCGTATTTATCCCCTGCGATGGAATCCATGAATCACCCGATGCTTCCTGCACAATGCTGATTTCATCTTCAAGACCGGCGAAAACATCGGTTACACCCACCGGGTTCCTGCTAAGCATCGAAATGTAATTCCATTTTCCGGCTTCAACGGTGATGTCCCAGTCTTCGGGTTTGATAAAAGTACCCTGATAGCTGATGGTTTCGTTTTCATCGCTGAAAAGGTAAAAACCATCAAGGAAATTAATATCTCCGATAGTGTTGATGTTGTAGCCTGGAATGAGCACCTGCCCCATGTCGTTGTAAACAATCTGAAGCCCGTTCATTTCGCCAAACACACTCCAAGCGTTGGGATAGCGCGGAAACAAGTTGAACGACACCAGGTTGAACTGGTTTGCTGCAACTGCAACACTTTGAATGTTAAACACCGATGCTTCCAGCGAAAGCGCCGAAAAAGCACCATATCCAAAGGTATCATCGCCAATGTAGTAAGTCTCAACGGCTTCATTGGTTTCCAGGTCGGCGGAAGTATCGTACAATCTGAAAGTCATGTTATGGCCTGGGGTAAAGCCAGCCATACTTAATTCGGGATCAGCCTCCCAAGCCGTAATTACAAAATTGTAACTTCCGTTATAAATACCGGCTCCAACACACAATTCACCATCAAAAACACCAATTTCATCGCCCACAGCAATGGCAGCTCCATCAATTTTTGCATTGGTAATTGCGAGGGTGTAAGGTTTTCCGGTTGAAGCCACCGGTGTGAAATACACCGGAGTAGCCGGAACCGTTTCACCATACTGAACAAAAAATTCGAGGTCGAAGCCGGGCTGCGATGGATCGTCTGAAAATAAAGGCGTTGTAAAAAATTTCGAGGTCATGTCGGTACGATTGTACAACGTAACCGGAATCACTTCCGTCTGACCAGGTTCAACTGTGTAATGGGTTTGTGGAACGGTGAAAAAGGTATATGGCAATCCGGTTTCGGTTTGCAGGTTAACATTTCCCTGTGGCGAACCCGAAACTGCGAAGGAAGAATGGTCGTTGAAATCGTCCTGCAAAGGCCAGTAGCCAATGAGTCCTTCTTCGTCGCCCAAGAGCGAATGATACATATTTCCGGCTATTTCTTCAGCCGAACGGGCAACATTCCATAAACGGGCTTCAGCCAACCTACCCTGGAAATAGTAGGAGTTTTCGCCTGCTCTTCTGCCAAATTCAAAGGCATACAATTGAAAATCAGGGATCGGGCTTGAAACGGCGTTGGTCGTTTCCCAAACAAAATCTCCATTAACATACAATTTAACCGAACTTCCCTCCCATGTTATTGCCAGGTGATACCACTGGTTAGCATTGATATACTGGCTGGTTTGCCATTCCTGGTACGAATTGCTGTTAATTGTTCCATAACCTTTATAAAAATATACCCGTTCACTACTGTTTATTGCAAATTGATAATTGCGGTAGTTTTTGCCCATAAATTCGAAATGGCCATTGTTTTGCCTGTAAAGCCAACATTCCATGGTCAAAGCGCTCATGGCGTGCCATTGGTTTTGATGACCATAGTTCACATAATCACCACTTCCGTCGAAATAAGCATACGAAGGGCTTGGATCGCCTTCGGCAAACTGCAGGTTCAGGTCTCTCGAACCGTTGTTGGTCACTGTTAAGTTTTCATCCTTGCTTGCTTGCCCGGCAGGAATCAACACGCAGAAAGAACCCGGGTCGTAAGCCAGAGTAGTAACACCCGGTTTTTCGCTAACTGCGGGTGCTTTTGGCGATTCGTAGTTAGCGTAGTTACCGGCAACAGTAAAATCGTACATCTGATTGTTGGTCAAACCAGATACATCAATTGCAGTATCGGTGGTTGAAGCAAAAAATGTGTAATCGTTTTCGGCTTCTGCGGTTTTGTAATAAACCTTGTAACTAACCAACGAATCGTTTGCAACCGGCTCCCAGGCAAGCGAAACCTGCTGATTGTCGTAGCCAGTAGTAAACACCTGATGGGGATTTCCCAAATCAAAATAGTAAGCTCCAATATCGGAAACCGATCCGTCGGAATCAGTTACTGTTACCGAGCCTCCGTTGATACATTTTGATGTTGCAGTTAATGAAAAATCATCCGGACCGGCAAACTCTGGGTCTTCATTTATATTGCGGTAAATATCGCAGGTTGCATTGTTGTTTGGATTGAAAGAAATGAAATTCCAGGTGGCTGTTGGAACATTTGCCAGATTGTAAATGGCGCCCGCTGTATTTGAGTTAACATTGTTGTTTTCAAAGGTTTCGATGGCAGAAACGTTATAAAGCCCGTAGCTTCCATTTTCAGCAATGATATTGTTGGAAATCACTTCGGTGCCGGGTCTGTCGATGTATAAACCATGCCGGCCATTGTTAACAATGGTGTTGTAGGTAATTGTCGGATTATCAGTATAAGAGCCTGAACTGTTTTTATGAATACCATCGGTTGAATTATTTGCCACAAGGTTTCCTGTAATGAGGGTTTCGCAGTAATAGCTCGATGTGTTGAAAACAATGCCGTAAGAATTACTTGTTATTTCATTGTTTCTCACAGTTGCATCACAATTGTAGTAATATTCAATACCAGTGCTGTTTTGTGAAATAAGGTTATTTGATACAACGGGACTGGAATTGTGATAAAAATAAATGCCCCTGGTATTTGAATTCAGGGTAGAATTAGTCAGCCTGCCTCTGCCCCACATGTCCTGACAAAACAAACCCTGTTGGCTGTTGTTTGAAATTGTGCTGCCGTCAACAAGAAATTCAGAATTATTGTCAGTATAAATTCCTGATTGTCCATTTTTTATTGTCGTGTTGCTGACAGTTACCTTTGAATAATTGGTAAGAAAGATGCCTTCATTTGTATAATTGGAAATCAATGAGTTGCTCACAGTAAGGTAAGATGCTGTCATTTGTATTCCGTCATCACTCAGGTTTCTGATGGTCGAGTTGTTCAGCTCCACGCCATAGGCATTCGAAAGGTACAAACCATAGCGTTGCTGCCGTTGAATCAGGCAGTTTGAAAATTCAGGAGAGCACCATTCGCAATAAATTCCATCGTTGGCGTACTCAATTTTGGTGTAATTCAGATAAGAGTTATCATCCGATGAATCGTAAAAGCGAAGGCGCAGCCACTGGTTGGGCTGTTGAACCTGGTTGGCTGGTCCTGAAGTAAAAACCACTGAATCGCCTTCAACACCGTTTGCCGCAAGATAACCATTGATGGTGAAGGCATAATTACCCAAAAACCGGATGACTGTTCCGGCATCGATGATGAGGGAATCGCCGGCTGGTACTGTAATATCGCCGGTCACACTGTAAAAACCACTCCAGTTGCCCGACACATTTCCTGACACTGCTGTTCCCATATCGTAAAGTGTGGTATTTCCACGGTCGGTATCGCTGATGATGGTCAGGTTTTCGTGAATGAGTGGTGTTTGAAAACCGGTTTTACTCAGCCTGATGGAATAAACACCGGGAATCAGGTTGTGGGTTTCCCAGAAACCGAGAGCGTTCGTGTAAACACTGTCGGCAACAGCACTGGGTGAGAAGGGAACAAATTTCACTTTGATGTTTGCATGATTATTCCTTGCTTCAAGGAAAGCATAACCTTTTACGGTAGTCTGAGAGGTATTATTTACTAAAAGTTGGGTGATTCCCGAGAAGGATTCAACACTTGTTCCACCAAAATTATAGTTTGCCGAAACAATGTAATAATATCTGTGAAAATCCTGAACAGTTGCATCAATGTAAGTGGTATCAGTGATTCCCGAAGCAATCAGATTGTAAGCTCCGGGAACAAAATTATCCTGTTCACTTCTATAAACCTTGTATTGCGAAAAGTTAGTCACCTCCAGGGGTTCATACCACGAAATCTGAACTGAACCATTCAACAAGTCGGTTGAGGATAATCCATAAGGGGCATCACCAGTAATGGTAAAGCTGAACAGATCAGCCGGTGCATTCAACGGAAGTGTGTACGAATCGGTACCATCGGTAGCTGCTATGTAATAGGTAATTACTGAATTGATGGCTTGCCCGGGAATATTTCCGGTGAAGGTTTGCAAGGTTTTACTTTCTGTCATATTCACCGGAGTGAACGAGCCCCCGTTCACGCTGTAAAAAACGTTTGCTGAGGTTATTGGGTCGCCTTCGCTGTCGATAATGGTTGCTACAACCGTGTGGGGACCTGATACGTTGGGAGTATTTGCCAGGGGTTCATGATAAATATTATTAAGTTGTCCGATGTAAGGGTTTGGAGTAATAGCAGCCGAATTAGCCAAGGTCTGATAATCGAGCCTGATTCGTCCGCTGCCACCATTTCCTCCCGGATTCCCGTAATAACTGCTGCCACCATTGCCACCCGATGAATTGATTGTGTTTCCAAGGTTCATGTCTAGGGCTCGCAATAATATTGATCCACCGGAAGCTCCACCGCCCGGACCGTTTGGATAGGAACCGTTGCCTCCGTTTCCACCTTTTGATTCAACAATTCCAGAATTATTCAGTGTTTGGGAAGCTATGAAAAGCACACCGCCGCCATTGCCTCCGAAACCAGGTACATAGCCATCATGTTTTCCTCCGGCGCCACCGCCACTTCCAAAAAATAATCTGGCAAGGTCGGCTGTACCGTAAGTTCCGCCGCCACCGCCGCCACCACCAGTGTAGTTGTTACCACCGTTTCCTGAGTAATTTTCTCCTCCGTTTTGCCCATTATTGCTGTTGCCGTAACTATTTCCTCCAAAACCGAAAGTCCCGTAACCGGCGCCACCAGCACTGCCGGCATGGCCACCACCGCCACCGCCGGCGCCACCGCTGTTGGTCGAGCCCAAACCAGCCGCTCCGTTGGTTGAGCCACCACCGCCACCGGCAAGTCCATGACCGCCATTGTAGCCGGCGTAAGCAGCACCACCACCGCCAGCACCTTCTTTTCCATGAGGGTCAGAGGTATAGTTTCCGCCCAAACCACCCAATCCCACAAAGCTCTCACCACCTTGTCCACCACCGTGCGATGTTCCATACTGGGCGCCACCTCGGTAACCTTTTGCCGAGGCTGTAACAATACCAGTCAATGCTATCTCAGTTGTTCCGGATGATCTGAAAAATAAAATTCCTCCTGTTGAACCGTCCCAGGCTGGACAGGTGAGGGTTCCACTCACATTTACCGTAGTGAAATTCGGAATTTTTATAACCTGGTGCTTCTCTTCGTTTGAAGTAAAGTAATTGTTTTTCAAAGGGGTCTGAAGCTGGATAACATTGGAAGTTACCAACGAAACATAACGCGTTTCCCACTGTCCTGCAAGGTTTTGCAGCATGTCAGTTTCAGGATCGGTTACTGTGACGATCAAAACTTCATCACCGGCCTGAATCCCACCATTACCATTCACCAGAATGGCCTTTGTCCCTGCATAATTGTTCCCTTCAACGGATGTCCGTTCGGTATTAATCGTTACGGTTTCACCGGAATTTACTACAAGTGCTCCATCAGAGCCATTTCCAAATGGGTTTTGTGTCTGGGCTTTGATAACCATCAAAACAAGCACGGCTAAAATTGTAAAAAACTTCTTCATATTACTGGGTTTTTAAATTAATATTTCAATGTTATGTTTCAATCATTTTATTTCGTGTTGGCGAAATCATAATAAAATCCGGAATAAAATACCTGTTAATTTCTTAGCCAATTTATTTCGTTCATAATCATTAAATTAGCTTTTTGCCATCCTGAAATAACTTAACCCTTTTCTGCTTAAATATTTCAAACAAATTGGATTTTCAAAAGTTCAAAACTACTGGTTGATCGAACAATTCTCAAAAGGCACATTCCCGATACACATTGTAAGGTTTCGTGAATATATTATTGATAAACAAGTATTTAAATTGATTTTTATGGGTAATTTCGGGGAATAAACAGCAAGTTTTTAACAAAACATTAACTCAATCACTACCGAATTTAACCTTTCGTTAACAAATTGAATTATACCCAGAAAAGAAAGGGTAGTGGGCGTGTTTTTTGGAAAATAAAGGATGATTTTCCACAAAAAACTGTGGATTTCAGGAAGGAAATCAGTTTAGATAAAAAACAGGAAAACCGGGAAAATTATTCCCTGACAATTTTTCGTCTGAAGGTGAGGGGGATATTCTCGTTGTTGGGTGCACCAATTTCCACAAGTTCCCAGTCCTTGTCGTAAGAAGCTATTCTATGCTTCAGTACAGTGACTTTATCTCCCGGCGGAACCCCGGCACCTTCCCAGTTAATTAGTTCAACACGATATTGCATGGTGTGCTTCCGCCCGTTGATGCTAATATCGATTTCCACATTTTGTTCGGGTTCAATTTCCGGAATCAGGATGACGATTTCTCTCATAGCTTTGTATTTTTTAATGTAAAATTGTTTTCTTCCGGGATTTCATTTATTATGCCAAATAGGCTATTGTATTTAAAAACAATAACTTGGAAAATACCTTCATGGCCTTGACAGGTTAAAGTGTTCGGAAAGGTTGGAGGCTTGTTCGGTTGTGTACAGGGTTTTGTACATTTCAATCGATAAAAACTCTTGCAAATATTGCATTCTTTAAATGACAAAAAAAATGGCAAAACCAGGTAGATTTTGCCAAAGCTTTTAAAACACTGAAAACGAATTAAATATCAACGAAAATATGCTATTCATGTTGCCCTATGCCGTGGCAGTTCTTGTATTTTTTACCACTGCCACACGGGCAAAGTTCGTTGCGGCCAACCTTTTTTTCCACCTTCACAGGTTGAGGCTTGGCTTTCTGCTGGGTGTTGCTGTGCGCCTGCGACAGCAGGTCATCGCGGCCTTCCTGCATCCGACGTCTGTCGGACCTGCGTGGAATCTGGGCTTCCCGTACCGTTCCCGGATCCTGGATTGGAAGGTTTCCCTTGAGCAGGAATGAGGTGATTTCGCGGTTGATCTTTTGCACCATCTTTTTAAAAAGTTCAAAAGACTCGAATTTATAAATCAACAGTGGGTCCTTTTGCTCGTAGGTTGCATTCTGTACCGACTGTTTAAGGTCGTCCATTTCGCGGAGGTGCTCCTTCCAGGCTTCATCAATCATACCCAGGGTAACGCTCTTTTCGATGGAGAGAATAATTTCCCTGCCTTTATCTTCGTATGCTTTCTTTAGGTTGGCAACAATCTGCCGGGTTCTGATACCATCGGTTATGGGGATAGCGATATTTTCGTAGTTGCTGTGATTTTCATATACATCTTTGATGACCGGATAAGCCTTTTCGGCAATAAACTTCATCTTGTTTTTGTATGATCCATATACCTGTGCGAAAAGTTTTTCGGTAAGATCGCCAGCGTCACCCTGCTGAAATTCTTTTTCGGTGAAAGGAACCGAAACAGCCATGTCTTTCAACGCTTCCAAACGAAAGCCTTCAAAATCGCCTGAAGCCTGGTAATCGAGGACAACCTGTTCGCACAAATCGTACATCATATTCGAAATGTCCACTCCCAAACGTTCTCCAAACAAAGCGTGACGGCGTTTGCGATAGATCACTTCACGCTGTGAGTTCATCACATCGTCGTATTCCAAAAGTCTTTTACGAATTCCAAAATTATTTTCCTCAACCTTTTTCTGGGCTCGTTCGATGGATTTAGTGATCATGGAATGTTGAATTACCTCACCATCTTTCACTCCCATCCTGTCCATAATTTTCGAGATTCGTTCCGAACCGAACATACGCATGAGGTCGTCTTCAAGAGATACGAAAAACTGCGAACTTCCCGGGTCGCCCTGACGTCCGGCACGACCGCGCAACTGCCTGTCAACGCGCCGTGACTCGTGACGTTCGGTTCCAATAATGGCCAAACCGCCGGCATCTTTCACGCCTGGGCCAAGTTTAATATCGGTACCACGACCAGCCATGTTGGTGGCAATCGTTACTTTTCCCGGTTTTCCGGCTTCGGCAACAATTTCGGCTTCCTTCTGGTGTAACTTGGCATTCAAAACATTGTGTGGAATATGTTTGCGGGTAAGCATCCTGCTTAGCAGCTCTGAAGTTTCAACGGAAGTTGTACCCACAAGGCTTGGGCGATCGTGCTTAACCAGGTTTTCAATTTCATCAATCACTGCGTTGAACTTTTCGCGCTTGGTTTTGTAAACCAAATCTTCGCGGTCGTCGCGGGTAATAGATTTGTTGGTTGGAATTACGACCACATCCAGTTTGTAAATATCCCACAACTCACCAGCTTCTGTTTCAGCAGTTCCGGTCATCCCCGACAGCTTTTTATACATCCTGAAATAATTCTGCAGCGTAATAGTGGCGTAGGTTTGGGTGGCAGCTTCAATTTTTACATTTTCCTTGGCCTCGATGGCCTGATGAAGCCCGTCGGAATAACGTCTGCCTTCGAGAATACGTCCGGTTTGTTCATCAACAATTTTTACCTTGTTGTCCATCACAACGTATTCCACGTCAATTTCGAATAACGAATAAGCGCGAAGAAGCTGATTAACCGTGTGAACACGCTCCGATTTTACCGAAAAATCGCGGGTCAGGTCGCTTTTCTTTTGTAATTTTTCTTCTTCCGTAATGTTCGATTTGTCAATATCCACCAACTCGGCACCTAAATCGGGCAAAATAAAGAATTGCGGATCGGAGTAGGATTCGCTCAAGAGGTCAATTCCTTTTTCAGTAAGTTCGATCTGATTATTTTTTTCTTCAATCACAAAATACAACTCATCGTTGATAATATGCATGTGTTTGCTTTGTTCCTGCATGTAAAAGCCCTCGGTTTTACTCATCAGGGTTTTCATGCCCGGCTCACTCAGGAATTTAATCAACGCCTTGTTTTTGGGAAGGCCGTGATGTGCTCTTAACAGTAGTTCGCCACCCTTCTTTTCATTTTCAGAGCTTGGATTTTCTACTGACAGCAATTGTTTTGCATCGGCTAATATTTTTGTAACAAGGGTTCTCTGAGCATTATAAAGTTTTGCTACGTTTGGCTTCATCTCGTCGAAAAGCTGATTTTCGCCTTTTGGAGTAGGTCCTGAAATAATCAGTGGTGTACGTGCATCATCAATCAACACCGAGTCAACCTCATCCACAATTACAAAATTGTGCGGTCGCTGAACAAGTTCGTTGGGATTGCCTGTCATATTGTCCCTCAGATAGTCGAAGCCAAATTCGTTGTTGGTTCCATAGGTAATGTCAGCCAGGTAAGCCTTGCGGCGCGATTCAGAGTTGGGTTCGTGCTTGTCGATGCAATCCACTTTTAACCCATGAAACTGGAACAACATTCCCATCCATTCCGAGTCACGTTTGGCAAGGTAATCGTTTACTGTTACCACATGAACTCCTTTTCCGGGAAGGGCATTCAGGTAAACCGGAAGAGTAGCAACCAGCGTTTTTCCTTCCCCGGTGGCCATTTCAGAAACTTTTCCCTGATGCAAAACAATACCGCCAATCAACTGCACATCATAATGCACCATATCCCAGGTGATCATGTTTCCGCCGGCCATCCAGCGATTATCGTAATATGCTTTATCGCCAACGATGTTAATGCTGTCGTACCGGGCAGCAAGATCACGGTCGAACTGAGTCGCAGTGACTTCAACTGTTTGATTTTCCTTGAACCGTCGGGCGGTTTCCTTCATCACCGAAAAGGCTTCAGGAAGTATTTTATCCAGGATTTCCTGGGACTTTTCGTAACTGGTTTTTTCCAACTTGTCTATTTCGTTGTAAAGTCTCTCTTTTTCATCAACATCCATGTCGGGGTTGGTGTCGATGTTTTCTTTTATCTCCTTAATAAGGGCTTCATCAGCGGCAATGTATTCCGAAATTTGTTGCCTGAAATCAGCCGTTTTTGCCCTCAGTTCATCGTTGCTTAAAAGTTTAATTTTTTCGTAGGCTTCAAGCGTGGATGCCAGTATAGGGTTAATGGCTTTTATGTCTTTATCCGATTTTGTACCAACGAATTTTTTGAACAGGTTCTTAAACATGTCGAACTATTTTTGATTTGTAAAATGAAAGCGCCAATGTGTCAATAATAATGCCTTTTGGTGGGATTGAATTTTTTTTCCATCAAATTGACATTGTGTCACAATCGCACTAACGGCACAAAAGTACACGAAATAACCAAAACCCGATGTTGGAATTTTGAAAGAAGGAAAAACAGGGTTGGAATGAAACAGGTAAAAAGTCTGATTAACTGCAAGATATTTTGCTTTTTAAGACTCGTTCAGGTTTAATCCTTCAGGAATAAATTGTGATACTTCACCACCATATTTCAAGATTTCCCTGACCACTGAAGAGTTGATAGCAGTATATTCGGGCATGGTTAACAGGAAAACCGTTTCAATATTTGGATAGAGTTTTTTATTCACCTGGCCTATGGTACGCTCAAACTCAAAATCGGCCGATGTGCGCAAGCCCCGCAGAATGTAGTTTGCACCCTTTTCGCGGCAATATTCAACCGTAAGACCGTTGTATTGGTCAATGACGATAGCGTGATTACTTCCAAATACCTGTTGCAAAAAGTCAATTCGTTGTTCGATGCTGAAATAGCTTTTCTTGTCGGCATTCTGGCCAACGGCAATGATAATTTTATCGAAAAGAGGCAATGCGCGGAGAATAATATTTTCGTGTCCCCGTGTGATGGGATCGAACGAACCTGGAAAAATGGCTATGTTTGGCATTTATTAAAGTTTTGAACAAAAATAGGATTTTAGTTTTTTCAAAAAAATTATCTTTGTCAAAATAAAAAGTAAAAACGATGAATGCACTGAATTTGGACCTTAATAAACGCTACACCTACGCCGATTACCTTACCTGGATGGACGATGTAAGGCGTGAATTGTACGATGGTTTCATAAAGTTGATGTCACCGGCACCTTCAAGAAAGCATCAGAAAATCTCTACAAACCTGACAAGAATAATCGGTAATTTTTTAGTTCACAAAAAATGTGAAGTTTACCATGCCCCTTCTGATGTGCGGTTTCCGAAAAACAATGATTCGAAGAGTGATAAGCAGGTTTACACGGTGCTTCAGCCTGATCTTTACATAGTTTGCGACCTTTCCAAACTGGATGACCGGGGTTGTTTGGGTGCACCAGACCTGGTGATTGAAATAATTTCGGCAAAAAATTCAAAGCGGGATATTAAAGATAAATTTGAAATTTATCAGGAACACGGCGTTCGCGAATATTGGATTGTAAACCCTAATGATGAAAATGTGACGGTTTTTGTTTTGGATGAAAAAGGCAAATTTCAGTTTGTGGGCATATATGCCGAAGATGACAAAATCCCGGTAAATATATTCACCGGCGATTTAAAAGTTGATTTAACAAAGGTTTTTCTTAATTAAAAAAAACAATCCGGGAAAGAAGAAACCGTGTATCGTCAGCCAAATTATCTTGAAATAACAGTAGTTCAGCGTGTTATTCTTTCATGAACTTTTAAA
>Ga0172375_10006489_pt1 | contig 16401 bp, 21 predicted proteins | sample LakKiv1m_FD_114537 | JGI IMG/M metagenome (GOLD analysis project Ga0172375, IMG submission 114537) | Freshwater microbial communities from Kabuno Bay, South-Kivu, Congo - kab_092012_11.1m | ecosystem: Environmental > Aquatic > Freshwater > Lake | place: Democratic Republic of the Congo...
GGGTTTTGCCTAGTATGAAGGACATAATATACCCACGTCCACATATACAACATTCCCTTCGGCTTATTTCCATCAACACAATGAGGACATTCCTGACCATCTCCCTTTACACAATAATACCACCTTGTCTTTGATTTGCCCCCCGCAGATTCCTGCTTCATTCTATGCATATAAGCAAGAATAACATCATCCTTCTCAGAAATAAAACGAAGGACAGCGCTTTCCCTATCCCTCAAATAAAGTTTACGTATCCTATTTCCATTTTGTATTGCGTCAATTTCTTCTGTTCTTTCAATAATTTCTTCTAATCCTTTTAACATTTAATTCTCCTTTTTATTTTTTGCCTGTTTTTCCAATTTATCTAGTATTTTTAGAGCGCTATCAAATTCCGGTTCATCACAATCAATTTGTGCGGTTGTTATACTTCTTCTACCTGTAATTTCATTTTCTGTAGCGCCTTCTATTGCTTTTGTAATTACTATTCTCATTTTACCTCCTTTCTTTCTTATATAGCCGAACTATAAATTGCGTCTATGCAGTTCCACCTCCTTGCAGAAGTTAAAGAATGTTTAAGCTCTTCAATTGTACATTCATCAGGGTCTTTTTCTTCAGGCAGCTCACAAACCTTTACCAAAAACTCTCCCCTTAACTTCTGTTTTATTTTATTTGAAGCAGCCCGTCCTGCCTCATCAGGGTCTAGCATAAGATATACTGGATATTGATAACGCCTTAAAATCTGCAATTGTTTATCAGAAATAGCCGAGTGCAACAAACCTAAAGTATTATCAAATCCTTTCTGATGCATGGCAATTACATCTAGACTCCCTTCGACCAATATTGTAAAAGGATGTGTATTATGAGACAACATCACTTCTCCAAACAAACAATCTGTTATTCTGGTTCCTGTAATATATTTATACTTTTTCTTTTTATCAGGCGGGTCAATATATCTTATTATATAACCTATTGTTTCTGCAGGAATAACAACGCTATTTATATCTTTCCAATACATTAATTTCCATTTTTTAATATCATTTGTGGTTAAACCACGGTTTTTAAGAAACGTCTCTCCTGCGTTATTAACTGCAAATGGAAGAGAGGGAATAAATGCTTCTTTTTGAGGGGTTTTTAGCGGATAAAGTTTATTCTTAAAACCAGTAAACCATTTATCTTCATCAAGAATATATTTCTTACCGCCAAATAATTTAGATAGTTCATTAATATTATAACCCTTGACACCACATGTCCAACATTGAAAACGACCAGTCATAATATTAATATTAAATGAAGGGCTTTCTTCCTGCCCGTTCTTATGAAAAGGACAGTAACAATATAATTCTCCTGTGCTACTATTTTCTCTATATATTTTTACGCCCAAATCATTTACTATGTCTTTTATTTTCATTTTTTAATAACTCTGTTAATTCTTTATCAAAGTCTCTTAATTTTGCTAGTTCTTCCCAGCTCCATCTTGCATATTCTGTTGCTTTTTTATCATAAAAATAATCTTTTCCACCTAATTTAGATATGAAATTTCTTCTTCTTACTTCCTTTTCCCATCTTCTGTACATTATACGCCTATTTGCCCGCTATCTACATCGAATGAAATCTTTACTTTTTTATTAAAACCTTCTCCAGCACGAACCATCCCAATAGAAAGCCATCTAACTTTAGGCTCATCAGGGTCATCTCCTACCATAATCAAAACATCGCTATTCTGACCAAGTGCGTCACCACCATAGACCATTGTTTCGTCAGGAATAAGCCCTTTAGCGCTTCTTGTTGCCTGTGATGTAACCAATGTGATAATCTTTTTAGCCTGTGTATATGCTTTAAGTTCTGCTGCAGCACTACACATATTATCCCACGATTTTTCCCCAATGTCAAGTGCCACAAACCCATCAATAACAACCACATCAGGAGCATAAAGGTCAATCAAATTCTTTATAGCAGGTATAGTGAACGGTTTACTTCCATCTGAATCAACTGTAATCCAATCTTTTCGCTTTTTAATCTCTTTCAGATACTTCTCATACTTTGCAAAATCAACTTGACCTGTCATAAGACCTTTATTTGAGAATTTATAATCCAATAAAGCCCCCATAATTGGGTCAAACCTATCTTCTATTTGAGGAATCGGCATTTCGGGGCTAATAAAAAGCACTCTGGCACCCTCTAAATAAACAGAACAAGCCAAATAAAGTGCCAACCACGTCTTTCCTTTCTTCATACGAGCAATAATAGATATCATATTGCCCAATTGCCAGCCTAATAAGTGTTTATCAATAAAGGAAAGCCCTGTTCTGAGTCCTACTATACCTCCAGAATCAAGTTTTGCCTTTCTTTCTTTGGCTCTTTCCAGTCTTTCTAGAGCATTTCCATCAGTAACATTAACAGAACATGGAACATTACGTACTTTTGAGAGCTGTGTAATTATAAAATCAACCCCACCATACGCATCTTTTTGAATTAAATCAGCCCCTTTGTCCAAAATAGAGATTGTTTTTCTTCTTGTTTCCGCTTTTAATAATTCATCTATTAAATAGTTTCTTTCAGACTCTTGAACACCATGAACAAACTTAAAATCTAGAAAATTGGCCTCTAAAATGGCAGGAGCAGGGGCATTATCATGTTTGACAATATATTTAGCCAAAAATTCAAAGGGCTCCCTATAAATAATGAAAGTATCTCTAGAAATTCCCTTTGTCGTAGCTGCTGCCAGCTCTTCTGAGGTTTTAATGACACTAATAAACCGTTCTTCTAACTCTTTTTGCATACGTCCTCCCTTATTTCTTCTAATATTTTAATTATTTCTTGTTTTCTTACTTTTTCTGCGTCATATACAACTTCTGCTTCTACAGCATACAATTCATATTCATTTATAAGTTCTTTTATTTCTTCTCTTCTATCAGAATCAATGTTAAGTAATTTATAATAAGGTAATATCTTTTTTAATTTTAATAAGTTATCAAATCTATTTTCAAAATACTTTTTTGACGTAAAATTTAGAATAACAGTGCTGTGTTTTGGGTTTTTATTGATAAAACGCTCCATTGCATATTCAACCACATCTTCATCATAAGCATCTATCAAACGTTTTAAGAGGGTTATTTCAGCAACAATAGTCTTTTTTTGTATTCTATAGTCTTCTCCATGTTTTTTCTTGTACAAATCACACCAATACTCTCTTAACTTTCTTGCATTCATACTCTAATTATACACCATTTATCAATGATTTAATATTTTATATGGAGATTGCTCGCTGCAACTTATATATCTTACCATACTTTCTTAATTTTGTCAAGTTTTAGTCTTAAAATAGAATAAAGGCCACTATCAGATATCTCAAGTAGCCTTTATTCCCTTAACAACCGTGACCTTGAAGAGTCACTTATATATATTACCACATAATTATGGATTTGTCAAGTCTTTGATATTAATTTGTTCGCTAACAGCAGAGCCATCAACTGAAGTAGCTGTAATTATCACGTATTCTATTTTATTATCAGTTGGATTTATAGAATCTACAAATAAATGTAATATATTATATTCAAGCTCTGCCCCTAAAGGGGTACATACGTTATCACTAACGCATGAAGAAACAACACATTCAGTAGGTTCTGTGGTAGTCCAAGCAATAATGATTAAATCAGGACAATATGCAGATACTTTAACTTCTGTAATGTCTAATGGAACCTGTTGCCATCTATTACACCCAATAAAAAAGGCGCATAGAACAAGGGATAAACAAATTAAAACCTTAACCCAGTTGTTCATATTTATTATAGAGTTCCCTCAAAGTCATTATAGGAATTCTGATGGTTTCTCCATCTACTTTACCACAACCGTATTTATTTTTAAGGTCTTTCTTTAGAGCGGCAGTGAATTTATTATAATTTGCCATTTCTGCAAATGTCTTTGGAATAGGCCCTCCAATAACTTCTTTATATGCTTTTTGTGCCAAATTAATTGCATATTCAAGACCTTCCTTCCAATCAGGGGAACCAATCGGAACATTATTTACCAGCCAAACTTTAAATCTTAAAGCGGCTAACATTGGCGTCCACTTTAAATTGTCTGGAGGGCCTTCTGCCTCTTTCTTCAAGCTCTTTAGAATTTCATCAAAATTTGAAGCATTTATTGTAACAATGTCATCGACAGACGCTCCTATCTCTTCTTCATCATAATCTTCACTACAAGACGCATCAGGAGCGTACCCCTCGAAAGGGAGTACTTTTGCACTTGGTGTTGTGGTCTCTTCTTCAATTGACACGGCATCCTGATTCATTTTTTCATTTGATGTAGACTTATTGAAGTAGAACATCACAATACCGCCAATTAAAGTGCCTGCAAGTCCTAAGTAAGGAGCAACATCTTTTGTAGGCGGGAAATATAGAAGACCAAAACAACAAAGAATTATTGTAGCACCGATTATATATCGGCCTATCTGCGTTGTTTTGAAACGCATGTTTCTTTCATCTTTTGAATAGCTAATTGCCATTTCTCACCTCCTTTTTATTTTTTGTTAATTGTAACAGCAATTACTCCGAATGCTGTACCGAAGATAAATGCTAAAATAATCCAAAATATCATAACTTACCTCCTAATTTATTTATTATAACGCTTTTTGGCTTAGAATTAAAATTAGATAAGAACCCATTGAGGTTTATATCCTTTAGCGCCAATTTTAAAAACGCCAAAAGAAATTAAATCCCATTGAGGTTCAAATAAAAGTAGTCCTGTTGTTGTAACAATTAAATTAAATGAATGTCTTCCTTGTGGGATATCTCCAATAACAAATCCACAAGTATTTAATCCATATCTTTCAAAAGCCGTAACTCTAGCTTTCATTGCAAATTTATCGCAATGTGCTTCAATTCCTTTAACTAATTTTACTTCTTTTCTTTGAACCCAAGGCTTTTGACATGCAAGAGTCCCATCTTTTTCCATACCTTTTAATATTGCACTCATTTTAGAATTAGACATTTTAAATTCGTTAGCTATAGTTTGAACAGATACCCATTCTTTATCTTCCAAGAATCTTGCAATATAAGAATTATGTTTATTTAAGAAAGAATAGTGTAAATACCAAAAATCTTCTCTACGTTTTTCTGGATACACTTTGGGATTAAGGCTAAGTTCATACATTACAATATAAAGCTCCATTAAAGTATATTTATTCTTAACTCCTAACATTTGTTGGCTTTTACAGGAGTCACCTTCAATAACTCCATCAATAAAAGCTTGTTTAGTCTCCAAAGGGCTTTCCATAATGCATCCTGGAACTCTTTTTCTACCGCCTTCTGTATGAAACATTTGATGCCATTCTTTAATAAAGTCCTTTCTAGGACTTTTTCTTTTATTTCCAGCACCTATATTAGTAATTAATCTATAAATATCTTTATTTCTTTCCCCAAAATTCGTTTTTGTACCCTTTTTCTCCGACTCATAAGAGTGGATTTTAAAATTAAAACCCCATTCTCTTTCTAATGGACTAATACAACGCTCTAATAATTCTTTATTAGAATTACAAATATACCAGCTATAATATCCTTTTTCTTCATTTATTGAACTACTTCCATCTGCATAAAAAAGCCCAAAAGAAAAAGCTAAATCATAAGGTAAAGGACAATCATATTTATCAGTCTTATAAAGACTAGAATTTTGCACCAAATCATTTAAAATTAATTTCCAACCTGCTTCATCTGTATAATAATAATTATTATCCAACATGCCCATTGGCATAGATAAATTGGCGGAAGAAAGAAGAGGATATAGAATATTGGAAGACATTGTAAAGACTTTAAAATCTTTACTTGGAGCCGGAATCGGGACTGTTTTGATTGTCTTGCCCCACGCCATTTTTATCCTCCTTAAATAATCCTTGTTTTGCAGTAGAAAATAGAATTATATTTGCTTCATCTGGAGTCATATTTCCATAAAAATTTGCCACTCCCTTTTCTTCATCAAAACAAATTGTTAATACTTTCATTTCTTATCTCCTATATTACCATAAAGCATGCCATGCAGAATCAGCTAAACTGTAACACCATAATTTATGGTCTGAAGTATCAAATATAAGTTTTCCATCCACGCCACCCGCTAATCCGTTATGTCTCGGCATAACCATTGCGGTACAAGAACTAGCACTAATAATACCTGATAAAGCACCATTTAATATAATTTGGTCAGAAGAATCAAGTTCAACATGACCATTTGTGGAACCTATCATTACATCCGCATTAGCCACATCTGTTCCTAAAATAAGATATCCATTACTCTGATATATATAACAACTAGAAGCAGAATTATATAATCCTCCAGAAGTATTTGCAAAACGAATCATAGCAGCAGATGAAAAAGTAGTATTTCCTACAATTCCTAAACCACTCGCATTTAATACGGCGTTTCCACCCCCGAAATACCCATAACCGTTTGAAGCTAAAATATAAAATTGTTTCGTTGTTGCATCACTATATCCAGCAATCATAGTATTAGTTATTTCAATTCTAACACCAGTTCCCGTAGCTGTAACAAACTTACCATTACTAGCAATAACACCTGTTACATTTAAACTTCCAGTAGTTAATTTATTAATTGAACAGGAAGCAATTTTAGCATCTGTTATAACAGCAGTTCCGATTTGAGCTGTCCCAACAACTAAATCCCCAATTCTTGAACCCTGTATGGCAACATCTGACCCTGTTCTTAAATTAGGAATAATTGAAGTATAATTTGATGGTTCATACCCTCTACCCGTATCTGTAGATACTAACTCTAATTGAGCAAGCCCGTCTGGTTCATTATAAGTAGTTTCAAGAACCATAAAATCCTGATTAATGTTCTTAAAAGGGCAATGAACATGTACTAAATCTCCTGCCCTAACAATATAATAATTAGCTCCAATTTTATAATAAGGATATCTAAATATCTTAACAGAGCCCCTTGTTATTGTTGTTTGTGCTAAGGTTAACAAATAATTCGCACGGTTTTGACAATATGTTTGTAATGCAGAATCAGTTAACGCAGTTCCTACTCCAGATAAATAATCCCATTTCTCTTTTACAATTCCATATGTGGTTTCTGTTGTTGAATTACATGCAGATGCAGTTATAACAGCACCAGAAGCAGAAATACCTCTTACCCATACTCTTGTAACTAATTCTTGCGGCTGTTCTGCAAAACTATAATCAGGCATCATTAAACGTGTTTGTAATCCATCGGTTCCAGTTGCAGAAAGCGTTAAACCACTTGCTGAAGCACCACCAGAAGGCTTTGAACCCCTTTCATAATATTGAAATCCTAAATCATCATTAACATAATAATCAAAACCAATTGTAGTTCCACCTGTTCTAGGGTCTTCTTGTGCAAGCTCTTCAATAACTTGGGCACACGTTTTATTTGAATTAGCATAATATCTTTTTACTGTTGTAGCATCGGGAGAAGTAGCTATCCCTGTAACACTCAATGGAGTGGCAGGCGCAGCCGTGTAAGTAGAAACAATTGATGATATAATAGCGCTTCTTTTCTGACCAGATGTATAATCTGTAGTCATCTTTCTTTCTAATAACTGTTGAAAATAATCTTTAGCAGTTATTGTTATAAGTTGACCAAGAGAAGCATCAAAAGTATGTTGATGGTCTTCCACTCTTCCTACAAATATTGTCTGTCCTGTATTTGCTTCTACAACTTTTACTTTTCTATATGTAGGATAAAGAGCATCTTTACTATATACACCAGCAACTAAAGTATTAACAATAGTTGCTTCCATTGTGCGAGGCTTACCAACAGCAGTATCACGAATTTTTATCTTTAATCTTGCTGTTTCTTCTTGCCAATTAGCGCCATCATAATAATATAGTTTTGTTCCTACCGCCATTTTTAAGTCACCTTCTCTCTAACTAAAAAAGTAATATTATATTGCCACCTATCTTCTAATGCGCCCATTTGTGTAAAACTGCCATGACTAAAACTTCCTCTATAACTATTTGCAGTTCCAGAACTTAAACTTACAATAGGAAAAATAGCACCATCATCTCCATACTCCCACCAAGTTCTTAAAACTGTTTCAAGATTATTCTTAGAAGGATTTGCAGTAGTGCCCGTAGAATCCACAAGTCCTTCAATTTGAATAGTTTCTTTGCATTGTCCTAAATCCAAACCGAATATAATTCCAGCTACTCCTGTTGCAGATGCGGGAAAAGGAGATTGTGAAGGGGCCCTATCAAAAGAGTGTGTTACTCGTTCTGCTTTAAGGTACCACGTACCTGTAGCAGCACCACTTGGTTTTGATATTACAATAATTGAATCGGTATCTGGCATTTACTTACCCCCAATAACCTTCTCCGGCTTCAGTCATTTGTTGCATTCTTTGTGCCCACCTACTTGTACTAGGTTTAATAACTTGATTTGGATTATTTTGCAACCTCAAATTAGTCTCTATTGATTGTAAAACATTAAAAGATTGTTTTTGTGTGTCCAGTTGTTCCTGTTGAGTTTTATCTGTTCCCGCTGTTTTTGTTCCAAGAACTTGTTCAAGAGGGAAAGAAGTAGCACCAAATCCAAATTCAGATATAGATTTAGGTGCGTTTATCTTTTCCATTTGTACAGTAGCAGTATTTAACCCATTAGCAAATGCAGTAAGTTTAGTATTAATCTCTCCTCCAATTATACGTCCGAGAGCATCAACTAAAGCGTTTCCTAATGCAACAACTAAATCATGCACAAACATATTAGCAGCCCAAACAGCCTGTTTCATCATATATTCAATAAAAGTGCCAACAGCGGTAGGCAACCATTGAGTTATAAAATAAACAAGCCAAGACCCAATAGGTTTAATATAATTATCATCTAACCATTTCCAAATTAAAAGAATTTTATCTAAAACAGGTTGCCATAACGGTTTTAACCCTTCTCCAATTGTAGTAAAAAGAGAAACAAAAGCAGGCCACATATTAGAAATAGCTGCGGAAATAGCCGCTACTATTTTAACACCATCTTTATTAAACCATTCAATAAAAGCTGCAGAAGCTTTGTCTACTACCTCTGTTAAAAACTTTACTCCCCAATTTAATAAAGGAGCAATGTCTCCTGTTGATGCAAAAATCTCAATTGCTTTTGCCATTTCTATAATATGTGGAATAAGAAAATCTTGAACGTCTTTAAGAATTCCTTCTAGCGCCTTTCCTACTTGTTCCATTGCAGGTTTAAGTATTTGTGATACTTCCATTGCTACTGGAATAAAAGCAAGTAAAAACTTTAAAACTGGAAATAAAACAGGAATAAGCGGAAGCATTAATAAATCAATAATTGCAGCTAAAACTTTAATAAAAGCATTAAAGAAAGTAGAAATAACAATACTTTCATGCACCATCCTTACAATTGTAGCCATCATTGTACCAACACCAGCCAAAGCACCGAATACTTTTCCAGCATCTTCAAATAACTGCTTTTTCTGTTGCGGATTATCTCCACCACCCGTAGTCCCAGTTTCACCTTCACTTTCTTGTTGTACTACTATGCGCCATGTTTCTTCCATTTTATCTTATTCCTTGTGTAGATTGAGCTGCTTTTTCCTTCTCATAATCATTCATTTCAGTTATAATTATTAAAAATTCAAAAACCTCTCTATCTGACAAATGTTGAATATCTTCATAAGAAAATCCATTTTTTATTAAGAAATATTCAAGCATCTTTCTATATAAATATTCATCAAGTAAAGTACCTTGAAGTGGTTGGTTTCTTATAAGGGCTCTTGCCCTTTTACGAAAAAATCTCCTGTTACACCTTCCTCAAATGCTCTAGGAACAAGTTTTTCCAACATTGCACCGAATTCAGGTTTAATCTTGCTCAGAAAGATATGAGTTGTTTCACCCCATGGGGCTTTAACAATCATTGCACAAAGCATGTCTTTGATATATTTATCAAAGTTAAACTTCATCTGAGAGTCATTACCATAGGTAAAACAACCAGAAAGAATTTGATTTTTCCTTGACCACGATAAGGGTTTAATTTCAATAGAAATCTTCACTCCTTCAAACTCTAGGTCGATTTCCTTTGTTGTGTCCGAAACATAGATTTTATCTAATTCTGCCATCTTTTCCTCCTTACTTTTTAATTTCTATTAATAATAAGTACCGCTTGCATAACTATCAACAACAACTATTTTAAGACTCCTCATAAGAATATCAATATTTGTACTTGTTAGATTATCACTTGTATTAATATTATGAGGCGCCGCTTTTATAAAACATCCTTGAGAATTCCCACCGCATGCAGGAGTTCCAGAAGGAGCGGTAATTGTTATTGTATCATTTGAACCTCTGGTAAAGGTAATAATAGTCTGAAAACCATCCATATTATCATTACTATCCAAACCTTGTCTTATAAGTTCATTATATATTTGAGAATCTTCAATATCAATTTGACAACTAAATGTATACTCTCTTTTGCCTTCTCTTATTTCATAAGGTAATTGGGTAGGCCCACCATCTTGTACATAATATTTTAATTGACATGCATTATTTACTGCTAGTCTAAAAGAGCGCACCCTAGCAAATTCTGTTCCCCAAAGACTAAGAGCACCGTAAGAGAACAAATAAGGTTGGTCACAAGGATATGTAGTAGCTAAATCAGCTACATCTGTAAAACTGCTACTATATGTTGCAGAAACTGCAGGAACTGCGGTAACAGCAAATGAATCAGGAGCAGTTGTAGTAGCGTTATGATGATAACTATTAAACATAATACTATCCAAACTACATTTCAAGAAATCTCCTTCAGTTGCTGAAAGGGTCATTGAATTTACCTTACCGCCGTGAAAACGCCTCATTAACACCGCCCCACCAGTAGCATTAACATAACTAGTATGTAAAGAAATACTGCTTAGTTGAGAGGCCTCAGTAATTGTATGAGTATAGGGAGTACTAGTACCAGAATGTGCAATATCTCCAATAGCCAATCTTAATATTTTACCATCTAAAAGCATAAAACTAGATACAGAACCAGATAACTGCTGTTTACCACGATATGCCACAAACCAATTTCTATTAGAATTTACACCAAGGCCATAAAAAGGAAGAAAATCTGTTTTAACATCGGGCAATGTAGCGTCCTGAACCACACCAAAAAAGCCTGTATATCCAGCACTTCCATTGGGTGATGGGTCTGTACCATAAGTTGCTTCAACTGCATATGCAAGTTTCCACTGTTCGCCACGAACAGGAGTTCCTATTGTCATATTATCACCACCTTAATACTAAACATTAAATCTATCATAATCACCATTGGTATCTATACAAACACCTGCAGCCTCTATACTTAATTTTACCTGAGCCCGCCAAATATTTAAAGCATCATTTACCATTTCAGTATAAGACTGAATTTTTATTATCTGATAACCATCAATTGCGAAAAGATGGTCAAATACAATTCCTTTTACTTGTTTCCACATATCTCTTACTCTTTGCCTATCTACCCTAGTCCATAGTTCCAATAATATAGGGTATGCCTTATCATAATAATGAACATTTCCTCTATATTTTATTACTTCTGGGCCACTTGTGATTATTGTTATTACATCATTATTTGTTAAATCAAATCTTGCTCTTGCATCATCTGGGTCATTTGCAACAATAATATCAGGTTTAGGCATATTTCGATATGCCGCCCAATTTGTTTGCAATAATGTTTGCATTAATTCAGGCGGAAGCTTCTCCTGCACGTACACAAAGGCCATCTTTAAAACCCCTCAATTTTTTTAATTAAAGCATTCTTATTTTTTAATTCTTTAACCCAAATAACCAAGCATTTATATCCATTGGCTTCAAAATATTTAATCCGTTTTTCTTCATCTGATTTAGGATGCCAGTACTCACCAAATAGTTCTATTATTTTATTATCTGAATTATGTATAAAATCAGGAACTTTATTTGCTATCCTTTTGCAGTTTTTGTTACTTCCTGTATAAGTATAAGGAAAACTATTGTTCTTAATAATATCTAATAAATATTGCTCTTTTTTGTTTATACCTTTTTTACTCATCATTTTTCTGTATGTCTCACCTGTTAAATACCCTTTATGACCTTTTTGGAATCCTATTTTCTTAAATAATTCAGGATATTTATCTTTTGTCTTACCAAGCATCCCGCTAGATTTTCCTGTTTTTATACCTTTATTCCAAGGAATTGCGCCTTTTTTAAATTCAGTAATAGGATGAGTTCCTTTCGGTCGTCCCACTTTAATACCTTTTTCTGCTATAGTTTTCATTCGTTTATCTATCTCTTCTTGGGGCTGTTTCCTTCCTTTGGTATATTTATTTCCAATATTAACTATTCTTGCAGCAGCACAGCCTTTTTTTCTAACCTCTTCAGTAATAATACCCATATTAATAAATTGCAACTCCTACTAATTCATCCATTCTTGCTTCAGCAGATTCCTCCAATAATCTTATTTTTGATTCTAGAGGTACTTTATCTGTGCCTGACACAATTAGAGCAGAATAATCATGATGTCTTAATAAATCTGCTGCTGCTAATTTTGTTGCAATATCTTCAACAATAAAAAACTCAGGGTTGGTTTCCCAATCTCTACCATAAACATAATCTACTTTTACAGAATTTTTATACTCTCCAAAACCCCAATGAAAATACCTACCCACCATGCCATACGCAGCAGGCAACAAGAAAAGGCGGGTAAAATAAATCATTCCATAATCATAATTTATGAAATAATCTCCATTTCTTCCTTCTGTTAATAATTTCCATGCACAACCATCCCATAATTGAACAGAATAAACCTGTTTAAAGTTTCTATGTCTTAAATAAAAACCGTATCTATTATAATCAACAAGTTGAGGGTCTGTTGTTTCAGTAACGGCATTAAATCTCCAACTCTTACGAGTTCTATAATCAATTCTATCTTCCGCCCTTCTAATAATATCTTCTACTGTTAAATCTGTAGGGCTAGTAGAATTATCAAAATCTCTTTTAAGTTGCATAAATTGATATACTTTTGTGGGGCTAGAATATAATACATAAGGAATAGCTCTAATTTCACTTATAACCGCTGTTGTAGTAACAGCAGAAGCGGAAATCCTAACCCAATATCTTTCAGTTGTATCTGGATAACCTGAAGGCTGTACAGAATCCTGATTAAAGTTATATTTCATCCAATTGTTTTTAGGCAGCACCCATCTTACATATTTAGAAGCATCCCAATTATAGGTATCAATTAAGCCCAATTTTTGCCATGTATCACCATCATAATATTCATAAACTAAACCAGAATAAGAGCCATTAGTTGTCAAATCCACATATAATCCTGTAAAACGTTGGCTTAAACCAAAATAAAAATAATTGGCGGAAGAAGAAAGAAAATTGATATTAGTATTATTATAACTATTATTACTATTATCTACATATGCAGAAGAAGCTGCATTATATTCCCATATGTTATCAAATCTTAACAATTTAAAACTCCTTCCTTACATCAATTATATCTTCTTCACCTGCTTCTGGAACTGTATAATGCTCAGTAGAAGTATCATATATTTTCATATACACTTTATAAGGAGTCCTTGTATATTTAAATATAGTTTCATTTGGCGGAGTATAAGTAATAAGTCCTTGTGTTGCCGAACTAACAATTACAGCAGGACTGGCATCACTTGAAGAGTACCTATATGCTTTTCCTTTAGAGTCCATCATATGCATTTCCACATGGTCAATACCAGAAAGGTCTACTACATTATTATTGGAAAGCACTTGAAAGATGATAGGCTCTGTATTCTTTTCTCGAATTGAAGTTTCTTCAGCCATAGTATATATTATAACTCCTCAATGTATAACAATTAAAAGCTTACTTTCTAATTGATAATGTTCTTTTAACAAGATTATAAAACTTTAGCGCTTTAAAATGTTTTTCTGTTCTTAATAAAGCAACTTTTGAAGATATTAAACCAATAGCCTTAGTAAATATTCTTACTATTGCTTTCTTTGACACAAAAGAAGCAACAAAACCAATGGTTTTACTAAAAGCCTTAGTAAAATTAATAGTTTTCTGAGCAACAAGACCAAAAGAAGTGGCAAATCTATAATTAACTAAATGTTGTTTAGAAGCAATAAATCCTATTGCTTTATTAAAATAATGAGCGAATAAATAAGGCGTCTTTTCAGCCAATAGCCCAAAAGCGCTGCTTAAAACTTTATAATATCCTGCTCCCCCAACTGCCTTTAATCCCAATCCGGGCCCATCGGGAGAAAAAGTAAAAGGAAAATCATAAGGAAAAGGAGCGTAATTATCTCCTAAACATAAAACTTTTTTATACGCTCTAGGCATTATCGAACTTCCTCATCTTTAAATATAAGTCTATTGGCAGCTCTAGCAATAAATTTTAATAATTTGTATCCGTATTTTTCTACTCTATACCAATAATGCTCACCATGAAGACCGAATGATTTGGATAAAATTCTATATATTTTCCAATTAGCCTTGTATGTGCTAACCAAACCAAATTGTTTAGATATTTTTGTAGATAAAGCAAATATAATATTTTTAGTTTTTAAACCTACAGATTTACTTAATATACGATAGAAAGATAAAACATCTTCATATGAGGAAATAAATCCTATTGTTTGACTTAACAGACGTTTAATAGCAATATTAAAATTAAAAGTATTAATTAATCCAATAGAACTTTCTAAGAGTTTCTTTATTTTTATATATTTAATATACTCTGCAACAAAACCAATGGTTTTATATGCTTCTCTATAAGCTTTAATATTATTTATTTTAGCCGCAACTAATCCAAAAGATTTATCTAATAATCTCTTAAATTCATATAAATCACTATACATGGCCTTCAACCCGATAGTAGTAGAAATAATCTTCTGATTATAAACTAATTTACTAGCTTCAACTACCTTTAAACCAAAAGATACAGCTAAATGAATAATATATTTAATCTCTTCTTCTTTAGTAAGAGTAATTCCTATCTTTTGCGCCAAATTCCTGTAGTATTTTAGACTATAATTAAATGAAGCTGTAATAAGTCCAATTGATTTAGAAAATACATGCCCCACAGTAGAAGAGGCTTTTTGAGCAACTAATCCTAAAGAAATACTTAATATTTTACTTAAAGTTAAAGGCGCAATAAAAGAAATAAAACCTATAGAATCACTTAAATTCTTATAAATTTTTATCTTTTTAATTGGCCCTTCTGTATGTAACCCAATAATTAAAGAATCCATTTGTGTAGATATACTCTTTAAAAGTTCAATTGTTTTTAAACCAATTCCTTTACTAAAAGAAATAGTTATTAAAACAGGGTCTTTGGAGGCACTTAACCCAAATGCTTTATTAAAAAACCTGCCTGCTCCTGCAGGAGAAAGGTTTGACAGTAGCCCCAAACTTGAATAAAAATAGCTTTTTATAAAATTAAAAGGTGATTTTAATGGAACTAACCCAATGGATTGAGCGAACTTACTAGTAAATGAAAAAGGTGCTTTAGAAGCTACTAATCCAAATGTTGTTGCTAAAACAGTAGCCCATTCATAAATTAAATTTGCAAGTAAGTTAATCCCGATAGTGACATTGAGACTTGTTTTTGTTAAAGCTACAGGGGATTTATCTGCAATAAACCCAATTGCCTTATCCAAAGCTTTGGGCGCAAAAGAAATAGGAGAAAGAGAAGATACAAAACCAATTGAAGCAGATAATGCAATTTTTACAATTTTTGCAGGCTCCTTTAATAAAGAAACCCCCAATAAAACAGATAAAGACTTTGTTATTTTTACAGGATTTAATTTAGATAAAACACCAAAAAAGGTACTTAGTGAGCGCTCCCAATTAAAATTAGTTGGAACTCGAATAAATAATCTTGTTTCTTCAATTGGCTCTCCTTTTGAAGCAAGCACTCTTCCAATTTCATTAATAGGAAAGTTAAGAGTAGGAAAAAGAATGCTCCTACCCAATTCATCAACTTTATAAACTTCAAAAGTAATATTAAATAAATATGGAAAAGACACAAAACATTCTCCTAATATATGTAATATAGATATTATTTAATAATTATTAACCGCTTTTTTCTAATGTCATTAATCTTGAATCATATGCCTTAATTTTTTCATTTAATTCAATTATTTGAGTACTCGCGGCAGAAAGAGAGGCAGTTAAATCAGCAACTTCTTTTTCAAGGTCACGAACAATAGGTGGTTCACAAACCTCATATTTCACATCCTTGATATTCGCCATGACAGGGAATAACTCACCATCTACGCCGACTTCATAATCCTGTGGTATCTTAATATCCTTACAGTATGTGTACTGGACTTTATCAAGGGCATTTATTATAATCTCGCCATTGATAAGCATTTTATTCCCTTCAATGGAATAAATAGGGAA
>Ga0172375_10006490_pt1 | contig 16400 bp, 11 predicted proteins | sample LakKiv1m_FD_114537 | JGI IMG/M metagenome (GOLD analysis project Ga0172375, IMG submission 114537) | Freshwater microbial communities from Kabuno Bay, South-Kivu, Congo - kab_092012_11.1m | ecosystem: Environmental > Aquatic > Freshwater > Lake | place: Democratic Republic of the Congo...
CGGCGCGAGTGACCTACTGCCGGAAAGCCACCATCGTCACAAAACATTCTGGACGACCGCGATGACCGTACTCGGTATCGCGGTTCTCTTTATGGCGATACGCGCCATCAACGGCTAACGCATGCTGTCGATGCTTGAGCAGCAAAATTATTCGTGGCCGATCGTGGCGCGCGAAAGGCACCGCAGGCATTTCGCCTGGCCCGCGCGCGTTTTGAGATACTTATTGCCGCACGGGCAGATGACAACCGGCGTGCGGTTCGGTTTTTCTATCCAATGTCCGCCGGATTGGAATGTTTTGACAATGGTAACAGCCCGCTGCTGTCCGTGCGGCTGGTGCTTATGCGGCGCTGGCTGATGCGCGGGTTGATTCTTTTTTCGTTGTATCGGTTTCTTTTTCATAGTGATTAGCGACGGCGGATATGGGCAGCGCCATGACCCGGCTTGTGGCCCGTCGCGCCACGACCGGCAGCCGAATGACTTGAACCGCCGATGAAGGTAAGCGCCTTGCCGCGCTTGCCGGCGCGACCGGTGCGGCCGATGCGGTGCACGTAGTCCTCGTAGGTCATCGGAATATCGTAGTTGATGACGTGCGTCACGTCCGGAATATCAAGACCGCGCGCGGCCACGTCAGTCGCGACGAGAATCTGAATATGATTCTGCTTGAAAAGTCCGAGCGCTTTCTGGCGCTTCTGCTGCGTTTTGTTGCCGTGAATTGACTCCGACTTGAAGCCGCGCTGGGTGAGCATTTTTGAAAGCCGCTCGACGCCATGCTTGGTGCGTCCGAAAACAAGCACCTTGCTGAATTCCGGCTGGACAAGCAGATCGTGGAGCACATCGAGCTTGTCCTTGCCCTGCTCGATGCGGACAACGTCCTGCTCGACGCTTTTGGCGGTATCGCCAGTCTTTACCGAAATACGAATGGGCTCGCGCAGAAATTCTCCGATGAGCCGCTCGATTTCGGTCGAAAGGGTCGCGGAGAAAAAGAGCGTGTGGCGCGGCGTCGTGAGCAGTTTGAGAATCGCGCGCATGTCGTTTATGAAACCCATGTCGAGCATGCGGTCGGCCTCGTCGAGAACGACGCTCTTGAAGCCGGTGAGAATAAGCTGTTTGCGCTCGAGCAGATCTTTGAGGCGCCCCGGCGTGCCGATGACGAACGCCGGCCGGCGGCGCAAGTCCTGAATCTGCATATGAATGGACGCGCCGCCAACGCAGACCGCGGTACTCATACGGAGATTTTTTGAGAAGCCGCGGAACTCGTCGGCTATTTGGATGGCGAGTTCGCGGGTCGGCACCATAATAAGCACGCGTTCAGCCGGATTGAGCAGAATCTTGTTGATGAGCGGGATAAGAAAGGCGCCCGTTTTGCCGGTGCCGGTGTTCGCGATGCCGACAACGTCTTCTCCGCGAAGGATGTGCGGAATGGAACGGTCTTGAATCGGCGTCGGCGTTGTGTATCCTTTCGCGACGATATTTTTTTTCAGAATCTCCTGTATCTGAAAATCGACGAACTGATGTTCGGGAACGAAATGCACGACCTGTTCGGTGATGACCGCTTTGTTTATGAATTTTGAAATGTCGATATGGGCTCCCTGCGGGCCGCGATTGCCGCCGCGGCCGCCGCCACGGTTAAATCCGCCGCGATTGAATGGCCGGCTGCCGCCGAAAGATTTTCCGGCCGGCCGCGAATGAAACGATGACGAACTGCGGCCCGCTGAGGTGCCGACCTGCGATGTACTGCGGCTGAATGAAGTGTGTTTGTTGTATGAAGAATTGCGATTGAAAGAAGGCCCGCGAGTTGTTCCCGCTGTCTGACCGGCAGAATTTCCGCCACGGCTAAACGACCCGCCCTTAGGGCGGGAACCTGAAGAAAAACGGCCCCGACTGCCCGGGCCTTTGCTGTACTGATTAGGCATTGCGTTGCAATAATACTGGAAATCCACTTTTTTGTCAATGTATTCCCAGTATTTTGCATAAAAAAACACCCCGTCACAAGTTTCCCTGTGATGGGGTGCGATACTACGTAAGGAAGGATCTACTTCTTAGCGGTTGGTTTGGCTACTGGAGCTTTCGCCGGAGCCGGAGCTTCTTCCGTAGCTGCTGCCGCACGACGCTGGGCCTCCATCTTCATATCGAGCGCAAGCTGTTTATAGACCATGGTGTTAAGGCCCTGGATCATGTCTGTGGCAGGATTACCGCCAGCAGCAGCACCACCTCCGCCCATTTGGACTTCAGGTACCCATTTCTGTTTACCGAACTCCACGGCGAATTTGCCCATGACCTCTTTGAAGGTCTCCAGCTTTTGCTCAAGCGCGCCGTTGGCCTCCATCACCTTGCGCCGGTACGCTCCGTCGCCTTCGCCCTTAAGGATTTGCTGCTGCTTATAGAACTCGGCAGCGTCCCGTTGGAGCTTAGCGTAATCGCGTTCCTTCTCGCCGGTAACGATAGCAACGGCTTTTTCCTGCTCGGCCCTGGTGACTTCAGTCGCCTTGATGGCTTCCTGTTTCCACTTGGCTTCTGCAGCAGTTTGTTTGCCTTTTTCGACCGTGGTCAGCGTATCTTGTTCGGCTTTCCTGGCGGTCGACATTGACGTTTGCACCGCCATCGCAAGTTCTTGCTGAGCCTTGATCTGCTCTTCGACCTTATCGTCGTATGGCAGCCGCTTGATTGCGAAGTTGAAGGCCTTGATGCCGAACTGCGTCAGCACCGAAACTTCCTGGCGTTCCGCTTTCCCGTCTTTGCCAAGAACGATTTCAGTGATGGTCGCGGTCTTCTCTGCGCCGGTGATCGAATCCTTCACGTGGTCCTCGCGCTGACGGGTTTTGTAAACCCCGTTCTGGATCTGGTCTTCGATGTAGTACAGCAAGTCGTTGCGCTTTTCCGCATAGGACTCCCTGGACGACATCATTGGACCTGCGAGATAGACTGACTTCCCCGTGATGGTTTCGATCAGTGCTCCCTGCACCGACGACTGGGTCTTGAACTTCGTGAAGATTGAATTTAGGTGCGCATCGTCCACCGGCATCTCGAACTGAACGGAGCCACAGATGGTACCGTGGCCGCCGTCATTGAAACGAACTTCAATGCCGTTGAGACAACGCCCTTTTTTCACACCTTCGGGAGTAGTGTCCGGAGCGTCGAAGCTATAAATCGAGCGCTTCTTGAACACGACCGTGGTGCCCCAGTTCTGCCAGACCCAGGGTTCGGTTCCGACATACCAGGTGATCTTCCCGTCCCAGGCCGATTGGATGCCGAGGATATCGTCCGCCTCTTTCGTTTCGATGAGTCCGCCGCCCAGAAAGGCAGCGGCCAACAAAAACAGCGAAACGAACCCCCACATGACCTTTCTTCCCGAGGGAAGCCAGGCCTTGATTGCACCCATGATGCCTTCGTCTTCTTGGTATTCACTGGTATTGCGCTGTGCCATCTTAGTTCCTCTCTCTTAGTCGTTGTTGCGGGTTGAACTTCAGGATTTGCTGCCGGTTGTGGAACCTTGTTGCTGGCCGTGATGACCGCCGCCGAGCTTCCTCTGCTTGCGCGTGAGGTCGCGCTGAAGCGCTTTGTCGCCAAGGGCTTCGTTCGCCGCCTCGATATCGCGCTCAGTCTTTGGACGCTTGCGGAACACCGGGAAGACTGGCGTCCTTGAGATCAGCGGCTTCACGAGTTGTGAATACACGCAGATCACCAAGGTCAAAATCACCGCGGCTTCCAGGGCGAACCCCAGTACTTTTATCATATGTATCCTTCCTTATGTGAAAGAGCTTCCCCGCAGACTCCCCTGCGGTCGGGTTTCCTTGCGCGCCGTTGTCTTGAAAAAACAAGGTCTTGGCGCGCGGAAGAACAATGCATTAGTAGCACTGTTTATAGTCGATGTCAAGCGTTGGGAAAACCTCTTTTGTCAACGCTGACAAGCGTTAAAAACCGTTCTATTTGGCGTTTAGTTCCATAACGGCCAGCTGAAGTACTGTCGCGAAAGAAACCCAAAGCAGGTACGGGATGTTGATGAATGCGACCCACGGGACAAACGGGTAGATAACAAGCATTTCCCACACAAGAGTCGCGAGAATGAGAACAATATCAAGCGAGCCGAGCACATAATTGCGGAGCACGAACTGTATAGGCGAATAGGCAAGATTGAAGATAAGATTGAGCGCAAATGGAAGCGCCGTTATGAAAACAATTTGACCGGTAAAAAATAAATACCCGACATGGCCATACGATAGCGCGATAAGCACGTAGAGTATCGTCCATACTGGAGCGAAGATCCGCGCGGGCGGCGCCCAGCGCGGCTTTTTAATTTCCGCATAAAAGGATCTCCCCTGCATGTTCTCAGTTTACACCGAGTTTTATATGTCCTAGCTTCACTATCCTTACTGTAGTGTTTTGCAAAACACCACAATAAGTTTTTCCGAAAGTTTTCATAGACCAACAACATTCCAACATTCTGCAGAATGTTGGAATGTTCGTATCGAAGCCTGACTCCGATACTTATTTCATCCTGCCGTCAATAATTTTCGGCTTTTTGCGCAGACGGACGTTTTTCGGCGTTATTTCCAAATATTCGTCCTCCACCATCACTTCGAGTCCCCGTTCGATAGAAAGCTCATAGTGCGGCACCAACTGCATCGCTTCATCGGTGCCGGACGCGCGCATGTTGGTGAGTTGTTTCCCCTTGGTCGGATTGACGTACATTTCCTCACCTTTCGATGTATTGCCGATAACCTGGCCCTCATACACCTGCGTCGCCGCGCCGATGTAGAGCACGCCGCGGTCCTGCAAATTCCAGAGCGAGAACCCGAGCGCTTTGCCTGTCGCCATCGAGATCATCGATCCGACCGAGCGTTTTTGAATTTCTCCGGCGTACGGGCGAAACTCGATAAAGCGCGAGGAAAGAATTCCTTCACCTTTCGTATCAAGTACGAACTGGTTGCGATAACCAAGCAAACCGCGCGTCGGACCTTCGAACACAAGCCGCACGGTATTTTCGTGCAGACGCATATCTTTAAGGGTGATTTTCCGCTTACCAAGGCGCTCAATGATGGGGCCCTGATATTCCTGCGGGATATCTATGACGACTTCTTCGAATGGCTCAAGCTTCACGCCATTCTCTTCGTGGAAAATAACCTGCGGTTGTGACACCTGCATTTCGTATCCTTCACGGCGCATATTTTCGAGGAGAATAGCGATGTGCATTTCGCCCCGGCCGTATACGCGGAGGGCTTCGGCGTCTTCCGCGGGCTCAACGCGGAGCCCGACGTTTATTTCAAGCTCGCGGTCGAGACGTTCTTTTATCTGGCGCGAAGTCACATACTTCCCTTCCTGGCCGGCAAACGGAGATGAGTTGACCAAAAAATTGAGCGAGATGGTTGGTTCGTCGACCTTGATAAAGGGCAGAAGTTCCGCGTCTTCTTGTCCGCAGACGGTTTCGCCGATATTGATGTCACCGAGTCCGGCAATGAGCACAATATCTCCGGCAACCGCTTCCGCCGTCTCAACGCGCTGGAGTCCCTGGAATGAAAATATTTTTATAACTTTCGCAGAGCGCGACGTTCCATCGGCTTTTTTAATAAATACTTCTTGACCAGACGCGAGCGCGCCTTCATAGACGCGCGCGACGGCAAGGCGGCCGAGGAAATTGTCATAGCCCAAATTGAACGGCTGGAGCCGGAGCGGCATCGCTTCTTTTTCCGGCGAAGACGCGGACGGCACGTGCGCGAGCACGGTTTCGAGAAGCGGCGTTAAATCTTTCGATTCATCGGTCAGTTTCTTTTTGGCGATGCCCTGCCGTCCGATAGCGTAGACCACCGGAAATTCTGCCTGCGCGTCGGAAGCACCGAGTTCGAAAAAGAGTTCGAGCACCTGTTCCTCACAGCGCGCGGGGTCGGCGGCGGGTTTGTCTATTTTGTTGATAACGACAATGGGTTTGAGACCGAGTTCGAGCGACTTTTTGAGAACGAAGCGCGTTTGCGGCATCGGCCCTTCCTGCGCGTCAACGACAAGGAGAACCGAGTCGATGGAACGCAGGACGCGCTCCACTTCGGAACCGAAGTCTGCGTGGCCCGGAGTATCGACAATGTTTATCTTCGTGCCTTTGTACGGAATAGACGCGTTCTTTGCGTAAATGGTGATGCCCCGTTCGAGTTCGAGATCATTCGAGTCCATCGACACGCCCTCCTTCGCGACACCGGCTTGGCGCAGAAGTGCGTCGGTCAAGGTGGTCTTGCCGTGGTCGACGTGCGCGATGATAGCGATATTGCGAATTTCCATATCTATTGAAAAAAGCGCGGGTGTCCCCGCCCTCATATACGTAAATAGTACACCGAAATCCAATGCTTGGCAAGATTTATGCACATCGCAAAACGGGAAGGTCAGACCTCCGCAGAAGGTCTGACCTTTTGTTTTTCATCATACCTATTCGTCGTGTTGCCTTCGTAAACCAAATCCCGCTTTCGCGGTTATTTCGTCTTTGCGGGCCCACCAGGACTCGAACCTGGAACCTCGGTTTTGGAGACCGATGTTTTACCATTGAAACTATAGGCCCGTATTGAATTGTTGAACTTTAGAGTATCACGAGCCGCTTGAAACGAAAACGGCCCGAGCGGGCCGTTTTCGTTTGAAAATTATTTCTTCGCTTCCTTGTGCACGGTCGAAGCGCGGCACCATTTGCAGTATTTTTTGAGCTCTATTTTGCGCACCACGAGCTTCTTGTTCTTGCTTGACCAATAATTAATGCGTTTGCACTTACTGCAGGCCAGTTTTATGAGTCTATCTTGCGACATATGTGCGGGAAACTATATCCCAAATCATGAATATCCGCAACTCTAGAGCGGCGCGGCACCCGGACAAAAACTGAACCCAAGATTCTTGCCGGCATATATCTGATTGACCCACCATGGCGCGCCGAGCGTGTAGTTGAGCTTACACATATCCGTCTGCGAAATGCCGAGCTCGGTCATAAGATACTGTTCCGCCTGGGAGCGGGCCCCGGCTATCGGTTCCTGCAAAAGTTCGATGGTAAAGCTTTGGTCGGAATCTATGTATTGGATTGAATATGCTGAAGCCGTCGTCGTCGATGTGAGCTCATTTCCCGACGGAGAAGTGCCGAGAAGATAGTGCCCGGGGTTAATCGTGTCCTTTTTCGTCGCGGGATCCTTAATAAAATTATTTACCTGGATTGTGGCGCCACCCTGTCCGTTGATTGAAATCGCGGCGCCGGTGTTCACGACAGAACCACCACTTCCGGGCGCGCCGCCACCAGATCCCGGCACCGTGGTACCGCCCGTCGGCCCCGTCAGAGAACCGCTTGGATTTGTCGCGGGAGTCTGCCCGGCCGGGCTCGCGATCATTTTAAAAATGAAAAGTCCGAGGAGGCCGAACACGATGATGGCGATTATTATAACGAGTGCTGTTTTTTTCATGTGTGTGTAATTATCTATGTCCGTTTTTATATTCTCGCGCTTGGATCGTATTGACTAACGCACGACCGCGCATTTGGATTCCAGGGAGGATTACCACCGGTCCACGGCTGGTAGCCCTGTTGCGCGAATAGCCATTGCGCCCCGGCGGTGTTACACGCCGCGTCATTGCATGAACCGGGGTAGTTGCACCCGGCGCCTTGCGACGTATTTATGAATGTCTGCCAATTGCTTCTGGATGTCTGATTCGTCAGCTGGAACAGCCCGCATGCTCCTGTCGAACTTGGTTGTGTATTCGTATTTCCGCTACTTTCGGTCATCGCGATGCAAGACATCGCGTTCGCGACACTCGGACTCGCGAATCCCGCGGCCTGTAGAACTGCCGGGCTACAATCGGTATTTGAGCAGAGCGATACCGGGCCGGTGCCGGAACCTCCCGTGTTGCCGGGGACGGTCACGCCGCCTAAGCCTGATACCACATTGAAAAGAGGTCTCAATAAGTCGGCCGGGTTGCCGGATGTCGGGCGATCCTGCTGCGCGACGCACGAAATGCTGAACCAATTGCCCGAACTGTACGGCCCGTTCGCTAAAACAATGTTAAGGATTGTATTGATAACAAGCCAGCCACCGAGCGCCAACAGAAATCCGATTCCAACGGTCGAAAATATGCCTTTCGCTTTGCTAATATTTTCGCCGCTCCCACCCGATGTCGCGTACATGAAGCCGGCATACGCGAAGAGGACCATCGCGATGGGAATAGAAATACCTATCGCCCAGTTGATGATGTTTTGAATGAGCTGCGCGAGATTACAGAACTGACAATTAATTCCGGTGCACGGCACGAGCCCAGTGCCGCCTGACGCGCCCTGCGGCGCCGGTGATGCCCCACCTCCTGTAGACGTATTGCCGAGCGAAGTGTAATTGACCGAGGGAGCCTGTTGAACCGGGGCTTCGGTACCGCCGACCGCTGGATAGGAACCGAACTGAACGGACGGCGCAGGGCTTTGATTTGTTCCTCCTGTTACCGTCCCTCCGCTTTCTCCCGGCTCTGTTCCTCCGGTCGGAGTGCCGCCGGTCGTTCCGCCAGATGTGCCCCCTGTTGTACCACCCGAAACCGGAATAAATCCCGAACTCAGCGTCGTATTTACTCTCGTGGAACACGTAATGGTTCCGCCCGGCCCCGTAAACGTGCCGGTATACGTTGTCCCGTTACCGGTCGGTATGACGCCCTGGATGCCGCTCGGTACCGTGCAGTTGTTGATAGACGTGATGGTACAACTTGTCGCGCCAGAGCTATCCCATGAAAGATTTGATGTGCCGCCGAGCGGCACTGAACCTGGGTTTGCCTGCAAAACACAGGTCGGCTTCTGTTGCGCGAACGCGACAGGCGTCGGAAAAACAACAAGGATAGCCAGAGCCGCGAGAGTAATTCGCAACTGGATTTTCATATAATGATTATACATCAAGTTCCTGACGCAAAAGTAAAGACCGGCTATGGCCGGTCTTTACTTTTTTGGCGCGCGGGGTCCTCCTCCGTTAAAGCTATGGATCAGCAAGAATGGTTCCCTTCTCCGACCATCACCATGACTTCATCGTTCATGTGACAGAGTAGTCAATTACAAAGACATTTCTATGGTGGTATGATATATACATGGCACGGAGATGGACAACGGATGAAGAAAATAAATATCGTGCGGAACTTATTCGGCTGTATGTTCGGGAAAACAGATCGCTTAAAGAAGTCGCAAAAGTTTTGAAAATTGCCGAGCAGACGGTTTTTCAAAGATTAAATCGATTGGATATCCCGACCCGGCCGGACTTAAAAACAAACTATCGCAATAGGCGGAGTGATATTATTTTTCCGACAGTCCGCTCGGAGTCTCTGGCAGAATTTTTCGGAATAATGCTCGGCGACGGACATGTTTCGCGCTTCCAGATACTCGTCACTCTTGGAAATAAGGAGGAATCATACGCGCAACATGTTTGTGCGTTAATGAAAAAACTTTTTGGAGCTTCGCCGTCTATAGGAATACGAAAGACAGGTTATCGAGATGTATATCTTGGCTCGGTCGCTCTGGCAAAATGGCTTTTTACAGAGGGTTTGGTTTCTCATAAGGTCGCGGCACAGGTGAGAACTCCCCGCTGGATTTTTGCAAAGAAGAAATACATGACCGCGTTTCTGCGCGGATTTTTCGATACTGACGGCTCTGTGTATAAATTGAAGTACGGTACTCAGGTATCGTTTACCAATATGTCAAAACCGTTACTTCGCGATTTACAAGAAATGCTTCGCGCGTTAGGATATGGGGCATCGGGCATCAGCGGCAATTCAGTGTATCTTACGAAGAATGCTGATGTGCGCAGGTTCTTTCGAGAAGCTGGACCGGCAAACACGAAGCATAGGCGGAGGTTTGCGCAATGCGTCGGTACTCAAGCGGTCAACGAGGGTAGACTGTAAATCTACTGGCTTTAGCCTACGCAGGTTCGAATCCTGCCCGGCGCACAAAACAAAGGAGCCCTGAGCGAAAGCTCCGGGCGACTTTTGTTTTGAAGCAGCTGGGCAGGATTTGAAAGCGAGCGCGGGCACCCGTTCAGCAGAACGGGTCGCGCGAGCAGGGCCGAGAGGAGTTTTGACGCGACGGCGTCAAAACGAGCTCTTGGCAGAATCCTGCCCGGCGCACCATAACCACAAAATCCGCCGAAAGGCGGATTTTGTGGTATTTAACTAATTTTATTTCGAGCTCACCGGCTGGAATTCGGAAGGTGTCTTTATCGCTTTCGCGCGGCCGCCTTTTTTGACATCAAAGACGAATTCCCCGTCTTTGATGTCGACCGATACGCGGCCGCCGGAGAGAACGCCGCGGGAAATCATAAGGTTTGCGACTTTGGTGAGAATCTTATCCTGAATGAGCCGGCGGAGCGGTCGGGCGCCATAGCGCGGATTATACCCTTCTTTCGCGAGATACTTGCGCACCGCGTCCGAAACAACCAGCGTCAAATCTTTTCCTTGCAAACGCGCGATGACTTCGCGCAACTGGATATCGACAATGTTTTCTATTGCCTCCGGCGAGAGAATGTTGAAGATGATTATTTCATCAACACGATTCAAGAATTCGGGGCGGAAGAACTCTTTGAGCGACGACTGCACGCGCTCTTTCGCGGCCTTGTAATTGTCCGCTTCGGCGCCGCCGCTTGCCGTAAATCCGAGCTGTTCCATCTTGTCGATATATTGTGCGCCGATATTCGACGTCATGACGATAATGGTATTGCGGAAATTGACGTGGCGGCCCTTTGCGTCAGTGAGCGTACCGTTGTCGAGCACTTGCAGTAATATATTGAATACTTCCGGATGTGCTTTCTCGATTTCGTCGAACAAGAGAACCGAATACGGGCGGTGTCGGATAAGTTCGGTAAGCGCGCCGCCTTCTTCATGACCGACGTAGCCCGGAGGCGCGCCGATTATTTTCGAGACGGAGTGTTTCTCCATATATTCGGACATGTCGACGCGAATAAGCGATTTTTCGTCGTTGAACATAAATTGCGCGAGCGCTTTCGTGAGCTCGGTCTTGCCGACGCCGGTCGGTCCCAAAAACATAAACGACGCGATGGGGCGGTTCGGATCCGCGATGCCCGCGCGCGAGCGCTTTACGGCATCGGCGACTTTCTGCACGGCGTCTTCCTGACCGACGACGCGGCCCTTGAGTTCGCTCTCGATGCGCGACATTTTCTCAGCCTCTTCCTCGAGCATCCGCGAGACCGGAATACCGGTCCACTGCGAAACGACTCCCGCGATATCGCTCTCGGTTATTTCTTCCTTCAAGACACGGCGCGTTGTCTGCAGTTTTTTCAGGCGTTTTGATTTCTGTTCGAGTTCTTTTTCCAAAGCAGGAATATCGCCGTAGCGGATCTGGGCGGCGCGGGCAAGGTCGACGGAGCCTTCCGCCGAATCGGCCTCAAGGCGTTTTTCTTCGAGATTTTTCTTCGCGGCTTTTATTTCGGTCAGGACCTGTTTTTCGTTCTTCCAACGCGCTTCGAGCTCGCTCGTTTTTTCTTTGAGCTCCATTATTTCTTTCTCGATTGCCTTGGTGCGGGCTTTCGCGGCGCGGGCGCCCGCACCCTCGCCTTCGGCGTCTTTTTTCAGCGCTTCACGCTCGACTTCAAGCCGGACAATACGGCGGTGCGCTTCTTCAAGTACCGGCGGTTTATTCTCGAGCGAAATGCGCAAGCTCGACGATGCTTCGTCGATGAGGTCAATCGCCTTGTCGGGCAGAAAACGATCGCCGATGTAGCGCGCGGAAAGCTGAACGGCGGCGACAATAGCATCGTCGGTGATATGCACGCCGTGGAAGAGCTCGTATTTTTCTTTGAGCCCGCGCAGAATTGAAATCGCGTCGTCAACGGACGGCTCGACGATATGCACTGGCTGAAAGCGCCGTTGAAATGCCGGGTCGCGCTCGATGTGCTTCTGATATTCTTTGAGCGTCGTCGCTCCGATAACGCGCATTTCGCCGCGCGCGAGAGCAGGTTTCAGCATATTGGCGGCGTCAGCCGCGCCTTCGGCCGCGCCCGCGCCGATAATGGTATGGATTTCGTCGATGAAAAGAATTATTTTCCCGTCAGAACGCTCAATCTCTTTCATAATGGCTTTGAGCCGCTCTTCGAACTCGCCGCGATATTTAGTGCCGGCAATGAGTAGACCGAGGTCGAGGGAAACAATATCTTTATCGCGCAGAGACTCGGGCACGTCGCCCGCGGCGACGCGCGACGCGAGCCCTTCGGCGATAGCCGTTTTACCGACACCCGCTTCGCCAATGAGAATCGGGTTATTTTTTGTTCGGCGCGAGAGTATCTGGATAACGCGCTGAATTTCGGTGTCACGGCCGATGACGGGGTCGAGTTTATTCTCAAGCGCGAGCTTGGTAAGTGAACGCGTGTACTTAGGAATCGCGCGGAATTTTTTCGGTTCGGCGACCGTGGTCTGCGTGGTGGAGCGCAGTTCGGAGAGAGCGCGCACGACGGAATCGCGCGTCATGCGGAAACGGCCGAGAATATCACGCGCGCTGCCTGAGATATCGAAGAGTGAGATGAGGAGGTGTTCCGGCGCGACGAATTCGTCGTGAAGCTCGGAAGCGATTTTTGACGAGCGCTCAAGCGCCTGAACCAATTCCGGCGTAAGGTAGAGCTGGTATGAGGGCGCGAGGACAGAGGACGACTCCGGCGCCTCGAGTGTTTCGAGCACGGTGTCGACAAAGAGCGTCGTGTCGACTTCGAGTTTATCAAAAATAGAGATGACGACGCTTTCTTCCTGCAGGAGAAGCGCCGCGAGCAAGTGCAAAGGGCTCACATGGCTTTGGCCGCGCTCGACCGCGAGTTCATGCGCGCGACGCACGGCTTCCTTGGCTTTTGTAGTGAAATGATTGAAAGGGGGCATATGTTTGAGCTTCTTGGGACTAGCTTTTAGTAACTAGCCGCACAAAAACACTGTAACACAAAATTGAATAATTTCAATCAACGCGCCGGAGCGGGCGCGGATGTTCCGCTCTGGGAAGGGGCGCTGCCCGCGGCAGTGGCGGCGCTCGTGGCGTCTGCCGACTGCGCGGCAGCTTTGAATATACTCGGCATGCTGTAGAAATCGCCGCCCACAAGTTGCGAGTCGGTTGTTATGATGCCGATGACCTCTCCGAAAAGCGAGATGAGAACCGAACCCGGCGTCGCGGAAGAAACGCTCGCTTCAACCATCCGTGAAGCGCTTTTGTCGCTCGCGGGCAGCATCGCAATGACACCTTCGCCGACAGAATCCCCTCCTGTTCCTCCGATGCGGATAACCGACTGGCCGAGCTGAAGTTTCGACGGGTCGGCAAACGTCGCGGGTGTGAGCGCAGGCGTCGAAGTCGCGAGGGTAAGATCAAGCAGAGCGACCGGCGTCGTTGTCCCCGAGGAGCGCACAGCTGCCGGGACATGTGTTCCGTCGGGCAGAATCGCAAGGTACGACGCCGCGGCGTCGAGCACCCCGCGGTCGGTTATGGCGACGCCTTTCGCGTCGATGATGATGCCGCGCGCGACCATGATGTCGGGCGCATCGGCAGAGACAATGCGGATGATGCTTTTCCGAACACTCGCGATAGATTGAGCGGCAAGATCGTCATTCTTCACGACGACAGTTTTGATTGTTGTCGCGGGCGATGCCGTCTGCGTCGCGGGCATGACCTGTTGAACGGTACGCTCGATAATGTGATTGACCGCGGCCTGCATCTGCGGAGGCGCCTGATTGACCAAAGAGACCGTGACAATGCCAGTCGCGATGGACGTGACGAATGACACGAGAAGCGTGAGGAGAATTATCTGTGTTTTGTTAAGGTGTTCGAGGTCCATAGATACCAAAAATATATCGCACATTCTCTGTCGAGGCAACAAAAATGCCGCAACCCGCGAAGCGGGTTGCGGCGAACCGCGGCCGAGCTATTCAACGCTGACAGATTTGGCAAGATTGCGCGGTTGGTCGACATCATTACCCCTCAAACAGCCGAGGTGATACGCAAGTAACTGGAGCGGAATGGCGCAGATAACTGGCGTGAGCTCCTCCGGAGTATCCGGAAGCGCTATCGTATGCCGGGCTATCGTATCCGCGGATGAATCGCCCTGCGTCGTTATCGCTATCACACTGCCCCCGCGAGTGACGACTTCGGTCATATTGGACAGCATTTTTTCTCGAAGTTCGCCGCGGCGCACGAGAGCAATTACGGGAGTTCCGTCCTCAACAAGAGCAAGCGGCCCATGCTTAAGTTCTCCCGCCGGATACCCGTGCGCGTCGACATACGCGACTTCTTTGAGCTTCAACGCCCCCTCATACGCAAGCGGCAATCCGAAACCCCGGCCCAGGCAGATAATGCGTTTTGCGTCTCGATGTCCGGCAGCAATATCCGCTACCCGGTCACTGATGCCCGCGTTAAGCATTTCTTCAAGAAGCTCCGAGATTCTTCCGAGCGCGAGTGCGAGCGTGCTGACGCGCGAAGGTTCCGCAGTACCGCGCGCGGAAGCAATGCGCAGCGCAACCAGCGTCAGGAGCGCAACTTGCGATGTGAATGCTTTCGTCGAAGCCACGGCATATTCGGGACCCGCATGCAGATACATTCCTGAATGCACGAGGCGGGAGAGCGCTGAACCGACGCGATTCGTAATGCCGAGGCACAACGCGCCGTTTTCTTTCGCGAGCGCGAGCGCGCGAAGCGTATCCGCGGTCTCTCCCGATTGAGAGATGCCGATGACCGTAACCCCGCGCCCGATAATCGGCTTGCGGTACCGATACTCCGACGCGCAATCGACATCAACCGGAATACGGGCCAACTGTTCGATGAGCAGTTTCCCCGCCATCCCTGCATACAGCGACGTGCCGCAGCCGATAATGACGATACGCTCCGAGCCGCACAGCCGTTCAGCATGCTCGCCGAAACCGCCGAGCTTAATCGCACCCGTTTCCGCATCGAGCCGCCCGCGAAGCGTGTTGCGAAGCGACTGCGGCTGCTCATATATTTCCTTGAGCATGATGTGCGGATACGTGGAGCGCCCCGCCACATCCGCCGACACCCCGACATCTTCCAGCCGTGACGCATTTTCTTCAATACGTTTGCTGCGGAATTTGAACACGCCGTCGCGGCAAAGCCGGACTATTTCTCCATCCTGGACGCATACGACATGGGGAGCATATTCCGCGAGGGTTGTCCGGTCCGACGAAACAAATAGCTCATGTTCGCCGATGCCGATGACAAGCTCTCCGCTGTTGCGGGCAACGATTAATTCATCGGGGTGATCCGCTGATATGACAGCTATCGCGTAGGCTCCGGTTACGTGCGACAACGCGCGAGCGACCGCGTCTTCGAATCCTTGCGCCGCGCGAAGCTCCAGCTCGATGAGATGCGGGAGTACTTCGGTATCCGTTTCGCTTTGAAACAAGAAACCCTTGGCGCGGAGTTCGCGACGCAATTCTTCGTGATTTTCGATGATGCCGTTGTGAACGACCGCGACCCGGACGTTTGCCGACAGATGCGGATGGGCGTTCACCGCGTTTGCCGCGCCGTGTGTCGCCCAGCGCGTGTGGCCAATGCCCGCGGTTCCTCCAAGCGGCGTTTTCAAGACGCTTTCCCGGAGGCCATTTATTTTCCCAGGTACTTTACGGACGTTGATATATGAGCCGTCAAGAACCGCTACCCCCGCGCTGTCGTAGCCGCGATATTCCAAGAGTTCAAGCCCGTGAACGAGCAGTGGCGACGCGTCACGCACGCCGATATAACCGAATATGCCGCACATGGTAAATCTCCTTGTCTGTGTGTGTGAATGACCTTCTATATATAGAACACACTGCCGCGGGAAAAATTACACACACCCCACCCTTTTTTGCGCTAATGTTTCCGGTAGAGTTCGCAGGTTTTTAGAAGAGCGTCCGCGATGCGAACAGCATCATCGCGTGTGGTGTCGGGCAAAAGCGTGACGCGTATGGCTTCGCGGGCGCGCTCGCGCGAGTGGCCGAGCGCTAGGACGACATATGACGGCTCTTCGTCTTTTGTGCCGCAGGCAGAACGCGTTGATAGAGCGACTCCAAGCGCGTCCATCGCGATGACCGCTGTCTCCCCTTCGAGTCCGGGAATTGAAATATTCAAATTGTTCGCGACGCGATGTTCGCGCGAGCCGTTGACCTGCGTTTCGGGAATCCGCGTAACGATTTCGTCAACAAGAAAATCGCGGACCGACGCGACACGAACGGCCCGTTCTTCGACTCCTGTTTGCGCCAGGGTCAGCGCTTCGGCGAAAGCGCCCGCAAGAGGAATATTTGCAGTGCCAGCGCGCATGCCGCTCTCTTCCCCGCCGCCAAAGATAATCGGTTCCATCGCGACGCCGCGCCTGCGGTACAACACACCGATACCCTTGGGCCCGAGGATTTTCTGCGCGTCGAGCGTCAGTAGGTCGACGCCAAGCTTTTCAACGTTGAGAGGC
>Ga0172375_10006492_pt1 | contig 16396 bp, 11 predicted proteins | sample LakKiv1m_FD_114537 | JGI IMG/M metagenome (GOLD analysis project Ga0172375, IMG submission 114537) | Freshwater microbial communities from Kabuno Bay, South-Kivu, Congo - kab_092012_11.1m | ecosystem: Environmental > Aquatic > Freshwater > Lake | place: Democratic Republic of the Congo...
GGCCGGGTGATTGCGCTAGGGCCGAAGGTGCGCAATTACCGGGTCGGCGACCTGGTGACGCGCGTGGGGACGCCGGCCTCGCCCCGCGGCGAGTACAACTCCAACTGGGGCGGCTTTGCCGAGCTGGGCATTGCGCGCGACCATTGGGCCATGCAAGCCGATGGGCTGCCCGAAGCTCAGTGGAAGCGGTCACGCTGGAACCAGGTTTTACCGCCCCAGTTCGATCCTGCGGCCGCCACCATGCTGACCACCTGGCGCGAGACGCTCAGCTACCTCACGCGAATCGGACTGAAGGCCGGCGAAACGCTGCTGGTCATCGGCTCCGGCGGCGTCGGGCTGAGCTTCGCCGCGTTCGGCGCGTTGCTCGGCGCGGCGCGCGTGGCTGTGCTCGGCAATGCGCGGCGCGCCGCCCTTGCGCACGATATGGGCGTCACAGATTTCTTCGACTACCGCGAGGACGACGTGGTCGGCGCTATGCGTGCAGCCGCCCCGGCCGGTTTCGATGTCATCGTTGACTCGGTCGGCCAACGCGACTCGCTGAACCAGGTTTTGCCCGCGCTCCGGCCGCACGGAACAGCCGCCATCTATGGCATAGACGAGTTTCACGAACAGCGCGTCAATCCAGGGCGCGTGCGCGAGGGCTTCACCTTTTACAACGGCGGCTACGACGAGGCCGAGACGCATCAGCGGGTCGTTGAGATGGCGCTGCAAGGCAAGCTGGACGCGCGGCGCTGGTTGAACCTGGACACCCCGTATCCGTTGGCGGACATTGCGGAAGCCTTCGCAGCGCTCGAACGTCGCGAGCTTGTCAAGGCGCTCATTCAAATTCACAACTAGCGGGAGATCTGATGACACCCCATCCAATCGTTTTACCTCGCAGCACCCCAGAGGCCCAGGGCATCTCGTCGGCGGCCATCACGGCGTTCCTGGCCGCGGTCGAGCAGCACGATTGCGGTCTGCACAGCTTGATGCTGCTGCGTCATGGCCACGTGGTGGCCGAGGGCTGGTGGTCGCCTTACACGCCAGGCGCGCCGCACATGCTCTATTCGTTGAGCAAAAGTTTTACCTCGACAGCGATCGGCCTGGCCGTGGCCGAAGGCCGCCTGTCGGTGGACGATCCGGTGTTGGGCTTCTTCCCCGCCGAAGCCCCGCGCCGACCGGGCGCGAACCTGGCCGCCATGCGCATCCGGCATCTGCTCTCCATGTCCACCGGGCATGACCACGACACGACGGGCTTTCTCTGGCGGCGACGCGATGGCGACTGGGCCAGGGCATTTCTATCGCGGCCGGTGGCATACGCGCCGGGGACGCACTTCCTCTACAACACCGGCGCCACCTATATGTTGTCGGCCATCATCCAGCGCGTGACCGGCCAGACCCTGCTGGAATATCTGCGGCCGCGCCTGTTCGAGCCGCTGGGCATCGAAGGGCCGACCTGGGAGAGTTGCCCGCGCGGGGTCAACACCGGGGGCTTCGGCCTGAGCATCAAGACCGAGGACATCGCGCGCTTCGGCCAGCTCTATCTCCAGCGTGGGCTGTGGCAAGGCCAGCGGCTCCTCGCCGAAGATTGGATCGCGGAAGCATCGGCCCGACAGATATCCAACGGGACGGATGCCGAAAGCGACTGGCAGCAAGGGTATGGCTATCAGTTCTGGCGCTGCCGGCACGGCGCGTATCGCGGCGACGGTGCGTTCGGCCAGTTCTGCGTGATCTTGCCCGAACAGGACGCCGTGATCGCGATCACCGCCGGCTCACCGAACATGCAAGCGGTGCTGAACCTGATCTGGGCGCATCTGCTGCCCGCGATGACAGACGCGCCGCGCGCCGAGGATGCCGCCGCACAGAAGGCGCTGGCTGACAAGCTGGGCCGCCTGGCGCTTGCCCCCGCGCCAGGGGCCTCATCTACGCCGGTTGCGGCGAAGGCAGCGGGCCAGCGGTATCACTTCGACGGGGCGCGCGCGAAGCTGAAGGCGGTCGCGTTCGATTTTGGCGACAGCGAAGATGTCTTGACCGTGGCAGATGCGCACGGCGAACATCGGGTGATCTGCGGCCACAGCGCGTGGGTCACGAGCGAGACGACCTGGAATCCGGCGTCTCTGCGCCCCTTGCCGCCCGACGCGCGCCTGCCCATCGCGGCCAGCGGAGCATGGACAGCCGCGGATACCTATGAGCTGCGACTGTACTTCACCGAGACCCCATACCGGGCGACCATGATCTGCAAATTCGTGGCCAACAAGATCAAACTCAAACTTCGGCTGAACGTGTCGTTTGGCCCGACCGAATTTCCGCAGTTGGTCGGTCGGAGCGGAGAAATGCTATAATGAATCAACACGCCGACATCCTCCTCACCCACGCCCACCTCTTCACCATGCAAGGCGACGGCGTGGGCTACATCGCCGACGGCGCGGTGGCGGTGGAGGGGCGCCGCATCGTCGCGGTCGGGCCAACCGCCGACCTGACGCCGCGTTTCCGGGCTGATGAGACGCTGGATGCGACCGGCTGCGCGGTCTTGCCCGGCCTGATTGATGCGCACATGCACACTCCCTGGGCGATTGCCCGCGGGGTGGCGCAGGACGTGGCGCACTGGATGCAGAAGGCGCTGGCGCCATACGCGCGCCATCTGACTCCCGAAGCGGCGCTGGCCGGGGCGAAGCTCAATGTGATCGAGGCGCTCAAGGCTGGCACGACAACCATGGTGGACTACACCCATCCCGTGCCCGGTTGGGCGCAGTTCTTCGCAGATGTCGGCGTGCGCGGCCGGCTGACCCCCACCATCAACGCGCTGCCGCCGGGCGGGATGGCTGGCTGGAAGATCGGCGATCTCTATCCCTTCGATCTGGAGGAAGGACAGCGCCAGATTGATGAAGCCGTGGCGTTCGCCCGCGATTGGCACGGGGCGGCCGGCGGCCGGATCACGGTCATGCTCGGCCCGCAGGCGCCCGACATGCTCCCGAAAGATCAATTGCTCCAAGTCAAACGCCTGGCCGAGCACGCCGGACTGATGATCCATATGCACGTGGCGCAAGGCGACCGCGAGATCAACCAGATGGTCAAACGCTTCGGCCAACGCACGCCGGACTATCTGAAAGACCTGGGCTACCTGGACAGTCAACTGTTGGCCGTCCACCTGACCGAGGCCACGGACGACGAGGCCGCGATGATCGCGCGGAGCGGCGCGGGGATGGCGCTCTGCTCTGGCAGCATCGGCATCATTGATGGCATCGTCCCGCCGGCGCACGTCTATCGCCAGGCGGGCGGCATGGTAGCGCTCGGCTCGGATCAGGCGGCCGGGAACAATTGCAACAACATCTTCAACGAGATGAAGCTGACCGCCCTGTTCAACAAGATCAAGTACCGCGACCCGACCGTGTTGCCCGCCTGGGAGGCGCTGCGCATGGCGACGGTCGAAGGCGCGCACGCGATCGGGCTGGGGAACGAGATCGGCTCGCTCAAAGGGGGCAAGCAGGCCGATCTGATCGTCGTAGATCTGGCCGCGCCCAACCTCTCACCCGTGCTGGATGCACCCGTGCGCAACATCGTGCCAAACCTGGTCTATGCTGGCAGCGGGCATGAAGTGCGAGACGTGATGGTCGCAGGGCGGCTCTTGGTGCGCACAGGTCGCGTGCTCACCGCCGACGAGACCGACATCCGCGCCGAGGCGCAGGCGCAGGCCGAGGCGCTCGCCCGCCGCGTCGCCGCCGATCCGGTGCACCGGGAGATGGCGCTAATGAGGGCGATGGCGGCCGCGCAGTTGTAATCGCAGGTAACCAACGATGGATGATCTCCGCTACCAGGCATTGACTTATAAATTACGTGGGGCCATCTTCGAGGCGCATAATACTTTGCGGATAGGCTGGTCCGAAGAGGTTTACCATCAGGGGATGCTGGAGGTTCTCAATGCGGCACGCCAATACGGTCTCGGCTATCCAGACACGCTGTACCGCAAGATTCTGGCCGTGGAGACAGCCTACCGGGGACTTGAGTGTCAGCAGAATGTCGTAGTGCCTGCTTCGTGGGGAGGGCGCATTCTGGCGCATCAGCCGAGTGAGTATCTGTTGGTAGGCGAGACCTGCCTGATCAACATGCGTGCAGATTTTCGGTGTTGGCCCACACTGAAGATGCTGCATACAGTGGGAGCTTTCCTCACCGATAGAAGAAAACACCGATGACCTTCACTGTATCCGTGTTCGTTTCTATCCGTGAGGGAATGCCACAAAGGAGGCATGATGTCAAGCAGTTTTCTGGAAGCGTTACGCACCTATGGACGCGAACCCTCCCCGAACCTCCCGCCGGAGATCATGCCCTGGGATCCGGCCGATCCGTGGGCGTGGGAAGGCGCGGCGCGGCACACCCTGGGCCTGCTACTGGCAGGCAAGACACCCGGCCCGCGCCTCTTCGCGATGGCCGATTATCTGTTGACCTTCCCCTCGGTCGCGTTCCGGTCGGCGGCCTCGGCCGAGGCGCTGCTGAACGCGACCGCGCTGGCGCTGTGCGGCTACCTGTGCGACGGGCAGCATCCCGAAGCCAGCGTGTGGCGGCTCACCGGCTGCGCCCGGCTGGCGAACGAAGCGCATCTCCGCCGCGCCGCGCTCGAAAACCGGATGCTGGCCGATTGCCTGCTGGCCGTCTGCCGCGCCGCCGACGAGCTTGAGCTACCCATCCTGGCCGACCTGATCACCCTGCGCGAACGGATGTGGGGCCGGCTGCTCGATCATAGCCGGGCCGAGCGGCTGCACGTCCCAGAGGCCGAGTATCCGCAGCACATGATCGCGCCGATCCCGGCCGAGCAAATCGGCGCGCTGATGCGGGGCCGCGCGTGGCAGCCGCGTGCGCGCTCACCCCAAGAGGCGTTGACCGCCGACCTGGAGGACGCCGAGAGGACGTGTCGCAACCTGATCACCCTGCGCGCCCACATGCTCGTCCGCCACCAGTTCGGCAGCGACGTGGACTGGCACATCGAATTCTTCGCCGACAAAGAATCCACCGTCAGCCTCAACTTCCAGCCGTTCATCCGCAACCTGGCAACCGCCTATGCCGAGACGGGCGATGCGAAGTACGCCGAGCACGCCGCCCGGCTGATGTGGTCGTGGTATCGGCAGTGCCCGGCGCCCAACCACCGGCACTACACCGGCCCCTGGCGCACCCTGGAGGTCGGCGGCCGGCCGTGGCGTGTCTGGCTGGACGTGATCGGCTACCTGGGACAGACCGCGGCGTTCGACGAGGTCACACACGCCATGCTCGCCCGCTCCCGGCTGGAACACATGCGCTACCTCACCGCGTTCTGCGGCGGCCCGAACAACTGGTACCAGGTCGAGGCGTCGGGCCTGGCGGTGGCCGCGCTTTGCTCGCCGGAGTTGACGTTGGCGGACGCCTATCTGCGCATCGCGCTGCGCCGCCTGAAATGGATCAACAGCCGCGCCTACTACGACGACGGCTTCCAGTTCGAGCTGAGCCACGGCTATCACGCCTTCCCGACGATGGCGATCACCTCCGTGGTGCGAGCAGCCCAGGCCCGAGACGTGGCGCTGCCAACAGATTTCGTGCGGCTGGTCGAGAAGGCGCACGAGATGTACCTCTACGCGGCGCAGCCCGACCACATCCTGCCGCTGTTCAACGACTGCGGGCCGCAGCCGACCGACCCGGCGCCCTATCTGCGCGGGGCCGCCGAGATGTTCCCCCGCGCGGATTTCCGTTGGGGCGCCAGCCACGGCCAGGAAGGCACGGCGCCCGACCATGCCTCGCACGCCTGGCCCTCGGCCGGCTACTACGTGATGCGCGACAAGTGGGGGCCGGACGGCCAGTTCCTCTTCTTCGATGGCGCGGCGTGGGGCGCGTCGCATCAGCACGAGGACAAGCTGACCTTCACCCTCTACGCCGGCGGCCGACTGCTCATCGGCGACCCGAACATCTACTCCTACTCGCCGACCGAGCTGACGCACTACTTCAAGGCCTCGCGCAGCCACAACGTCGTCATGGTGGATGGCCGCGGCCAGGCGCGCCGCTTCCGGCCCGAATCACACCTCAGCACGCTGGGCCGCAATGAGTGGGTCAGCCAGCCAGCCTTCGACTTCGTCAGCAGCGAGTACCTGGAAGGCTTCGCGCCCGATCCCTTCCCCGGCCGCGGGAATGCGTCGGAAGTGGACATGCGCATCCATCACCGGCGGGCGATCTTTTATATCAAACCCGGTGGAGCGAACGGCCGTGCGCCCCAACCCGGCTACTGGATCCTCTGCGACCTGCTGACGGGCCAGGACGTCGCACCGCACACCCTTGAGCAGATCTTCCACCTGGCCCCGGTCGAACAGCCCGGCGCGGCCGAGCCGCTGCGCCCCGGCGAAGTGGCCGTCTCCCCGGCGGCCATCGTGACACAGGAACCCGGTCTCGGCAACCTGGCGATCCTGCCGGTGGACTCGGCCGGGCTGGACGTGCGAGCGCAAAAGGGCGAGACCTCACCGGCGGTCGGCTGGTACGGCGTCTACGGTGAGTTCCCGGCCTGGGATGTGACGCTGGAGCGCCGCACATCCCTGCCGGCGCGCATGGATGCGGTGCTCTTCCCGCTCCTGCCGGGGGAGACGGCCTATCCCACCATCACCCGACTGCGGTCGGATGCCAAGGTCACGGCCTTCCGCATCCAGGGCGCGGGGGTGGATGACACGTTCATCCTGTGCGAGGACGGCGCGGGGCCGGCGACGGTGGATGGGGCCACGTGCGCGGGGCGGGCTATACTCGTGCGCCGATTGCACGATTACAAGAAGCTGGTTGTCGAATAGCATCTTCCGAGTGAATTTCCTGTACAGCAAACAGGCGAATCTCACGCCAAGACGCAAAGTCGCAAAGGGTTTTCTTAGCGTTCTTGGCACCTTTGCGTGAGCAATTGGTCCAGGCCCGTCCAGACTGGGGAGTTCCTATGAAAATCATTGATGTCATGGTCGAAACTTTCACCTACACATCCCACATCGTCCGTGACTCCGAAGGCCACACCCATCCCGGCCCGGCGCACGACGCCACCCAGACCCTCCTCCGTATCATCACCGATGGCGGGGTCGAGGGCTACAGCTTCGGCGCGGGCCGCGGCCCCATCGAGCGTATCGTCAAGCCGATCCTGCTCGGCCAGGATCCGTTCTACCGCGAGCGCATCTGGCAGCAGCTTCGGGAGCGGCAGCGGCTCAACCTGGCGACGCTCTACGACGGCGTGCTGGCGCATGTGGACATGGCGCTGTGGGATCTCGCCGGTCGGGCGTTGGGCCAGCCGGTCTACAAGCTGCTAGGCGGCTATCGGGACAAGGTGCGGGCCTACGCCAGCACGATGTGCGGCGACGACCTGCCGGGCGGGCTGGACACGCCGGAGGCTTATGCCCGCTTTGCGCTGGCGTGCCAGGCGCAGGGCTACACCGCGTTCAAGCTCCACACCTGGCAGCCGCCCATCCCCGGCGCGCCCGACGTGAAGCGCGACCTCGCCGCGTGCGCGGCCGTACGCGAGGCCGTCGGCCCGGATATGGCGCTGATGCTCGACCCGTTCCACTTCTACAGCCGCGAGGAGGCTTTGGCGTTGGGCCGCGGGCTGGAGAAGCTGGGCTTCCTCTGGATGGAGGAGCCGATGGACGAGCACAGCACGTCGTCCTACGTCTGGCTGACCGAACAGCTCGCCCTGCCGATCTGCGGGCCGGAGACCGCCGAAGGGAAAATGCAGACCCGCGCCGAGTGGATCGTGCGGGGCGCGGCCGACATCAGCCGGGGCGGCGTCGGCGACCTGGGCGGCATCACCCCGCTGCTGAAGGCCGCGCACCTCGCTGAGGCGTTCGGCATGAGCCTGGAGGTGCACGGCGGCGGGCCGGGCAACCTGCACGCGCTGTGCGCGATGGGCATCCCCGGCGCGTACTACGAGCGCGGCCTGCTGCACCCGTTTGTGGACTACGAGCAGCCCGCGCCCTGGCTGAATACCATCACCGACCCGCTGGACGCGGAGGGGTACGTCCACGTGTCGCAGGGGCCGGGATTGGGGCAGGAGATCAACTTCGAGTATATCCGAGAGCATCGGGTGGACGAGTGACCGCATCACGAAGGCGCAAACCTCACGAAAGGGTGTGGCGTACAACGTCAACCATTCTGTGACACGTTAATCTCCACGATGTCGCCGGCCGCCGAAGGGAGATAGAAGGTCGCACTCGACCTCAACAGCGCGCCGCCCGGGTGGTCGTAGACGAGCCAGCGGCGTTGCCCCCAGGTCAAACACGAGCACCAGCAAGGTCCGGTCGTGTTGTGCAGCCATCGGCGGCGCGGTCGGTCTCGGCGGACGCGGGGCATGGCGGCCGCGGGCGGTGGAAGGAGCGCGGCCAGGAGGATCAGCAGGCCGATGCACCCAGCGGCAAGGGTCGGCCCGAGACGCGGCCCAAGAAGTCGTGACGAAGATCCCATCTGCATCGCACCCTATCAGTAACAGGACTTACGCACTCCACGCTCTCAAGCGGCGCCCGAAACGGCGGGGCGTGCTATCGATGTTCAGATAATGTTTCGTGGTAGGGGCGATCCCTTGCGGTCACCCAGGACAGGCGCAAGGCACTGCCCTCACTATATCTTATCCGTGACCGCCATCGGGCCGCAGAAAGCAATATGGTCAGGTCAACAACGCGCAATTCCCAACCACATTCCTCCCAACTGCGCACAGGGCGCTTACGCAGATTTTACAAACGCCAGGATCCCGCGTATCTTCTATATAGATACCCAAGCAAGGATCACCGCCACACCGAAGTGCTGACCGGCCCAGCGGTTGGCAGTGAAGCGTGGTAGCGCCATCATCCCGCGCGCCACGCCCCAGGGACATCGTCTGCGCAAGCGGGCCAAGAGCAGGCAGGACGCCGCCCAGCGGTCGTGTTGTCGCCCCCCGCCTATCATGCCAAAGTCGGTTTGGCGCCCCTGTGTCCGATCACCAGCACCGCCAAAAGGTATCCGTTCGAGGTCAGCCTGCCGCACGGTCTACCCATGCGCGGCGTCATTTTGGCGGATCAGATCAAGAGCTTAGGTTGGCAAGCCCGCGCTGCGGAGTTCATCCGCGCCTTGCTCGAAGCAGTCATGCGTGAGATTCTTTAGAGAGTACTCGTGCCGATAAGTTCGTCACCTTGGGTAACTGCATCACAAGTTATATTTCACCAACCCGCGCGCAACTGTCACGATATCGGCCGCGCCCGGCAGTACGTAGTTTTCCAACTCCGGGCTGTACGGCAGCGGCACGTTCTTCGCCGCCACGCGAGCGATGGGGCCGTCCAGATAGCCAATCGCCTCCTCGGCGAGCATGGCCGCGATCTCCGCGCCCGGCCCCAGCCGCTTGTGCGCCTCATGCGCGATCACGACCCGGCTGGTCTTGCGGGCCGAGGCGATGAGGGTCTCTTTGTCCAACGGCACGAGGGTGCGGGGATCCACCACCTCGACCGAGATGCCCTCCCCGGCCAGCGTTTCGGCCGCCTCGAGCGCCTTCGGCAGCATCCCGCCGATCGCAATGACTGTCACGTCCCTGCCCTCGCGACGCACGGCCGCCTGGCCGAACGGTACGGCGAAATCGGGGTCTTCCGAAACCTCGCCCTTGGTCGCGTAGAGCATCTTATGCTCGAAAAAGAGCACCGGGTCTTCCCCGCGAATGGCCGTCCGCAGCAACCCCTTGGCGTCGGCGGCGGTGGCGGGCACGGCGATCTTGAGGCCGGGCACGTTCATGTACCAGCCTTCGGGAGACTGCGAATGTTGCGCCGCGGCCGAGCCGGGCGCGCCCGTGGTGATGCGGACCGTGACGGGCACGTTCGCCTTGCCGCCGCTCATGTAGCGCGCCTTGGCGAGCTGATTCACGAGCTGATCGCCGGCCACCGGCAGGAAGTCGCCGAACATGATCTCGGCGATCGGCCGCAGGCCCATCATGGCTGCGCCCAACGCTGCGCCGATGATGGCCGTCTCGCTGATCGGCGTATCGCGCACCCGATCCTCGCCGAACAGCTTCACCAGGTCGCCGCTGACCCCCCACACTCCACCGAATGTCCCGACATCTTCCCCGATCAAAATCACGTTTGGGTCGCGCGCCATTTCCTCGCGCAGCGTTTCGTAGATAGCCTGGCTGTATGTGATTGTGCGCATGGACTGTTCCTTGTAGAGATTGGGGATTAGGAATTAGGAATTAGGGACTAGGGACTAGGGACTAGGGACTAGGAGACCTGGTTCCTAGTCCCTAATCCCTAGTCCCTAGTCCCCCACTACGCTTCAAAACACTAATCCCCCGTGCGTCTCGCCATACACGCCCGCCAGCGCAGTTTCAGCGGCGGGTTTGGGGCTGGCGGCGGCGAAGGCGACGGCTTCATCGAGCGTGGCTTGCACGACCTGCTCGACCGCGACGATGTCGCTTTCGGGGATGGCCGCTTGCTCCAGCAGCCGCGCCCGGAAGCCGATCACCGGATCGCGGCGCTGCCACTCCGCCATCTCGGCCTTCGAGCGGTAGACCATCGGATCCCCCTCGTAGTGGCCGCGCTGGCGATAGGTCTTGCCCTCGATGAGGGTGGGGCCGCCGCCGGCGCGGGCCCGCGCCGCCGCGACCTTCGTCGCTTCGTAAACGGCCAGCACATCGTTGCCGTCCACGGTGACGCCGGGCATGGCGTAGCTGCTGGCGCGGATCGCCAGGTTGGCTACCGGCGCTTGCTTGTCCTGCGGGGTACCCTCGCCGTACAGGTTGTTCTCGCAGAAGAAGATGACCGGCAGCTTCCACAGCCCGGCCAGGTTGAGCGCCTCGTGGAATGCGCCTTCGTTGGTCGCGCCGTCGCCGAAGAAGGAGAGCGCGACGCGGCCGTCCTTCTTCTGCTGGAAGGCCAGCGCTGCGCCGACCGCGATGGGGATGCCGCCCGCTACGATGCCGTTCGCGCCCAGGATGCCCAGGCGGAAGTCGGTCATGTGCAGCGAGCCGCCCTTGCCGCCGCAATAGCCGGTCGTGCGCGCGGCCAACTCGGCCATCATGTATTTCGGCTCGCCCCCCTTGGCGACCAGATGGCCGTGCCCGCGGTGCGTGCTGGCGATCACGTCGGTCGGTTCGAGCGCGGCGCACGCGCCCACGGCCGTCGCTTCTTGTCCCACGCAGCTATGGATGAAGCCGGGGATCAGCCCCGCGCGCCGCTCGTTGATGGCGCGCAGCTCGAATTCTCGCACCAGGAGCATCTGGCGGTAGAGATGCAGGAGTGTTGAAACTGGATACTCGATACTGGACACAGATTCCCTCCGAAAATCAACAAATGGGCAAATAGCAAATCGGCAAGCGGATAAACGGCGCTATTTGTAATTACACCAACGCCCGTCCCCCATCCATAAAATACACCGCGCCCGTCGCGAAATCGCTGTCAACCAGGAAGAGCACGGTGCGGGCGACATCTTCGGGCCGGCCGACGCGCTTGAGGAGGGAGTTGCTCTCGGCCCACTGGCGCTTGGCATCGGTGGCGCCGTCGGGCAGGAGCACGGTTCCGGGCGCGATGGCGTTGACGCGCACGGCCGGGGCCAGCTCGGCCGCCATCACGCGGGTGAGCGCCACCAGACCCGCCTTCGTGGCCGCGTGATGGGCGTACTCTTTCCACGTTTGATACGCCGACAGGTCGGTGATGTTGACGATCAGGCCGGAACCCTGCTTGAGCATGGGCGGCGCGACGGCCTGGCTCATCAGGAAGGGGCCGGTCAGGTTGATGTCGAGCGCCATCTGCCACGCCTCACGCGTGATCTCCAGGAAGGGCGCGCGCAGCCAGACCGAGGCATTGTTCACCAGGATGTCGAGCCGGCCGAAGCGGGCGATCACCTGCTCGACGACGCGCCGCGCCGCGCCCGGCTCACGCACGTCCATCGGCAATGGGTAGACCTTCGAGGTCTCGGAGACCTCGAAGGTCTGCGCAGCGGCGATCTCGGCGACCGCCTCTTCGGTCGGCTCGCCGGGCAGATGCGTAAAGGCGATGCTGGCCCCGCGGCCGGCCAGCGCCTGGCAGATCACCCGACCGACGCGGATCGCGCCGCCGGTGACGAGGGCGACTTTGCCCGCTAGCGACGTGGTCAAAGGGGGAAGGTTATGTGACATGCAAATACGCTCCTGGAATACGACCGGATTTCACGACAACCCGCTGAGTGCGGCCCGCTGGTCGGCAGACAGCGCCAGCGCATCGGCTGCAAGCGCCTGTTCGATGTGCGCAGGCGACCGCGCGCCGATCAACACCGAGGTCACGCGCGGCTCGGCCATGACCCAGGCCAGTGCAAGCACCGGAATGGGCACGCCCAGCGCTTCCGCCTTCTGACGCAGGCCGTCCAAGATGCGAAAGCCCGCGGCGTGGAAGTAGGATGGGATCGTCCCCGGGACGATTTCCATGCGCGTGCCTTTGGGCATCTCACCGCCCGGCCGGTACTTGCCGGTCAGGAAGCCGCTGCCAAGCGGACTGTAGGCCAATACGCCCACCTGCTGGTCGGCGCAAAGGGGAAGCAGTTCGCGCTCGCTATCGCGCACGACCAGGTTGTACGGCGGCTGCACCGCTACGAGGGGCGGGTGGCCGGCCCGCTCCTGATACCACAGCGCCTTGCAAAGCTGCCAGGCGGCGCAATTGCTGAACCCGACATGGCGCACTTTGCCCTGCTGCGTCAGACGCGCGAGCGCCTCAAGCGTCTCATCCAGCGGCGTCTGCGCGTCCCAGGCGTGCATCTGGAATAGATCAATCACGTCAATTTGCAGGCGGCGCAGGCTGGCCTCGGCCGACGCGATGACGTGATCTCGGCTCAGCGGCGGGCGGACTTTGGTCGCCAGCACGATCTGCGGCCGCGTTCGCTGCTCGGCCAACCAGCGGCCGATGATCTCTTCGGAACGCCCCGGACTGCCGCCATAGACCTCGGCGGTGTCGAACAGGGTGATACCGGCCGCCAACGCGCGATCCATAACCGCATACGCCGCGGCCTCGTCAATCTCACGGCCAAACGTCACGCAGCCGAGGCCGATGGAGCTGACGGAGAGGTCGGACTGGCCGAGGAATTGATAGCGCATGATGCTCCACTCACCGATGGCTGATGTGTCTCTATCCCACCAGCAACGCCATCGGCCGCTCCACCAGTTGTTTGATCCGCTGCAAGAATCGGCCGGCCGGCGCGCCGTCCACGATGCGATGGTCGAAGCTGAGGCTGAGCGCCACCATCGGCCGGACGACGACCGCGCCTTCGCGCGCCACCGGCTTCTCGACGATCCGCCCCACGCCCAGGATCGCGGCCTGCGGCGGGTTGATGATCGGTGTGAAGCCATCCACGTCCAGGCTGCCCAGGTTGGTGATGGTGAAGGTGCCGGCCTCGAAGTCCTCCGCCAGCGATTTTCCCACCAGCGCCCGGCCGATCAGCGCATCGTAGCCGGCCTGGATCGCCGGGAGCGCCAGGCGATCTACGTCACGCAGCACCGGCGTCACCAGCCCGCGCTCGGTGTCCACGGCCAGCGCGATGTTGATCGCCCCGATCTCGTGGATGCCGTCGGCTTCCAGCCGGGAGTTCAAGCGGGGAAACTCGCGCAGGGCGCGGGCGGCGAGGGCCGCGAAAAGCGTGTTGTAGGCGATCTTCGGCCGGGACGCGCCGGGCGCTTCGGAAGCGCCTGGCCCGTAGCGCGCCAGTTCTTCGTTGAGCTGCGCCCGCGCCGACACCAGATTCGTCGCTTCCGCCTCGGTCATCAGCGTCACGTGGGGCGCGGTGTGCGCGCTCTGGCTCATCCGCTCGCCGATCACGCGGCGCAACGTGGTGAGCGGGATAATCGTATCACCGACGAAGGACGAAGGACGAAGGACGGAAGACGAAGGTTCGGGGACTGACGACTGACGACTGACGACCGACGACTGAGAACTGACGATTGACGACTGACGACTGACGACCGTTTCCACATCCTCGCGCGTGATCGTACCATCCGGCCCGGTTCCGGCGATCGTGCGCAGATCAACACCCTCGGCGGCCGCGATGCGACGGGCGAGCGGCGTGGCGCGGAGGGGCGCTTCTGCCGGGGTCGGCCCTGTCGAAGGGGCCAGTGCTGGGGCGGGCATGGCAACGGCGCTCGGACGCACATCTGCTGCCTGAATCCGGCCATCCGGCCCCGTCCCGCGCACCTGGCGCAAATCCACGCCCAACTGCCGCGCCGCGGCCCGCGCCTTCGGCGTCGCAACGACCGCGCCGCCTCCCCTCCCAGGTTGTCCATTGATCATCGGTCGCTCGTCGTTCGTCGTTCGTCGTTCGTCGTTCGTCGTCACCACACACACCGGCTCGCCCGCCGCTACGCTTTCGCCGGCCGCCGCGCGGAGTTCCGTCAACACGCCATCCACCGGCGACGGCAATTCAAGCGTGACCTTTTCGGTTTCGTAGACACAGAGCGCCTCTTCCGCCTTGACCGCGTCACCGGGCGCCTTGAGCCATTCGGTGATCGTGCCATGCGTCATGGTCAGGCCGAGCTTGGGCATAATCACTTGCATATCGCCAAATCCTTCAGGTGTAGCGCAAGATGCTATCTTGCGCTACACGCTCACGCCAATCGGTACGCGATCGGCTCGCCGGCCAGGAAACGCCGGATCGGCACGTAATCATCGCTGCGGGTCGGGATGACGCCCGCGGCCGGCGCGCCGGCCGCGGTGTGCGGCGTCAGCAGGACGTTCCAACGCAAGCCCTCGGCCGCCAGATGGCGCAGTGGGTTGTCCGGCTTGACCGGCTCCCACTCGAAGGTGTCGAGCGCCGCGCCGGCCAGCTGGCCGGCGCGGATGGCCTCAGCCAACGCCGCCTCATCCAGCACGCTGCCGCTGCCGCAGCTTACCAGGAACGCGGTCGGCTTCATGGCGGCGAATTGCTCGGCGCGTAACGCGAGGTTCGTTTGCGGGAAATAGGGCAGCAGGTTGACCAGGAAGTCGCTCTGGCTGAACAGCTCATCTTGCGCCGCATACTGGATGCCCAATTCCTGCTCTTGCCATGCGGGCAGACGCCGCCGCCGGTTGTAGAACACGCGGCATTCCCACCCGCGCAGCCGCCGCGCCAGCTCCGCGCCGATCCCGCCGAAGCCGACGATGCCGACCGTCTGCCGCCACAGCCCGCCGATCCCCTGCCGGCCCGACCAGTTGTACGCGAAAGTATCCTCGTCGGTGCGTCGCGAGACGCCCCAATTGCCGGCCGCCGCCGTGATCGCTTCGACCTCGCGCAGCCGCTTGACGAGGGCCAACATCTGCATCATCAAGTGCTCGGCGACCATGATGACCCCGCGCTGCGGCCAGGTCGAAACGATCACCCCGGCTGCGCGCGCCGCATCCAGGTCAATGTCGTACGCCAACGAGCCGAGCCGGAGGATCATCTTGAGCTGCGGCGCAGCCGCGATCAGCTCGCGATCAATCACACCGGCGCGCTCGCTGATCAGGAAGACCGCTTCGGCCAGGAGGGGCCGCAGCGTCGCCAGGTCGGGCTGGCGCAAGATCGTGACATCCAGTTCGGCCGGCGCGGCGTTCAGCGCGTCTTGCTGATGGCGCAAGCCGCGTTCAGTCAGGAACAAGGTGCGATAGCGTAAGGGTTCCATTTCCCGCTCCATTGGCGCGCGTGGTGATGTTGCTTGACGGGGACTATTATACCTCAGACTGTCCGCTGCGTGAAGAAACGGGTTGGTGATTGAGCAGGACCGGGCGGCCGATGACGCCGCACCGCGGACACAACAAAATCGCTCGCGAGACGGGCGAACGGCCCATCCCGCGAGCGATTCACGCAGTCAAAGCGCCGCGCCTACTCCACCACCACCCGATCCACCCCGCTCCGCCCAAACGTCTCCGGCATGTACATCTCCTCGGCCTTGGCCGGCGGCGCGATGAAGGCGCCGTAGTTGGTGGCGCGCGCTACGTAGGTGTAGGTGTGCACCCCCTCCCACAGCAGCGAAGCGAACGCCTCCACCCGCTCATCGCGCAGGTTCTGATGCTCGTACCAGGTGCGCGTCCACCACCAGTAACGGCCCGTCTGCTGCTTCGGGTCCTGCGGGATGCTGCCGGTGACAGCCAACGCCGGGTTCAGCGGCTCCAGTCCGGCCGGCAACGGATCCACCAGCGCGACGTGATAGCGCCGCGCCGGCGCAACCATCGTCAGCCGCACGCGCACGCGGGCGCCCGCCTTGATGCGCCACACGCCGTCGGCGTCCCGCTTCACATCGGCGGGATCATCCACCGCCTCGTAGGCGCGCTGGACGGTGAACCCGGCCTCGTAGGGCGGCAGCTTCAGGTCGGTCGGCGCATAGCGCAGCCCCAGCCGATAGTAGAGCCGGCCCGCGCCCTCCTTCGAGAGGATCAGGTCTTGCGAGACCTTTGAGGTCTCCGAGACCTCAAAGGTCTGCGTGATTGCGAGGTAACTCATCGGCACGACGGCCTGCTGA